>OICV01000725.1_pt1 | contig 13931 bp, 8 predicted proteins | sample 1581361 | NCBI WGS metagenome assembly OICV01 (sample SAMEA3882551, study PRJEB24775) | human gut metagenome | biome: human-associated habitat; feature: intestine environment; material: feces | place: Netherlands | collected 2009/2010 | reverse complement strand
CAACACTCGGTGTTCCGGTTGAACTCTTTACCGTACCGGTACTCTCAGAACCCAGAGAGTATGAGGCCGCGGAGTATTGGAGGTATGAACTTGGGGCAGAGTTGGGTTGATTTTTCCCCGCTAGCTAAAAAACGTCTGCGTAAAACGAATTTGTTTTATGCAGACATTTTCTCTAACTTTGATTTAGAAAATTTATACAGCAATGATTGCCGGAATGACAAGACAGAACCACGTCCTAATATTTCCTGAATATCCGTGGAAATAATATACTCTTCATTTAAAAGAGCTAATCTGAATTTATCTAAAATCATTTCCCGATTCTGGGAGTCACCAACATGATACACCTTCATTTTTTTGCAACTTGTTACTAAAAATTGCATCAGAAAATTTCTATTACCCTTATACATAATAATATTAGTTATATCTTCTTCCGGATTCATTGCTTCTTCTGTTAAAGCGACTGATCAGAGAATAGCTCAAATCACCAGTGAGCTGAGTACACAGAAAGTCATTCAAAAACACTGCGATTCTTACCGGCTCTGCCGTAAAGTGATTGAAGATTGCAAATCTGCAAAAAATCCAAAAGCTTACCGTACCAAGCATCAGGCAGAATACCAGCTCCACGATTCACTAAAAAAAGAGCTGCAAGATCAATGTCATTAAGTTAATCTAAAAATTAAAAAAAGCAGAATGCAAGTAGGTAAAATCTCACTTGTATTTTGCTTTTTTCATTTTGTTATCTGTTTTTTTGCACGGCAAACAGACAGATGGATTGTACATCTGTCTAGCCTCATATGTGATTTCTGTCCGTCGGACCAAGAGTTTGCTTACAGCTTCCTTCAGATTCTACCTTACGATAGACACCCTTGCTGTTCAGCTATACACTTCCTTGTCGCCTAGGCGTGTTCGGGACTTTCACCCGTTAGAGCGCGCCCATGGCGCGCAAACTAAAATATCGCCAGCCATAGCATGGCTGACGATACAAAAATTTATTATTTTTTATTGTCCTCTTGACGGGGAGCATACCAGGGGAGCATACCATTATTATAGTGGTTTATTTTTTTTATTCCAATGCAACAAACATGTAAAATGTCTGATGTATTTTTGCAAGTTTTGTTCCATAGCAGTGTTTATCTTATTTTCCGTCTTCTTCTGAAAAACAGAATCATGATAATACTTATGGCAAATAGTAACCATACATGCCTGCTTGTTTCCAGACGAACCCCTGTTTCCGGTATTAATTGTGTGTTTTCGTTTGTGATTTTTAACTCAATCACGTCTCCTCGTGCAGCCTCAATCCGCTGTTTCATGACAGCTGTATTTCCATTCGATGTTGCCTGCACTGGATTTGAATACTTATCATTCTCTTCTTTTTTAGAAATCGAAACAGCGTATTTTGATGTATCAACAGTTTCTGTTATTATGATATCCGAAGATATATCTACATTTTTTAATGTAACTTTATCTCCATGTTTCAAAGAAGTTCTAATTGTCTTGCTACGCAGCTTTTGACCATCTTCCCAATAGAGAAATTCCATATCAAATGGCTTCTTGCGGTTTCCAAGTGGACCAGTGACTTCCTTTGTAATCTCAACCGTCACCCCGCCTTTTTGCGGATGATTGACGATATGTCTGTCCGAAACAGCTCTCCAGGTATTTGTCATCGGTGATTTCTCATATAGGAATAAAATATCGGATTCTACATCGACCATATATAAATTAAAGTTATCCTGATACTGTGTTTTGGTTTTATCTGCTTTGTCCTTTTTGTTTGGAGTAACAGATTCTACCATCCAGTATCGTCCGTTCTCAAAGTCCTCCGGTAATTGAAGCATTCCATTTTCATCTGTTTCTAAGGAACGATACGTCGTACACGTTTTTCCATCCTTTTTCAGAACGATATCGTCCTTGCTCTGTGTATTGTCATAATCTACTGTATATCCTGTATCATCCGCATATTTTTTCGTAACATCATCATACGGTACTTTGTAGAACAGAAAACCTGCACCAGCAAGTCGGTTTCTTGGAAGATCATCCGTCTTTAAGAAACTTCGTTCAGCAAGATTGAAATGCAGATTCTGCACTTCCAGTTCCATCTTGGAAACATCCTTGAACTCATTCTCATCCTTCGGGAATATTTGTTGTCCATTTGAATCGAAATACTGAATCTCTGGATAAATAACTTCATAATATAGGAAACCATCCCCGTATTCCAAAGAATAATGTGTCTTTCCTATCTCAATTTCTTCCACCTTATATTCCACCGGATTTCTGTCCTGGAATAGTGGAACATTGTCGACTGTGTGTTCCCATCCGTTCTCTTCATTCAGCAGGAATTCCTGTCCTGTAGAAATTCCATTCTGATACAATCTGATTTTCACCTGTTTTTCCGTCAGTGCATCATTTGGATTTTCCCATGTCTTTTTGATATGCAGAGTGCCTGTTTTAGCAAAATTTCGGATATTAAGGCTGGTATCTCCTCGCTGAAGCAGAACAGATTTTCCGTCTATCTTACCATCAACTGGTGCCTTAACAGCCTCCTGATTTTCGTTAGCCTCCCTATCCACCAGTTTTGCATCAGTGATTTTGAATGCTCCATTGGCAATCTCAACTGTGATCTGTATATCTCCTGTGTCTACATATCCCGTCGGTAAGTTTGTCTCTCGCAACAAATACGTCTCAGTTGCTGTTCTGTTCTGTTTGTTTTCATCTTGTAACGGAATGTGAAGTTGTGCGATTCCGTATTTATCAGTTGTTACCGTTTCCTCCTCAACACCGTTCTTACTGACAGCAAAATTGATCTTCTCCATTCCTTGTCCGGTAGACTCATCAAATTTGTTCAGTGTGAGTATTCCCTCTTTCTGATAACGATTCTCCAATTCAATAGTAAGAGTTTCACCACCGCGTCCAATTCCACGTCCTGTGAATTTAATTCCACTTTCTGGATATGCTTCCCATGAATTTACATTATCTCCTTGTTCATGAGAATTGCGAACATTGTACCAACCTGAAAATTTCACATTCGAATCTTTTGGCTTATAGTTGTACTCTTTTAATGTGTATTTCCAGAATGAGTCCGCCTTAACGATCCACGTACAGCTTGTATGTGTATCATCTGTCCATGTACCTACAACTTCTATTGGAGCATCCTCCGCTTGCGGAGCTTCTGCATCCGGTTTCTGGCTATCTTCTGAAGGAAGCACAAGTTTCATATGCTCATGAAATGCAGGTGGCTGAGGTTTTCCATCTAAAAGCTTTTCATCCATATCTACCTGGATATAATAATCTTTCTTGACTTCCTCTATTGCTTCCGGCATTCCGACAAAATCTTTCTTTACTGTCAGGTAACCATTTTTTGCTACAATACGTCCGTCAATATGCCACCCATCGGACATTTCACTTTTGAAAGAATACCAATAAATGGTGAAGAATTCGGTATCTAATTTCGATGGCGGAATCTCCCTGTCTCCGATACGAATCATACGTCCGCTTTCACGAATTGTCTGGAATACCTCTTCATCGGAAGGAATTCTATCTATCTTGTAGATATAGTCTCCATTTCCAATATATCCCTCATCTGGTTTAGTTCCCTGCAAAAGTTCTTGCACTCTCTTATTTCCATCCGCATACTGTTCCCACGTAGATGGATTCTTATTTCCAAGAACTGGAACATCATGCAATATACTTGCCTTCACATTACAGTTTGCCACGGCAACCGCACTTGTATAATCGTCTACATTCGTGGTTGGTAATGCTACCGAACCATCTTCCGGCATCGCTGACTTACAGATATAAAACTGTACCTGTTTTCGATTTTGGTTACTCACCTTACGCCACGCTGCATAGAGGGTGATTGGCTGTCTTGCATTATTATTTATAAGATCAGAAATAGAATCCCCTGCACCGCATTCCTGCCACTTTCCGTCTTTGTTTCTGTAATCCCAATGATCGAATTCATACTGTTCCAACTCTTTGCTGTCATTATCTTCATGATCATAAACCAGAGGATATGGTGACTTAACGTTATGTTTTCCAGCTTCTATTTCATTCTCATAATCATCTGTATGTCTTGTCTTATTCTCAACCTGAGGGGTCAACTTAGCTTCCTTAGGAAGTTTCTTCATATAACGAGTTGTATTATAGATAACCCTGACTGCCCCAGACTCCAGCGGTTTGTCTGCGATCACCTCATAAGATGAGTTAACATTCGGAATTTCAAATTTTACCTTATCATCTCCGGACGGTTCCGGAAGAACCTCATTTTCGTCCCTGTCATTAGATGTACAACTCCAGACAATCTCCTTGCCATAATACTCACCTTCTAAACTTGCCCTCTTTGGTACTTCCACAGTATATGCTTCCCCATGGCCTACATACTGTCTCTTAATCGCCTCTCTTTTGGTCAGGTTCAGTGGATCCAACACTTCAATCAGATGAAAACTTCCCTCTACACTGAAATGTCTTCCTGCCAGCCCAACCTGAGAAGAAAGTCCTGTCAAACGATCAAAATAATTTTCGATTCTGTCTGGATTCAGTGGGTTTGGCTGTGAGAAATAATAGACAGATACATCTTTCCCGTTTTTCAGGACAGGAATATACCATGTACCATCGTTGTCCTTATAAGGGTGCTGTACAAACACACGGCTGTCTGTCGCATAACCAAACAGAATCTTCTCTTTCTGATCTGCGCCGGGCTCCAGCTTGCTCGGAGTGAAACCAAACTCACTGTAAATTTTAGAAATCGTATCATCTGGTTTAGCTCGCAAATAATAACGACTGGCTCGGCCACTGTTTGCTTTGATTATGTAATGCTGCTCAGCATTGAGGTTCTTTATCAGCTTATAATGTCCATCGATAAATACATAAAAACTGATATTTGCTTCTTTTATTGCTGCCGGTTTTTCTGTATTATCAGGAACAATCACATATGGACGTACTGCATCATCTGGCTGAATAGTAAAGCTCATGGTATGCTCTGCTTCATTTTTACTCCATGTAACTGCTGAAAGAGTACCATCTTCCTTTCTGCATTCCCAGTTTATATTCTGCGTTTGTTCTTCTACACGCGGCCTTGTACTAACTGTTCTTGTAAGTGTTGACTTTCTTGCAACAAAATCAATTGCTGGAAGATCACGCAAAGCTGTTTGGCTGTAAACCTGTCCATCGTCATCCTGTACTGTCACACTGTAAAAACCATTATATCTATCATCGTCGTGTTCTAGTAAGGTCTTTGCACTCATTATGGGACTATTCTGTCCGTCTGGCAGGTAATACACATCCATCGGCTCTCCGGATTCTCCTATATAAATACATTCATGACCTTCTTTCGTGTATATCCCTGCATTATGGATTGTATCGTAATCTCTCTTGGAATAATAAAAACGCTCTTTTGCTTCATTTTGAATAGAACCATCGTAATGAAATTTTTCAAAATGCTTTTTTAACTCATCATTAGAAATATAATAATAAACTGTTCCCGGCTTTGTTGTAGTATCTTTTATAACAGGAATTTCTTCGTTTAGAACATTATATCTCTCATTATTTACAAAAGTATAGAATTTAATGTTCAAGGTTGCTGGTGCAAAAGTGTTGCATGCAACCGTATATGGTTGCTCTATCTTTCCAATAGAAAAGGTTAGTTTATCGCCCTGTTTCACCGGAGAAATTGTTTTATTTTCATCCTCACTGGCACAAAGCCAGTCGCTTTCCTTCGTATCTCCAGGATCAACGGAAATTGTGACCGCAGAATCTTTCTTATAGTAACTCACAGTTCGATTTCCATCCGGATTGATCACTGTAACCGAATAGAAACTGTTCTTATTCTGCTTAATCTGGTCTGAATTATTATCCGGAATTTTTTCGCCATCAGATGCTCCTTTTGGCATATAATAAACGTCTGTTGGTACAGTTGCTTCCTGCTTGTCCAGGTTATAAGATACATATTGCTGTCCTTTATAAGTTACCACTGTCGCCTGTGCTAATGTCTTCTCACCACGGACTGTATATGGAAAATAATTTCCGGACTGTGTTTCCTCTGCATTCAAGCCGAACTCTCTATAAATCTCAGCAAGATCACTGACAGATAAATAGCATCTGCCCTGACGGTTCCATTTATACACCTTTTTCAGAGAATCAGCCGGCAGCTTTCGAACCTCATTGTCTGCATATATATAAAACTGAATGTCAAAGGCTGTCTGATCCGCTCTCTGGATCACATAAGACTGTGTGATCTTTCCGATTGTGAACCTCGTCTGGTTCCCTGATTCCCGTATACCATCTATCACCTTATCATCTGTTCCCATACAGGTCCATTCGATCTGGTCTGTCTGGTCCGACAATTGGGGATTAAAATCAGCCACAGCTTCTTCCACTACAGTTCCTGTTAATGCATAACGAATCCGATCCTGCCCTTCTCCCTTTACCTCTACGGAATAAAACGAGTTGTCCTTTTTTACAGAATCTTTTAAATTTAATGCAAAGCCTTTTCCATTTGGAAGGTAGTAAACATCTATCGCTTTCCCTTGTTTATTCTGTCCATAATTGTAAGAAACATATGTCTTTCCGGATTCTGTGTCTGTATAAACTTTTCCGTATTCTATCCCGCTTTTTCCCCGGTATGCAGACACAAACTTCTCATCTGCAACAGGATTCTGCCCATCACTTCCTTTTACAAATCCAAATTCTTCATATATCAGGAGCAGGTCCTCAATGGAAACACCATAGTAGGTAGTTCTTCCGTCTTTCCATGTTGCAATGCCGGTAATGTCATTATGCTGAAGCTTTACCTTGTTTCCATCAATAATGACATAGAAATCAATATCAAATCCTTCGGAAATCTCCTGAAGTTTCGGTGATTCCTCTTGTGCAATCTGCTCCTCGAAGGCTTTTTCTTCTTCTGAAAGCTCTCCCTGGGATGGAGTAATTTCTTCCTCCGGAATCTCTTCTAATGGCGGGGTGATTTCCTCTCCAGGAGTCTCTTCTAATGGCGGGGTGATTTTCTCTCCAGGAGTCTCTTCTGATGGCGAAGTATTTTCTTCTTTCGACGTCTCTTCCGACAATGATGTACTTTCCTCCGGAATAAAATCTTCTGTGCGCATTTCACCCTCTTGAGTACTATTTATATTTGGAATATTCTCTTCTTCCACTGAAACTGCCAAAACTGTCGTTCCTGCGCTATTCATGCACAAAACCAATAAAAGTGTCCAGGCTATCCATCTTAGCCATCTCTTTTTCCTCTTCACACAAATTCCTCCTAAAAACATATTTTCCTTTTCTCAACTATCTGCCTTTTTTATCCATTCCTTCTGCATTGCCGCTGCTATAAAGCACTGCAATAGTTTTTTTGAAAATACACCACATTCACCGTTGGCAATCATTCTTATGGCTTCTTCATGCTTTAATTTTCTTTTATAGGGGCGTACACTGACCAATGCATCATAAGCATCCACAAGGCCTACTACCTGAGCACAAAGTTGTATTTCATCACCTTTTAGTCCATCCGGGTAACCAGAACCATCATATCTTTCATGGTGATATCTGCATATTTCATAGCTATACTTATTAAGTTTTTCTGTCGTAGCTCCTCGTGGAAACCGCAATGTCATCTCTGCCCCTGTAAGAGGATGCTGCTTTACAATTCCCATCTCATCAGCTGTTAATTTACCGTTTTTGTTCAATATCTCTATCGGCACACGGATTTTTCCAATATCATGAATTGGAGACAGATGAGAGACATTTTCTATTTCTTCCTCTGTAATCCCATACTCCGGATAGTTTTTCTGTAGTTGAAGATACACTTGTTTTGTATAAAAACAGATATCATCCTGATGTTCTGTTTCTATAAGATTATTGTGATTCAACACTGCAGCCAGAAGCGAAACCATTTTCCAATACTGTTTTGTCTCATCCTGTGCTTTTTGTCTTAATTCCCGTTCCATATTTACAATTGTGTTAGGGATAACTTTTGCATTATGGAATGTAATAACAGCAGTTTTCTCATTTTCATCCACAAATCTTTTTACTTCCATCCAAACATAAGTCTCTGAGTTTTTCTCGCTTCTTCTTTGATAAACGATATCTTCTTCTGAACAGCCCTTTTTCAAATGCTCTGTCAACGAATCGCTTTTCAAAAATTCCTGCAGTTTTTCACAATCCTTTTCACATACATATTTTTCACAATATACTTTCAGAAAATCATCATATGTTCCTGCAGTTTTTACATCATCATAAATCCCCCTGTTATGAGAATAGATACATTCATAACTGTTTTCCGCTAAATCAACTTTCAGAATGATATAAAATCGTCCAAAATATTCATCTTTCCCAGGTCTGATAATATCAGAGATTTTCACATTTTCTAATCGGTTATTGTAAGTGTTCTGTAAGTCCAATAAGACTTGATGTACTTTACAGCAATCCGTATAGTTTCTGGAGCAAAATCCATCCTTTTCAAGACAGCGACTGATTGCCATTGTTGATTCCATACATGATATGACATCAAATAAAGAAATCTTTTCTGAATTTTTGGCAAGGGCATATCCTCCACTGATACCTTCAGAAGCTGAAATAATCTTCTCTTTTTTTAACTGCTTTGTGATTTTGGGAATATAGCTCTCCGGAATCTTTAATTCAGAAGCTAATTTTGCCGTTGTAACCCTGCGCTTTTTTATTGCCAAATAACAGACAATCCTGATTGCATAATCTGTTGTATTTGTAAGCTGCATAAGTGCTCACCTCTCTCTTTTTTCTTTGTCCCGTACATAAACTCATTGATTGAAACAGGAAGATTCAAATATGTTTTCCAATTCTTATGCCTCATTTTTCGCATCTTCCTTCCTGTTCTTCTGCTTCTCCATGAGTAATCCGCAAAGGCAGATAACTGAGCCAAAGAATAAGAACAAATAGCCTGCAACCGGACTATCATCACCTGTCTTTACCGGCGAACCATTATGAATAATATCCTTTGATCTTGGGGAAGATGGAACCGGGTTTTGATTTTTACCAGTTTGACCGGTATACGAGTTTTTGAATGAAACCTTCGATACTTTATCTCCATTTTCATTTTTGACCACTGTTACCGCCATCAGTTCATTATTGGAATCAAAGAATCCTTCAATCGTTACATCATAGGTTTTTGAATCATATGTATAATTTTCTTTATTCTCTGTTGCCTGGTACAGCTTGTAATGATATTCTCCTGCCTGTCCGACATTCATAATCAGCTCTGTAGAAGAATTGCCACTCATATTCCAGGTAAATGTTCTTCCATTGCTTCCCTCCGGCATTGGATTTTGTATCTGATCTGCTATTAAAACATAAGAGCCTGTTTTGTCAGCATCTGCAGAATTGTTTACTTCAAATATCTGTTCCACTGGTATTTTCACTGTTGTGTTTTTGCCAGCTGCCAGTACTGGTTTTTGAACACCCAGAAAGAATATCATGGACAGGAATATAACCATGGCTATTTTTGTCAAACGTGTTGTTCTCATGCTTCTCCCTCTCCTTCTTTCTTCTTGTTTCTTTTCTTTTCTATCTGTCTTGCTATCAGCATCAGTACAAGGACAATCAGGATAAACCATACAATAACTGGCACTTTTCCTACTGCATTTTTCAGTTCATCAATTCCTGTACCTACGTTTTTGGCTTTTTCTTTTTCCGGATATATCTGATCTGTTAAGCGTCCCATCAGGATATTTCTTCCATTTGTCATATCCGATGTACAGGTGGTCAGCAAAACCAGATGATCATCTTCCGTTATATTCATATCTCTTTTATATAAAACATTGTTCTCGATTTCCTGCAGATACTCCTGTTTCGCTTCTGGTGTGTCCAGACACACATTGAAAATCGTCTCATTATAAGCATCTACCTGCATCAATGCATAGAATTCGATTCCATGATCTTTTCCGTCAAAGAACAGATTTCCATATGGATGTTCGTTGAAATACTGTTCATTTGTAAATTCACCGATATCTCCAAACATCATGTGCTTTTCCATATGGTGACCATATATAATATTATCAAAATCCGAAAAATCCGGCTTATTTGCACAATGTAAAAAGATTGCTCCGCTTAAGGAATAGTTTCCTTCCGCATCTGTATTCATATAAGTATCATCATTGTCCGTCTGCACCAGTGGATAATTGATATTTGTGTCATTCACTCGTATCCATCCAATCACATCCGGATTGATTTTCTGTAATTCTTCAAAAGATTTTGTATTCTTTTCTGTCGGAATATATGCTTCATAGTTCTTTGCATCTGCTGTCTGGTATACCTGGTGGGAGTCCCACAGCATATAACCGGAGAGAAACATAGCTGCAAGAATCAGTGATAAGGCTGTGAAGTTTACAATATGGTCTAATCCTCTGATAATTCCTTTCAGCACTTTCTTCATCCGAAGCATATGTACAAGTTCCTTTCACCATTTCTGTTTCTTTTATATTTATCAAAACTGGTTCATCTGACCAATTTGCTCGCAAAATTAGCAAAAAGGGATGCGGCGGAGCAACGCCGCACACATCCCCTTTCCTGGTTGCTATATTTTATTATTTCTGTAATCTTCTGCGTTTGAATCCTACAAAAGCAATCAGTGCTACACCGCAAAGTGCAATCATCAGAACGTATGGAAGAGTGTTCATGATGATACCAGTTACAGGTACATCGTTGTATGTATTGGTTACATCAACGGTATTCTGTTTCCGACCTAATTTCTGACTATTCTGACTATTTACTACTGTAAATTCTGTGTTGTATGATGTTGCAGCAACAGAAGTCAGCTTAGTACCATTGATAGTGATTTCAGCACTACCTTTATAGTTTTTAGCTGCAGACTCTTTTACAGTAATTGTTGTTCCTACTGGAACACCAGTGAATTTCATGTTTTTATTTGCTTTCAAATGGAATGTGTATGTTCCGCCCTCAGCAAGTGTAACATCACCTCCATTAGCTTTGATTCCGCCAAGTGTGCTTGCATTTGTTCCAGCCGGGAATGCAAATGTTGCTGTGAAAGTGAACTCATCGTCAGGAGTTGTTGTTGTACCATTTGCATTAACAACTGCTTTAGATACCTTCAAAGAGCCATTCTCATTATATGTCGGATCAGGATCTGTAGGATTTGTACCTGTACCAGCTTCCTGTACATAAGTGTTAGTAAAGATGAAAGTATTAGTATCGGTATTTCCAATATCTACTTTACCAGTTTCTGTCTGACCTGCATCATCTCTCACTTTATTTACAACGATATTAGAAATTTCTGTACCAGTTGCACCATCTGTAACATATACATCCATTGTATACTCAGCCTGTGACATGATCATTTTTTCATGATCACTGTTTGCTACTATTGGATCTGCTGTCTGTGTCTCTTTTACAGTATACTCATACTTTCCTGCTTCTGAATATGTCGGAAATGTAATCTGACTTCTCTTAGAAGTTGTTCCTGTTTGATCAGCTGTAAACGAAATTGTTGGTATTTTAACGTCAGCTGTTGTACCTATTAAACCATCACCTGTTTTCTGTGTTGCTGTAAAGCTAAATATTTCAGCCTTTCCGACCTCTGTGTTGTAGGTCTTAGTAATCCAAGCCTCGGTTGTCTTGCCCCCATCTGCCGCAAATGTTGGCATTGCCATTCCCATCGTCATGGCACCAGCAGCAACAACTGCGAGCACTTTTTTGAACATTTTGTTCATGCTCATAATGATTCCTCCCTTGTAGATAAAATATTATTTGTTTTTATTTGATTAACGGAGGAGGGGATTAGAGTCCTCTGGTCCGAATAACCGCAATCGCTTTTCCTTTGACGTCTTTAATATTGATGCAGCCATAGATTCTGCTGTCTGACGCCTCCGGTCTGTTATCACCCAGTACAAATATCTGACCTTCGCCAACAGTGATTGGAAAGTCAACTCCATTTTGAAACTGTGTGGTGTCAAAATAAATATCCTGTGAAATCTGCGTAGCGCCGTTAATCATCAAACCGTCTTTTGTTATATCTACGGTATCACCTGCGACTGCTACGACCCTGCCTGTGGTTGTTCTGCCATCTTTCTTAAATACTGCAATATCACCGGACACAAAACGCTTGTCCAGTCGATAATACATGACCAGATCACCATCTTTTATTGCTGGTTTCATAGATACGTCATTGATTCTCGCCATCCCGTACATAAATGTAAAAACAAGGATGACCGCCAAAATGATAAGAACAATCTTCAATAACAGCTGAAAGATATCTTCTCCCAGTGTCGTTTCCTGTCTGGGAAGCTGTTTCTCATTATTCTGTTCTTTCTCAACCTGTTTCTTTTTCATGATTCATTCCTGCTTCATATCAACTTAGATAATCAAGGTATCCTTTTATGTACTGGTTAAAGTATAGCACTTGTTTTTTGCAAAAATAATACAGAGAATAGGAAGATATTTTCACGTTTTGCTACAAAAAATTTGTAGTTATCGGTTTTTCGCAAAAAAAGAAACCATACCATAGAGATATAGTTTCTCTTTGAATTACAGTGTTTCTGCCATTTTGAATAAAACGATTCCATTTCTAACAGCCAGCATCTCAGCAGAATTCTTGAAATCAATGCCGGAAATATCTTTTATTTTTTTCAATCGCCCTGAAAGAGTACGATAATTTACATAGAGTTTTTCAGCTGCTTTATTCGCACTCTTATCACAGTCCAGATACGCCTGCAACGTTTCAATCAGTTCTCCATCATGTTCTTTATCATACCAATATAATTTCACAAGTGACTCTGGCACATATTCCATCAGTTCATCACGATTTTGGATTTTTTCAAAAATCTGGAAAAAACCGAGCTTAGAAAAATCGGCTACCGATATATTCTTATCACCATAGAGATATCTGAGCATATCCATATAGTCTATGATTTTCTTTGAATCCTTAAAAGATTTTTTCAAATCTCCATATCCATTAACAATACTTCCAATGCCAATCTGAAAATCCGTTGTCTTATTTCTGTGAAAAATCTGCTTCTGTACTGTCTGATATAATTTTTCCATTTCTTCCCGGAACCCTGCTTGTGTTTCCCCAGGCTTAATTTCATGAATACACACAATCTGATTCAGATTCCGGTAAATATGTTCATCCGGAAGTAATCTCTGAATCTCGCCTTCTATCACTCCGATTTCTTCTAATTCTTCTTTTGTATAATAATCTTCGCTATTGCTTGAAATCGTATGAAAACTTACCACACAATATTGATCTGTATCTTCCAATTTTAGCATTCTTGCAGCTTTACTCAATTCATCGCCCGTTAATAAACCATTAAGCAAGCTATATTCAATATCTCGTTGATATTTTTTTTCTATCTCATTTCGAGCATATGTTTCCATAAAACTATACTGTAAAGTAAAAACAGCATTTTCCAATGCCATATAGTCCAGTATTGTTAATGGCATATTCACTTCCGTGACTACCAAATAAACTTCTACCCGACCTAACACATGTATTTTTGTAATATATTGCGTATGCTCTTTTCTCTGTTTTTTGTATTCAAATCTGGTAACAATATCCGGTTTATATTTCTCAACATTTTTCTCAAATACAAAATCAGACAGATCCTGCGTTGTGGACGCACAGCAAGTTAAGTTACTATAATATAACGCTACCGGATTGCCAATCATAGAAGACAATAGAAATAAAATATTTTTAGTTGGATCTTCAAAATTCTCTCCATCCAATAACATGTTAGAAATATTGTCGTGTGTCAATTTGAAATAAATCAACCGTGCGATATTTTCATCATAGATCTGCAGAATAACATATTTTATAATACCCCAATAATACTCATCTTCCGAAATTTCTATCACTGGAATATTACGTTCCGAACAAAACTTTAATAAAATATCATAATAACTATAAATGAGCAAATCCAAAATATTGCACAAAAGAAAGACACCCTCTGTAGAAG
>OICV01000718.1_pt1 | contig 14077 bp, 16 predicted proteins | sample 1581361 | NCBI WGS metagenome assembly OICV01 (sample SAMEA3882551, study PRJEB24775) | human gut metagenome | biome: human-associated habitat; feature: intestine environment; material: feces | place: Netherlands | collected 2009/2010 | reverse complement strand
TAGTATAATAACTGGAGAGAGGGAGAGGTTTATGAACATGAAAAAAATGGTTTCCTGCTTGGTTGCAGGATCAATGCTTACAATGGCAGTGTCTGCTTTTGCTCAGATTCCGGAAACACAGGTTTCTACAATCAACAATGCGGCTGTTGTAGCATTTGACGGGGTAAACGCACATCAATCAATGAATATTGAGGGTGACGTGTATGCAGGCGGACAGGTTAAGTTTGACAATGCTGGTGAAAACTATCTTGACGGTGATATAATTTCATCACAAGAAGTAAGCTATCAAGACGAATATTCTGCAATCCTTAAAGACACAAACAGAAAAGGTGTGGATAAGGTTGAAGAAAATATGTCAAAGGTTATGCTGACATTGATCAGAGAACGATTGAAAGATAATTTGCATTTTAAGATTATTGAGAATCCAACTGGAATGAATTACCAGAATCTGTGCAATTACAATATTTTAGGTATTCACGGAGAAGTTAAGAATCCTGAGACTGCTGCAGACGAATTTTCACGAATTCATCAAATTCCAATTGATTATCTGATTGGTGGACATGTTCATTATCAGAACAGCAAAGAGATTGGAATCAATTCTGAAGTTATTGGAGTCAGATCAATTATTGGTGTTGATCCATATGGTTTGTCTCTGAGAAAAGCTTCAAATGCTGGGGCTTCATTATTTGCATTTGAAGAAGGACGCGGATTGGTGGAGACATATTCAATTAAACTATTCTGATTTTACGGTGTGTTAAATAAATTTTGGAGAAGTATATGGTAGGTGGTCATCTAGTTAAGATGGTAAAGCAAATTGTGAGCAAAAAAAGTTCATTGCTGCCACCTACGAAATATGGGCTACTTGTGAGTAGATAAAACAAATTATAGACAATACGTCTGTTGTTACCATATTGATAAGGTCCAGTGGAGAACTGGGTAAAGTGCTAAGTGGACAGAATGTCTATCACTGCCTTAAACTAAAGAAAGTTGAGAAAAACAAATGGAAAATTCTATTGAGTCAGTATCTAATAATGGTGAAAAATGGATATCCAGCATGGATATTGCCAAAAAGTTTAAGAAGCAAAATAAAAATATAAATTTCGTCATAAGAAAGTTATTGGACTGTCGCTCAGATTTATCTTCTCACGTAAAAGAGACTTGTTATAAAAGTTCCCGTGGTCGCTTTGAGCCATGTTTTTTACTCGATGACTATGCTGTGCATCTGCTGGGGTGTAAATATGAAATCGGAGCCGTTAATCCAAGATTTGAATTCAAATTTGAGCAAGTATTACGAGAAATGTTTCCATCGATTGTTATTTTTCCTCAGTACTCAGTATTAAAATATCAAGTGGACTTTTTTATCCCAGATCTTATGATTGTTATCGAGTATAACGAAGAATTCCACAAGCGAACAAAAGATAAGGATTCTGATAGAATGGAAGAAATTTTATCAGAATTGAACCGCATGCTTAAAGACGGAGAACCGTTTTACGAGGGGCAGCAAACTGACTACAGCTATGATGATGGCGACAGAATTACTTGTGTTGTCGTTGAAAAAGGAAAAGAGATTGATGGACTTAGAAAACTTTGCCTTGAAATCACCGATAATACTCAAATTCCATGCAGCGAATTTATGAAAACAGAATAAAGTACATTATATATCTGGAAAGGGTCGCAAATTGCGGCTCTTTTAGAAAGGAAGTGATTCCAATGTCCAAACGAGGACGAATATACAACAGGTTTTACACCCCAGAATTATGGGCACAAGTCAATAAAGAAAATAAGCATATCATGGACGACTTCCTTTCAGAATATAAACAGAGAAAGAAAAGTAAAGGAACTATAGACGGATATTACCATGATCTTAGAATTATTTTGATCTATATTTTAAAGGAACTAGATAATCGCTGTATTTTAGAGTTAAATCGAAAAGACTTCAGAGGTTTGAGTCTATATTTTACAGAGGAATGCGAAATGTCTCCGGCGCGAACAAATAGGCTAAAGAGTGCTGTCAATAGTATGTTAACGTTCTGTGAAGAAGATGACGATTATGATTATGAAATCAATTACGCTAAAAAGGTTAAGGGAATAGAAAGACTTCGAGTAAAAGATAATGAAGATGATTTCTTCTTTACTTTCGAGGAATTTATTAAAGTGCGTGACATTTTAGTTGAAAAAGGCAGACTGCAGGATGCAGTTCTATGGTCTATTGGATTTGATTCAGCTGGGCGTAAAAATGAGCTTTTCCAGATTGAGAAGCATGGGCTGACTGAACATAATAAGACCAACACTGTAATTGGTAAACGTGGCAAGAAATTCCCACTTGTATATTTGGATGATACGAAAGAATTGATTAAGAAATATCTCGAAGAACGTGGGCCAGACGATATAGATTCGTTATGGATTAAAGGCAGTGGAGGAAACAAACAACCACTCTCCGATTCTAGCGTTTTATATGATCGTATCGTATCTATTTCCAAGATTCTATCTGAAGTTCGTGGAGAACAGTGCAATATTTTCACACATACCATGAGGCATTCAAGGTTCGAAAGTCTAGCTCAAGGAACTGATACCCGTGTATTAGATAAAGACGGTAAGCCTAAGAAATTCCCATTAGAACAAATTCGAGTCATGGCTCATCATGAAAGCTGTGACACTACAAAACTATATCTTAAAGATCACTCAGAAGATACAATCAATGAAATGTTTGGATTTAGTCCAACTTGAATTTTATAAAAGTATTGACTACTTTGGTGGCTGAGAATTGCGGCGTAATCCCACGGTAGCGAATGAAAGGAAAAAATAAAAATGACTAAGAATGATTTTTGTAAATTATATGCAGAGAAGGCAGGAATTGCCCAGAAAAAGGCAGTAGAATGTGTAGATCTTTTTAAGGACACCTTAGAGGAAGCATTAGCACAGGATGGAGCTGTCCGTTTAAATAACTTCATTTCTTTTGAGGTTAAGGAAGTTCCAGAGCGCGAGTGCCGCAATCCTAGAACTGGCGAGACTGTTCAGGTTTCCGCAAGAAATAAGATCAAGGTTAAGGTTAGCGACTGCTTTACTTCTAAGCTGCAGTAAGAGGTGTAACGTATGGCTCGAACACCTATCAAAATAAATCCAAAAGACGTCGGATCAATAAAGACACTTAAAGGAGCCGAGCCTATAATCAAAGCTGCTGAAAACGACTTTATGAAGTTGAATCAAACAAACCAGATTCGACTTCTAAAAGCGTTAGGCGTCGGTGATAAGTTCTTTACCTGTCAGAGATGCGGCGAAGTAAAAACTAGAGATGACTTCTATTTATCATCCGAACCATCTTATGAGAGTAAATTAACGAGTATATGTAAGGATTGTGCGAGTAATATTGCAATGCCAAAAGTGGGCGGCAAGATCTCTAAACCAACGAAAGAAAGTGTAAATGATGCTCTTTATGCTCTAAACAAACCATTTATAGAATCTGTGTGGGACTCCTCCGTGATAGAGTCCGCCAACGGGCGAGGCGAAACGTCTGGTCTTAAAACTACCCCGAATGTATATTATACTTATATCAAAAATATTCAGTTGCCACACTACTACGCTATGACATACCGAGAATCGGATGTTTTTATAGGGTGGCCAACCATGTCTAAACTTAATGATAAAGACGAGAATCAGCTTCCAGCGAATGAAGAGATTCTTAAACAATTCGAAAAGAACAAATCTGATACTCTCCGACTTATAGGCTATTTGCCATTTGAAAAAGAACAACTGTCGGATCAGCCCTTCTTATATTCGCAGCTTATCGGTTTCCTAGACTCTTCTGAAGAAGGCAACGATGATATGATGCGCACATCTTCTATTATAAGTATCGTTCGAGGATTCTTACAAAAATCACATATAGACGACCAAATCGCGGAACTATATCAAGACCCAATGCACGCTATGGACAACTTGCCAATCATAAAGGCATTGCAAGTAATGCAAAAGAATATCACTGATAGTATTGCAAAATTAGCACAAGAAAGTTGCATTTCATTAAAGAATAGCAAAAACGCTACCAAAGGTGAGAACACTTGGACTGGAAAGACCAAGAAACTAAAAGATCTTAATCTTCGTTCCGCTCAGGTTAATGGGTTTGATATTGCAACCTGTCGGGGAATGCGACAAGTTCAAGAAATCAGCGATGCTTCAATTATGAAACAGCTAGCTCTCGATGAATCAGAATGGTCTGATATGGTTGCCGAGCTAAGAAAGACAACCCAAGATATTAGAAAAGAGCGTGACCAATATAAAGAAATAAATCGAATTTTGCTACAAGAAAATCTCGATTTAAAAGATACAATAAGTGAAAATGGAATTATTATCATAAATGATTCTGTTGATTTAAAGGACTTGTACTCATGTTTTTCTTCGAAAGACGATGAAAGCGACGAGGAGGATGAGTTAAATGAATCCTAATGATATCATTATCGCATCTGGAACTCCCGCTTTCGAAGGATATTCTGAATCTCTTGATTGGTACGATAAAGATTTTTACAAGGAATATGGCGTTTATGTAAAACCACAGCTATATACGCTTTCAAGTCGCAAGATTGACTCTCTTTTACAAATTTCAGAACTTCAAAGGTATTATCAATGTAACCCGGTACATTTTATAGACGATATGTTCAGCATTGATCTATTAGATTCTCAGGCACTAGCAATCCAAAGATCATGGATTTGTCCTAATGTCCTAATAGTTGCAACTCGCGGCTGGGGAAAATCAACTGTTATTGACCTTGGACTAATGGCTAAAGGAATGCTATTCACTAACTACTGGGCTTATATTGCCTCAGGCACTGGGTCACAGGCGGAAACTACCTTTAATACACTTGAAAGGCTTGCCAATGACAATATAGAGACATTTAGTGGTTCAACTGGAAAAATATTCAAAAATGAGATTGAGATAAAGAATGCTAGTGGTGATGGATTTTCTCACAGCTCGAATGGATTTTCGTATCATCTTTATAATGGAGCGACTACAAAGACTTTGAACTCAAATATTGATGCAAAGCGTGGTGAACGTGGCTCTGTAGTATTCGACGAGTCCGGATTCTTATCCGAAGAAATGATAAATGTATACTCTGCTTTCGCCATTGTAAATAAATCTCTTAAAACAGGACGAGATGGATCTGGAAAAAAGATCGACCCAATTCGACAAAGATGTTTTCCTACTAATATCCCAAATCAGAAATTCTTCATATCTTCTGCATCTTCCACTGATACGAAATTTTATAAGTTGTACCGAGAATATGCTAAGAACCAAATAATGGGCGACCCAAGTTATTGTGTTTTACATATAGACTGTGAACTGGCATTTGCTCCAACTTTGCACGGTGAGTTAATAGCCCCTTTATTGGAACGAAAAACAGTTAGAGATGAAATGAGGACTAACCCAGAAAAGGCTAGGCGAGAATATTACTGCCAATTCACTACAGAGGCAGGATCTGATGCAATCATTCGTAGAGGTGTTATAACCAGAAACGAAGAAATAAGAAAGCCGCTCTTATACAATGATACTGGCGATAAGAAATTTGTTATAACTTATGACCCAGCAAGACTTAGAGACAATTCAGTAATTTTAGTTTGCGAGATATACGATGCCCCGTTACCAAATGGAGACACAGAGAAGCAGATGAGAATCGTTAATTGTATCAACTTAATGGACGTCGGCAAGAAAATTAAATCTCCTATGCAAACTCCAGATCAGGTTAAATACCTGAAACAAGTTATTTTGGATTACAATGGCGGAGCTGATGCTTACGGAAATATTCTTGGTGTTTATATTGATGCTGGTTCTGGTGGCGCTGGTGTAAATATTGCTGATTATTTAATGGAAGACTGGAAAGATGCCGCAGGTATAGTTCATCGTGGTCTCATAGATAAAGAATACTCCGCAGAATATGTTAAAAAATATCCAAATGCGGTTGATAAAGTTCATCTAATGTCACCGTCTGCCTACAAATCTGAAATGTATGAATCTCTAATAGAATTAGTCAATCAAGATAAAGTTAAATTTACCGCCGCTTATGATAACAAAGGATATCTTACTGTTTTTGATATCAATGAGAAACAACTTGCTTCTGAAAAAGAGAAAATTCGAAAAGAGCTTCTAGCTCAGAAGCTAGATGAAAAAGAGTTTGAAGCGAAACTGAACGAAAGACTTGGACAAATTCAGAATGTAAAGCAAAAAACGATAAAACTGGATTGGCAAGATGAGCTGGCTCTAAGTAACATCGATGCGCTAAAAGAGGAAGCCATCAATATGGTTAGAAAGAAAAGAGAAAGTGGAAAAGATTCCTTTGAATTGACACCAGAGAAAGCAAATATATTACATGACGATAGAGCCTACTGTCTCGCAATGGCTGGATATGCTTTAATGCAGGAACGCCGTAAAAATATTACAAAAAGAAAACCGTCAACAGACATGGATGACTTAGTTAAGCAATTAACAATCCGTAAAGGAAATCGTAGAAGTTCATTTTAAGGGAGGTGACAGAGACGGCTAGAAAAACACAAACAGCAAGCCCAAATGCAAAGCCAAGGGCAAGAAATACAAAGAAGGCAGCACCGCCAGCTCCTGTCCGTAGAACTTCCAATGAAGTACGACAATGGTATGACCAGAATAAACCAAAATTTGTGAATTATGCGGATACAGCAACTGCAAATGACGCAATTAAACTGCTCCGAGACGTTACAAAAACCAGCACAAAACCCATCAGCGCATTTAATAAAGACTCACTTCGTACTTATCTTCAAAATATTGGAACGAATGAAAAGAATCTGAGAAATCTATCTCGCTATCTATACTACAGATCCCCTGTCTATCACCGACTAATTATGTACAATGCAAACATGTTTTGCTTAAATGCTAGATCGGTAATTCCACAATATGACATTACTGGGAATAACGATGCTACTTCAGTTCTCAAAAATTATAATGATACACTCACACTTCTTGAAAAATTGAATATACCATTTGTTTCCGAGAAGATGTCTTTTACGGCTGTGTATATTTTGACGACGAGTCAATGTTCATACTCCCACTAGATCCTGATTACTGTAAGATCTCTGGTTATTATAACACTGGTGACTTCTCTTTTGATATGGACATGTCCTATTTTCGAAGCAAGCAAGAGCTTCTGGAATACTGGGGCGAACCGTTTCAGTCTATGTATAGTGCATATGAGTCTGAAGGCAACTCAGGTAAATGGCAGCCGATGCCAGATGAATATGCGATCTGTTTAAAAGCTCGTGCCGAAGATTGGGAAACTATTGTCCCACTGTTTAGTGGATTGTTTAATGCTCTAATCAACCTAATTGACTTAGAGGATATTCAAGCAATTGCGGATGAACAGCAAATTTATAAACTTGTTTGGCTAGAAATGGAGACGCTTACAAATAGTAACATGCCAGATGATTGGAAAGTAAATCCTAAAATAATGATCGAATACTTCAATCGACTGTTAGAGGAAGCTCTTCCGTCATACACTTCTGGTGCAATTGTTCCGGGAAAATTAAATACCATATCATTCGATAACGATCAGGCAACCGACACAAATAAGATTGCCAAAGCTACTGAGACAGTTCTTAATACTTCTGGTGGCGCTCAAATCTTAAATAGTGCAACCATATCTGGTACTACCGCTTTCGAAGCTGCAGTCAGATCAGATACAGAATTCGCAATTTCCATGCTTCTTCCGCAGACCCAGGCATGGCTGAATCGCTGGTTAACGTATCAGCTTTCAACTCCAGCTAGAGTTAAATTCTTCGAAGTTTCCGCGTATACAATTGATGCTTTTAAAAAGAACTTACTGACAGATGCTCAATACGGCCTGCCAGTTAAATTAGTGCTGAACAATATGAACGGATTTAGCGAATTAGATACATTAGCATTGAATTTCTTAGAAGAAGAGTGTTTACAATTATCGAACAAATTCGTTCCACTTCAGAGTTCTCATACACAAAACGGAGACCCATCTTCCGAGGCTGGCGCTCCAACCAAAGATTCTGACGAGTTAACCGATGATGGTGAAGCAAGTAGAGATAAAAAGGATAAGGCAAAATCATGACAAATTTTATATTAACATTTGATGAAAATTATGCAATGAAGTTGGCAGAATCAGGGGTTAAGCTTATCAACCACACTGGAAATCAGTGGACATTTTTGAACGAAGGTAAACTCTGCTTTGATGGTGAAGACCAAGGGAAAATTATATACACAAATAAGCTTACATTCTGACTGTCTGAGAGGTAGTTATGAATAATATTAACATTTCGAAGCAGATCGTACATACTACGGGCTGTTTTACAAAAGACGACAGTTTTGATGATGAGAGATTCTGCCGTGTCAGAGTTGCAGCAATGCACACTGGCATCAACAGAAACAAATCTCGATTTTCAAAAAAGACTGTCGAAAAAGCTAAGGATACTTTTAAAAATATCCCAGTATTAGCTGACATCATAAAGACGACTGATGAAGACGGCAATGTAACATACGATTACCAGACTCATGGAATGCATGAAGAAGATGACGCTTTCCACGAGGGCGAAAAGCGAATCATCTACGACGAGAAAATTGTTGGTGTCGTTCCAGAAACCAATAACTTTGAACTGGTGTACGATGATGAGACAAAGAACTGGTATGCATATGTAGATGCATTCTTATATCGCGACTATGGCAATTATGCCTGTGATATTCTCGAAAAACGCGGCAATAGAACGGATGTTTCAATGGAAATTGGCTGCGACGACATTAGTTATTCCACAAAAGACAACTGTATTGATGTTGGTAAAATGACCGCTGGTGCTATCACTCTTCTGGGAGAGAATGTAGCTCCTGGTATGGTAAAGGCACATGCGGAAGTATTTGGCTCAAATGAGTCGAAACAAAATGAATTATTAAAGGTAATGCAAGATTTGAAGGAGTCATTAGATCGCTTCACTTTTGCACATAACCATAAAGATGAGGGAAAGGAGGAATCCACATTGGATAAGGAAAAGACAAAACTCGAAGAGGAAGAAATTCTAGAAACTGAAACTGCAGAAGAAACTGCGGATCAGACTGAAGAAGTAACTGGTACAGCCGAACCCGAGCAGCCTGAACAGACAGAGACTCAGGAAACTATTGAAGCTGAAGAACAGTCTGAAGAACCGACTACTGAAAATGAGCAGTTTTCCGCGCCGAGAGAATTTGATGAGAATGGGAATATGACTATTAAATACTCTATTTCCCACGAGGATATTCGAGCTGCACTGTATGAATTGATTGGACAGTTTGAGGAATTAGACAATGACTACTACTGTATCAATACTGTATATGACGATAAGTTTGTAATGCAGGGTTGGATGACGGGTAATTTATATGGATGTAAGTATACAAAGGATGGCGACAATGTTGCGTTGGACGGCGAGAGATACCGTTTATATGCAGAGTATGTCACTGAGACTGAAAAGGCAGAGCTTGAATCTATGAGAGCAAACTACTCTTCTATTCAGGAAAAACTCGCAACCTACGAAACTGCTGAGAATGCGGCTAAGGTTAAGGAACTGTTAGAATCTAAAGATTATGCTGGTATTTCTAACACTGAGGAATTTGCAAAGATTAAGAAAGATTCCGAAAATGCTAAGTTTGAGGATATTAAACAGAAGTGTGACGAACTACTTTTGACTTACGCAAAGGCTGGAAAGTTATCTTTTGCGGCAGTTGAAGAACCAATTAAAAAGGCCACACCGAAGACTCTTCTACCTGACAAGAAGGCAAGAAAGAAAGGCCGCTACGGTTCTCTCTTCTCATAAGTTTACATTTAAAATTTTTCAGAGCGCCTAAATGGCGTTCTTTTTTATTACTTGAAAGGAGCTACAAAAATGGCTATTAGATATGAAATCGAGAAGCACGCCGTTGCTTTTCCATCAAAGCTGCTTGCACAGAATGGCGGCAAGCACATTTATAACGTGGTACTGTCCACAGATACAGATAACGGTAATTTGATCGCAAGAGGCGAGTGGGATTCTCTTGATCTTTATAAGGAGGCTGCCGTAACTACATTTGAGGGTGTTGTTAGAGAACAGGCCGCAAATGGTAACTGGTATGTAGAGGTTACAGATCCGGGTGATGCACTGTTCGTATATCAGCAGCCAGTAATCGCTGAAGAGTGGACTAACACCTTTAAAAAGACATCCAATTTCTTTAATGCAGTTATGAGCTGGCAGTTGGCGATGTCTTCGAGGTATCCGCTGAGGGATTTAGCAAGGTCCCAACCAAGGGGGCAAAGATTCAGTCCGTTACCGACAAGAAAATGGTGCTGAACTAATCAATAGAGAGGAGAAAATGTAATGAGAATTTCAAATCATGTACAGATGGTGTTCGACAGTATGAATATTCAGGCAGATGAGTTTAAGAATCTGGTATTCGATCTCGGACTCCGTAGAGAAATTTATGATGCAGAAACTAACCGCATCGTTTCAAAAGCTGAGGCAAATGAGAAGGTATTAACCTTTGTACATAACGTTTTAGGCATTGACAAACATTCCACAAAGAAGCAGAGAAAGCGTGCTATGAGAGAGCATGGTCGTGAGCTGTTTGAAGTATTAGAGGATGTAATTGATTTTAAGGTGGAGACAGGCTTCCATGAAAATGAATTCTTTAATGAATTTGTTGAGGAAAGAAACCTTGCAAGAGGTGATTCCCAGGAATTCTGGACTGAGACAGATGTAATTCTGGCAATTTCCAAGGTATCTGGCGATCATCATGATTTTATTCTGCAGACTCTTGGCGAAGGTGAGTCCTATACTGTAGCCACATCTGTATACGGTGCTGCTGTAGGAACAGATATCGATCTTTATCTTATGGGTAGACGTGACTGGGCTGCTTTAACAGATAAGATTGCTGAGGCATTTGTAATCCAGCTCCAGAATGAAATGTATGCTGAGGTTATGAATGCAGGTGCCAAGCTTCCTGTTAATTCCCAGTTCAATAAGACCATGGCAATTGAGAAGGCAACCAAGGATACTTTTGATACTTTAATTGAGGATGTTTCCATGGCTAATGGTAATGCCGAAGTATATATTATGGGTACTAGAACCGCCCTGAAGAAGCTATCCGCATTTGCTGATATTGATTGGGTCAGTGAAGATCAGAAGAAAGAAATGGCTACCATGGGTCGCCTTGGTTCTTACGAGGGAACTACTCTTATTGAGATTCCGCAGAGATTTGAGACTAATAATGTTACCAAGAAGCTGGTTGATTCAAAGAAGTTACTGATCATGGCAAAGACTGAGGACAAGTTTGTTAAGTTTGTTGATGTTGGTGATACTGAGATCCTTGAAACTACCGAGAAGGGTGCTCGTATGGATGATACCATGAAGTACGAAGTACAGCGTGAAATGGGTATCTATACTCAGATCAGCAGATATTTCGGTGTTTGGAATATCGCCTAATGAGCGGAAAGGATTAAAAGGATGGCTGAAAAGAATACTACTCGTAAAAATAATGTAAAGGAACAGGCTCAGAACATTACTGAGTCTGTTTCTATGTCTAAAGCTGTTGCGAAAAAGAAGCGCGACCCGTCTGAGCCAGTGGACTGTGTATCTATTACCGCTGGTGAACTTGGAATGACTGGAATTAAAAGTGGAATTAACTATCGCTGGGCAGAACTCGGTGATACTACTGAGGTAGAGTATCAGGATATCATAGCCGCAATCAGATCACATACGTCATTTGTTATGATGCCATATTTCATTATTCAAGATGAAGCTATTGTAGCTGAGTTCCCTCAGATCAAAGAAATTTATGACAAGATGTATACCGGCAGAGATTTAGAGGATATCTTTAGGCTTCCAGTTGGAGAAATGAAACGCACAATTCTTAGACTTCCAGAGGGAGCTAAAGAAACTGTTAAACATATCGCCGCAACTAAGCTTTCTAACGGAACCTTAGATAGTATTAAGAAGATCAGAGTTATTGATGAGATTTTTGACACCGAGCTTCTGAGCCTCACTAAACTTTGATGGAGGTGGCCCATGAAAATCTCGTATCAAGATGTCTATTCGAGATTCCTTCAGAAAGTCAACGATATTGAATTGGCACAACTGCCACAGGTGGATGTTTATGAGATGATGTGTGGATGGATGCATTCTGCACTCTCTCGCCCTTACACTCGCACGGTTTTCTCAAAACTAAAATTCTATGATGAAATCATGGTACTGGAATGCTCTTTGGCTAACCCAGTAGATGATGATGCTGACATTGAATTTATTTTAGAATTGATAGCTATGGGAATGACCGTTGAGTGGTTGGAACCGCGAGTGAAATCCGTAAAGAATGTTGCACAGATGTTTGGCGGCAAGGAACAGAAATTCTATTCTCAGGCAGCACATTTAACTGAACTAGAAACTATGCTTAATGATTCGCGTGTTGAACTTCGCAAAATGGTTAGAGATTATGGGTATATCCATAATTCGTATATTGAGAGGGAATAACTATGAAATACAAATATGGTGAATTTTCTCCTAATCAATTTGAGGAGTACAAAAAAAGAATCCGTAAGGATATCTTCTTTCTATTATTGAGTGCCGACAAAAAGGCTAATCCAGTTGAATCCGTGGATATTGTTTCTGCAATTGAGAACCTAGAGTATCAAATTGACGGGCTAAACCAGATTCTCTGCTATCGCCCAGAAGTAGTTAAGATTTTTACCTTACTGGAAGAAGCAAAATCTATCTATGAGAATGTTCCGTTTAACTTCCCTGCTTACCGCAAATTGATACTGGATGCTGGAGCTGAAGTTCTCAAGATCAAGGAGGCATAGTATGAACCTCGAATCATATAGACGGATAGCTGGATATAGTGGTAGCACTTTGGGCGAAGTTAGAAAGAATCAGGCTGATATGTTAATGGAAGCGACATGGGATGGGGATATCCAGTCGAGGACGTGTTACATCTATGACTACTACCACGACGATGAACCTGAGAAAAGCTACAAACTGTCGCCACAGAGAAGCAGAACAAAAGTTGCGATACCTGCGAAATACATCATCAATGCATATAATTCGGACGGGAAAGACCAAGTAACATATCATATCCAATTCAAACCAAGTCAGCAAAATCCCCTTGATTATTTTAAAGGCGAATACGAATTGAAGTACGGTTGTGAATTTCCAATCGGACTTTATATTGATATTCCTGATAATAAAGGAATCTATCGAAAATGGTTAATTATGCAGGCTGCGAATACTTTTGATCCGCAGTTTCAGACATGGGCAATCTTGCCATGCAATTACAGATATAGTTGGATATGGAAAGAAAAGAAACATAGAATGTGGGGCGTATCCAGAAGTCAATCGTCCTATAACTCAGGATTGTGGAGAGACTATCGAGTGGAAAGAACAGAGAATCAGCAAAAGTTCGTTCTACCATACAACCCAGAATCTATGTCACTTTTTTATAACCAGAGAATGATTGTGTCTGCCCCAGTAGATGAGGGCTTTGAACCAATTGTTTGGCGAATATCAAAGATTGAAACAACCGATCCTATTGGAATCCAGCGAGTAACACTATATCAGGATTCGTATAATCAGAACACAGATTACATAGAGCGCGACGCTTCCGGCAAAGTGATCGCAATGTGGGCGGATTACCACGCTTCGAGGGTAGAACCTAAAGATAATGAGAAATCACCAGATCGTGTAACCTCAGAAATTCAGTTTAATGGACTTAGCCGACAGATTAAAGTTGGTGGAAGTCCAAGGACTTTTACTGTGGTATTTTACGATTCTGATGGAAACAGGATTTCAAGCCCACCAACGAATTCGTGGGAATTTTTATTGGACGGTCGGTTAATCGCTGATAATGAGCTGAACAACTATTTAACGGTTGAATCTTTCACTGCGGATCAGCTGCGGATCAAATTTATTGGTAATGATGATTACTTGGGATCTATCCTTACGGTTATCAATCGTAGTGATGATACTGAAGCAAAAATCGAATTAGAAATAACGGGCATTTAGGAGGTGAGATCATGATAACACCAGAAGAACTGAGAGAACTAAAGGACTT
>OICV01000686.1_pt1 | contig 14478 bp, 9 predicted proteins | sample 1581361 | NCBI WGS metagenome assembly OICV01 (sample SAMEA3882551, study PRJEB24775) | human gut metagenome | biome: human-associated habitat; feature: intestine environment; material: feces | place: Netherlands | collected 2009/2010 | reverse complement strand
GTCTGCCAAAGTCCTTGCGATGTACGCAGGCACTAGAACTCCGTCAATGGAACCCTAGTGGCTTGCCGCTGGGTTAAGTCAGGAGACCAGATGATCGTCCGCAGTTTATTACTTATGCGATTTCCATTTGTATTTGCTGCATCATGTGCCCGATCATGAGCCTGATCGCAACGATTCTTTTTAAGGATACAAAGGATTTCCCAACATGGGTACAGACCTGGGGTATGAATTTTCCTATGGCAATTTTGTATCAGATGTTTTACTGTGGTCCGCTAGTGCGACTGATTTTCCGTACAATTTTCAGAGAAAAGAAATAATACTGCTATAGAAAAGGAGCCTGTCATGGGTATGCATCAATTTTACGCATACTTATGGCAGGCTCTTATGTTTAAGTAAAAATATCACTAGATGAAAATGGAAAGTGTGATATACTGAGATTACAAAATTTTACGAAGCAGAAAGGATTGCACAAGCAAATGGAACCGCGTTTAATGGATGTGCTGCAGGGAAAGGAAGATAATTATATTTTACCCTTTTTCTGGCAGCATGGAGAATCAAAGGAATTATTAGAAGAGGGAATGCAACGAATTTATGATAGTGGTATTAAAGCAGTTTGTGTCGAATCACGTCCGCACCCAGATTTTGTAGGAGAAGGCTGGTGGAGAGATTTGGATATAATTATGGCAAAGGCAAAGGAATTAAATATGCGTGTCTGGGTTTTAGATGATGCACACTTTCCTTCTGGCTTTTGCAACGGAAAAATTGCACCAGATTCGCCATATGGTAAAGTATATTTGACACAGTATGGTGTTGATATTGTTGGACCAAAGCAGGGAAGAAGCGTGTTTATTATATTGGAACCAGGAGAAGAATTAGTTGCAGTAACGATGGGAAAACGTGATCGCAATAATCAGGATAGCCTGACAGAAGTAAAGGATCTGACAAGTCAGGTGTCAGATGGAAGAGTGTTTGTAGATGTGCCGAATGGACTTTGGTGTGTCAATGTAATAAAGACAACTCGAAAAGGAACTGGAAGAAAAAATTATATTAATACGATTGATCATGATGCTGTGCGTTATTTTATTGATCAGATATATGAGCCTCATTATGCACACTATAAAGATGATTTTGGAAAAACTTTTGCAGGATTTTTCTCAGATGAGCCTGAAATCGGAAGCTTTGGTGGCGAATATGGTCATGATGCTAATATTGGAAAATTCAATATGAAGATGCCGTGGAGTCAGACATTGCATGAGAGACTAAAAGAGCTGTGGGGATCTGAATTTGCAGAAAATTTAATGGCGCTTTGGACAACACCTGATAGAAATTCAAACGAAAATAAAAGTGGATTGTGTCGCATGCAGTTTGCTGATATTGCAGCTCGTTTATATGGAAAGAACTTCTGTGAACAGATTGGAGATTGGTGTCGTCAACATGGTGTGGAATATATTGGTCATGTAATTGAAGACGGCGGAATGCATGCACATATGGGAATTGGAGCAGGTCATTATTTTCATGCGCTTTGGGGACAGGATATGGCTGGAATAGATGTTGTGCTTCAGCAGATTCGTCCGGGATTAGATGACTGCAAATTCCATAGTGTTGGAGGAAATCTTGGCTATCATGGCGAGTTATATCATTATGCACTTGCAAAACTGGCAGCATCTCTTGCACATATAGATTCTAAAAAAAAGGGAAGAGCGTTGTGTGAGGTATTTGGTGCATATGGATGGGCTGAGGGATTAAAGCTTATGAAATGGCTGCTGGACCATATGCTTGTTAATGGCATCAACTATTTTGTTCCACATGCATTTTCAATGAAGGACTTTCCAGATCCAGATTGTCCGCCGCATTTTTATGCACGTGGAATGAATCCACAATTCCCGTATTTTAAAAATTTGATGGAATATTGTAATCGTGTCAGTCATTTGATTTCAAATGGAGTACATATTCCTGCTGTGGCAGTTGTATATCCAGCTGAACAGGAATGGGCAGGAGAATATCTTCCAGTAGAGGCAATTGGAAAGCAATTGCTTAGAAATCAGATTGATTATGAGATTTTGCCAACTGATGTATTGCTGACAATGACAGTAGTGGAAGGAAAGCTTAAATGGGAAAATGAGCAGGTTCCAGTGCTTATTTTATCAGGAAGCAGATGCATTACAAAAACGTTGGCAGATTGGCTTTGCAAGGCAGCTGAAAAGGGTCTCAAAATTGTTGTAGTAGGACAAAAACCACTTGCAATGGATAGTAATGGTATTTTGGGAGAGTGGACTAGTCAAATAAAAGACAATTTGACAATTTGTGAACAGGAAGGTTTAGCAGATATATTATATTCATTTGGAGTTGGTGAAATTAAAACAAAAAAATATGAACCGTGGCTGCGCTATTATCACTATAAGCATCAAAACGGAGAATTTTGGCTATTTATGGATCAGTCAGAGACAGAAGGAATTGATACGTCACTTTGCTTTGAAGATGGGATGATGGATTCATACAAAATAGATAAAGAATGTAGCTGTTGGTATCAGGCATGGGAAAATACTGTTGAACCTTGTGAATGGGGTGAAAACAATGATTTAAGTTTGCAGCTTGCGCCGGGTGAGATGAAGGTTTTGTATATGGGAGATTGTACGCCTTATGCTAAAATTCTCGCAGAAAAACAGGAGATAATGAAGCTGAAAAAAGCAGCTGTTTCACAGGCTGGAAAAATTAAGATTGCACCAGATGCATGGAAACTTTGGATAAAAGAGACGGGAACAGAAAAATATGTTTTGCAGGAGAGAGAGAAAACTGGAGATTTCTGCCGCAAACATCCGTATTTTTGTGGAGTCATGCGATATGAAACAACTGTATTTTTACCAAAGGTTAAAAGCTGCGAGTTAAATCTTGGGGAAGTATATGAAACTGCACATGTGCTTGTTAATGAAAAGGAGGCAGGTGTAAGAGTAGCTTTGCCATATAGTTTTGAGATTGGTAAGTTGCTTCATGAAGGAGAAAATCGTATAATTGTAGAAGTCGTAAATACATTGGCAAACAGACAGAGAGATTTCTTCTCAATGACAATGCCAATAGAGCCATCTGGCTTAATTGGACCAGTAACGTTAGATTATTTTTAAAAACTATATAAATCGTTAGATGATCAGGAGAGGTATATATGTATTACACAACATTAGAAACTTATAAGAAAAAATATCAACATAGGTCGTTAACACACGCATATAGTGCGAAAACAAAAGAGGAACATGAGGTTTGGAAAAAGAGTTTACGTGACCGCTTATGGGAAATTACGGGCATGAATAAATGTGTGTATTGTGAACCAGATGCGCAGTATCTGCGCACTGATCGCATAAATGATCTGATTGCGGAATATTGGGGTATAAAAACTGAGCCTGAAATTGAGATGCCATTTTATTTGCTGCGTCCAGAGCAGCAAAACCCAGATTGTAAACAGAAAAAACATCCGATATTGATTGTTCCGCATGGACATGGTGGAGGAAAGGAAAGCACTATTCAATCTCAGACTAAATTTATTCGCGACGCACTTGAGGATGGTTTTTTGGTAGTTTGCCCAGATGAACGAGGAAGCGGTGATCGCAGAGAGTTTCCAGAGCAAGGAGAGGAACCAGAGAAAATCCGTATGAACTCACATCGTGAATTACTTCAGGTCTGCATTGGATTTGGTCAAAGTGTAATTGGAATGGCAGTTTGGGATTTGATGCGACTTGCAGATTACTTACTTGCACTTTCAGAAAGTAATGGCTTTTTAGCTTGCGCAGGTATGTCAGGAGGCGGACAGCAAACTGTATGGTTTTCTGCTATGGATGATCGGGTAAAGGCAGCTATTACAAGCGGATATTTTTATGGATTTAAAGAATCACTAATTGAGCTTCCACAAAATTGTGCTTGTAATTTTGTTCCACATATGTTTGAAACAGCAGATATGGGTGAATTAGGAGCATTGATAGCACCGCGCCCGTTCTTTGTCGAGAGTGGAGAAAAGGATGGACTAAATGGAAAATCAGGATTGAATAATGTTACTACGCAATTAGACGTTACTCGTAAGGCATATCATATTTTTAATGAAAATACATATCCGATTCACAGTATACATTCAGGTGGGCATCAGTGGGTTGGAACAGGAATGCGGACGTTCTTAATAAAAGCAATGGAAAAAGAATAAGCTAATATTATCTCAATCTAAGAAGATAATCAGGATAATTCGTAAAAGAAGACCAGCGAGAACTCTCGCTGGTCTTTTTTAAACGCAAATTAGATATTTAACAGATCACTGTAAGCCTTTAAAGCACCGTCTGTATCATGTGCCAGAACGCGCTTTGCAAGAACCTTTCCAAGCTGTACACCTTCCTGATCGAAGCTGTTTAAGTTCCATACAAATCCCTGGAACATGATCTTGTTCTCGAAGTGAGCAAGAAGTGCACCTAAGGAAGCAGGAGTCAGCTCGTCACCGGTGATGATACTTGATGGACGATGTCCCTTGAAGTTCTTGTTTAAGTTATCATCTTTCTTTCCGCAGGCGAATGCAACGATCTGAGCAGCAACGTTTGCGCACAGCTTCTGCTGGCTTGTGCTGTTTTCGATGTCAACATCAACACCTAACTGGCTGTTTCTAAAGCCAATGAACTGCAGCGGAACGATGTCAGAGCCCTGATGAAGAAGCTGATAGAAGGAATGCTGTCCATTTGTTCCTGGCTCACCAAAGATAACAGGACCGGTCGGGTAGTCAACTGGCTCACCGAAGCGGTTTACAGTCTTACCATTTGACTCCATGTCACACTGCTGTAAATGAGCAGGGAAGCGGCTTAATGCCTGAGAGTATGGTAAAACAGCAGTAGCCGGATAACCCTGAACGTTTCTCTCATAAATACCAATCAGTGCATCGAGCATATCTGGGTTCTGGAAGATGTTCTTGTTTGCTGCGAGCTTGTCTTCCTCGGCAGCACCGTCAAGCAGCTGTGCGAAAACTTCTGGTCCAAATGCAAGAGACAGGATTGCGCCGCCAACACCAGAAACGGAAGAGTAACGTCCGCCGATGTAGTCATCCATGAAGATAGCAGTCAGATAAGAATCACTCTTTGCAAGAGGAGATGTCTCACTTGTAACAGCTAACATATGCTTGGATGGATTTAATCCAGCCTTTACAAGTGCGTCCTTTACGAATGCCTCATTAGTTAAAGTCTCAAGTGTTGTTCCAGACTTGGATACAACGATAAATAAGGAATGTGCAAGATCAACGCTTGCTAAAACTGCTGCTGCGTCATCTGGATCAACATTGCTGATGAACTTTGCTTCCATCTTGAAGGTGTTGTTTGCCTTTGCCCAGTTCTCAAGTGCGATATAAAGAGCACGAGGACCAAGATCACTTCCGCCGATACCGATCTGAACAACGGTGGTAAACTTTTCGCCATTTTCATTGGTGATCTCACCTGCGTGAACCTTGTTTGCAAAATCAGCTGCCTTCTTCTGCTGTGCTACATAAAACTCGCGCTTGTCAACGCCGTCTGCAACAACAGCCTTTCCAAGCTGTACACGTGCAAGGTGATGAAGAACCATACGGTTTTCACCGGTGTTGATAACGGCACCGTTGTAAAGCTCCTCAAATTTTTCAGAAAGCTCAGCTTCGTTAGCCAGCTTTTCAAGAGCGGCAAGAACAGTCTCGTCAACCTCTTTTGCAGCGTAATTGTAGCATAATCCAGCTGCCATCGGTACGCTGTATTTTGCAACACGCTCAGCTCCGTTTTCACCGGACATTGCCTCGGCGATATCGACATGATTTTTCAGTTTGGAAAGCTCACCATAAGAAGCAAGTGTATCCAGGTTTTTCCATGCTGCCATAATAAAATCCTCCTTAAATAGGATGGTACCGTACATGACACATTGTAAGAAAGTGATTTGTGGTCATGCCAAAGGCCATCTCTAAGACTGATTATACATAAAAACATCAAGGATTTCAACTTGCTTTTTACTTGCGTTTTTAATTTGTGTGTGATAAGCTGAGCGTAGAAACTGGCAGCAATCCGAGAAGATCGTGCAGATAAAGATTGCTCTTGGTTTTATCGGAAAATGAAAGGGGAAAAACAATGGAGGAGAGAAAAAAAGTTCTTAGGGTGTATAACAGAAAGCCGGTAGAAGGACAGTATCCGAATGGGTTGGCATACAGCGTGCATATGTCGGTAAAGGAAGATGAAGAGGAGTGTCCACTGCACAACAATTATGGTTTGGTATTTCCAAAAGCATGGGTGAATGCAGATAATGTGATTGTACCAAGCTTTGCTGGCAATCTAAAAGTGGCAGCCGTAAAAAAAGATGGAGCAGATACATATTTGATTACGGGAGAAGACTGGAAGTCGGATGGAAGTGTGAACGGCGAAAACAAGGGATTTTTTTGGAGTTGGAGCACAGCCGATTTTCTGACTTTTGACGAATGGGGTATTTGCTCAGGAGCACAGCTGTGTGAAAAAACAGGTTTGACGCTTGAGGCAATTCGAATGACCGATCAGATTGCAATACCGGATGAAATGGCACAATGTATTAAGCATCATTGGAATGCACTTCATACAAAAAGGCAGATGACAGAGCCAAAATTAAAATTCCCACTTGCGCGGGGACTTGCTGATCCGGTGGTCCTTTTATGGAAGGATGATTATTATTTTATTGCAACGAACGACAATGAGAATGACATTGGTTTCTATGTGAGAAAAGCGCATGAGCTAGAGGATTTGTTTGCAAAAGATGTAAAGACGTATAAGATTTTGGATAAGGATCCGGAAAATGGGTTTGTTCAGCTGTTTTGGGCACCGGAATTTCATGTGCTGAATGGAAGTTTGTATTTGCTATTTACAGTCAGTGATTCTGAATGGAATCCGCAGTGCCATATCATGAAGCTTAAAGAAAATGGTGACATTTTAAATCCGATGGACTGGGAAAAACCAATCCGTGTAAGAAGAGCGGATGGAAGCTTTTTGTCAGAAGAAGGCATTAATATTGATATGACACCTGTAAAGTCGGGAGAACGCTATTTTTACGTGTGGTCTCATCGAAAGAACATTGGAACACCGCTTGATACAGGCTCAATGCTAATGATTGCTGAATTTGATCCAGCGCATCCAGACCGGCTGACCAGCGAACCAAAGTGCCTGTCCAGACCACTGTATGGCTTTGAAAATACGGAGCATACAATTAATAATGAAGGACCGTATGCATTTTATTACAATAACAAAATTTATTTGGCATATTCGGGAGGCGATGCGAGAGGATATCTGTATGCAATCGGCATGTTGACGGCAAATGATGGAGATAATCTTTGTGATTTGTCTGTGTGGGAAAAAGCGAAGACACCGATAGCTAGCTTTGCAACCATTCCAGGCGAGTATGGTCCGGGGCATAATTCCTTTTTCTGGGATCGGGATCAAAATTTGTGGATCGTTTATCACGCAGTTACAAGTTTCGAGGAAAAGATCGTGTCAAGTGGAATGAGACGTGTCTATTTTGAACAGGATAAAACACCGAGATTTGATGTCATCGTTGAATAAGGAAACAATAAAAAGTGGAGGAGCGAATGAGCTTCTCCACTTTTTGTATGAAAAAATTATACACGCTTAAATACTGGCATTGAATCAAGCGGTGCGTCAGCGGTGATTGTCTGGCCACCATCGTAAACCTTACCGTCTCTTGTATCTTCCCACTTTCCAGCTGGCAGATAAACATCGCGCTCAAACTGGTTTAAGTGGAAAATTGGTGCAACCAGGTAGTCGCTTCCAAACATGTACTGATCCTGAAGCTCCCAACACTTTGAATCCTCTGGGAACTCGTAGAACATTGTACGAATTAATGGAGATCCGTTTGATGAAGCTTCTTCGTAGAGCTGCTTGATGTAATCGTGCATCTCGATACGGATATCATAATATTTCTTCATGATTCGGTAATTTTCCTCACCGTAGCTCCAAAGCTCATTTGGCTGTCCTGTATGAAGGTAGCCGCCGCCCCAGTCGCGTGTGTCAAGCGGTGGAATGTTGTAAGGACCACGATCACCGTGCATACGAAGAACTGCGGAGTAAACAGCAAACTCATACCAGCGAATTAAAAGCTGCTGGAAATCTGGATCATTTACATCATCAGTCATGAAGCCGCCGACATCAGTTGTCCACCACGGGATTCCGGCAAGACCCATATTTAAGCCTGCCTGAAGCTGGTCATAGAATGATTCAAAGGTACTTGGAACATCGCCAGACCATACAACATTGCCGTACTTCTGGCTGCCAGCCCATGCACAGCGAAGTAAATTAACAACAGTGCCGTCGCCAAGATCCTTCATGTTGTCATAGAAAACGCGGCTGTACAGCTGCGGATAAATATTAGAGCAGGAGAGAGCAGGACCTGCAATGTAGCGGTAATGGTCGAAATCATATACACCGTAATCAGGCTCGGAGTTGTCAAGCCAGAATGCATCGATTCCAAAATCATAATAATTTTTCTTGCAGATTTCCCATACGTATTTTCTTGTTTCAGGATTAAATACATCAATCTCAACACAGTCACCCTGATAGTCGTAAGTTTGTGCTGCACCGCGCTCAGTGCGGATCAAAAGACCGCGATCCATCATTGGCTGGAAGTTTTCGCTCTTTCTGTCAACTGATGGCCATACAGAAACTATTACTTTAATGCCCATGGAGTGGAGTTCATCTACCATTGCCTTAGGATCAGGCCAGTAGGTGGTATCAAATTTCCAGTCACCCTGAACAGTCCAGTGGAAGAAGTCGATTACGATCTGGTCAATATGGATGCCTTCCTTCTGGTACTGACGTGCAACGCTAAGAACTTCATCCTGTGTGCGGTAACGAAGCTTGCACTGCCAAAGTCCCATACGGTCCTCAGGAAACATCGGTGCGCGTCCTGTCACGGCTGTATAATTTTCCAAAATCTGCTTTGGTCCGTCAGCAACGGTCAGCCAATAATCCATCTGCTTAGTGGAACGTGCAGTCCATTCAGTATAGTTCTTTCCAAATGTTACCTGTCCGACAGCCGGATTGTTCCACAGCATACCATAGCCGAGATTTGATACTGCGAAAGGAACACTTATCTGGGAATTTCTCTGAGCAAGCTCAAGTGTACAGCCCTTTAAATCCATGTAAGCTTGCTGATACTGACCCATACCAAAGATCTTCTCGCCGTCATTGCTGTCAAATTTCAGATTCAGACTAAATTCGCTTCCGCCAATGATGCCCTTCCACTCGCGGTTTACAGTTTTCAAGCAGCGGCTTTCGCGGCTTAATGTGCCATCGTAGCTGCGATAATATTCGCGTAAAAACTGTTTGCCGTCACGGTAAAATGTGATAACGCCTGCAAAGTTAACAACTGCGCATATGCGTCCATTTGTGATAGAGGCAGACTCACGCTTATCAATAGTGCCGTCACCAACCCAGTGGTCAACTTCGTGACACTCAACCTCAGCATGTGAGCTTTCTGGTGTTTCTGTAAGTGCCCAGTCTTGATTTGATAATTCTGGAAGCATGGTTGCACGAACACGAAGAGAATTTTTGCCCCACGGTTCAATACGAAGCATTTCGCCGCCGTTTCTGGCTATTAGAACGCCATTTGCTGTTTCAAATTGCATAAAAAACCTCCTTATAAATAGTGCGATAAGTATCGCAATTTTCTTCTGATTGTATTATACTAACAAAAGAAAGAAAATACTTGACCATTTTTCACAGATTCTAACACAATGTTGATTGTTACAGTTCATGGGGAGGTTTACGAAATGCCCACTCGGTGAAGTGACTTTGTCGACGGGCTTGACGAGTATTGCGTCCTGTGAACTGCAACAAAGAAGGAGAAACATATGAACCAACTAGAATTTGCTCGTATCCACGAGATGCAGTTTCATGGAGATATTCGATTTCATCTGAGGCTTCATGAAATGACAAAGGAACCTTTTTGGCCAGAGCCGGTACCGCCTCATTGGCATGAAGAGTATGAGTTTTTGGTGATTACAAGAGGTACTGGAACAGCTTGTCTTAATACAAGAACAATGCATATTGAGTCGGGGGATATTTTGTTTATAAATGCAGGGATTGTGCACTCCTTTAGAGGTGATGAAAAAAATCCACTGGCTTTTTATGCGCTTGATTTTGGAAGAGAGCTTATAAGCAGCTATGGCAATGATGATATTCAGCAAAAATATATCAGCCGTCAGGCAAATGGTGAGCTTATTTTCAGAGACCATTTCAAAAAGGATGATGCTATGTGGCCGTATATTGAAGAACCGCTAGAAGAAATACGTGTTCTTTGCAGTCAGGAAATGGCAAAAAATGAGCTGCTGATTAAATCAAATCTGCTTCGTATATGGCATTATCTGTGCTTGGATGCAGAAGCAACGTCATTTACTCTAAAGAAAAAGGATGATGAACGAGTGCGTATGATCAAGCAGATTCTGCAGTATATACAGGAAAATTATGCAAGGAATTTAACTTTGTGTGGCCTTGCAGCATATTTCCATATGAGTGAGGGACAGTTTTGCCGTTTCTTTAAATCACAGATAGGAATGACTGCAATTGAGTATTTAAATTATTATCGTATCGGTGTGGCTTGTGACATGTTAAAGGATGGCATTTTGCCAATCAGTGAGATTGCGACAGAATGCGGCTACAACAACATTAGCTACTTCAACAGGACATTTAGGAGGTACATGCACTGTACACCAGGAGAGTATCAGAAACGGTAGGTGAGACTGATTTTTTAAACAAAATAAACTGGCAAAAACAAGAATAATAGGCGATTTTGCACAGAAACAAACGGAAAATGGATGGAAATGGAAGAAGTGCTTTGTTATAATTGTTTCAAATAAAAAAAGTTAAGGGGCAAAAAGGCCAGAAAGGGAAGAATAATGACAAAGAAAGAACGTGTACTTCATGCATTTCACAATGAACCGGTGGATCGTGTTCCAATCGCATTTTGGTATCATTTTTCACCAGACGATGATTTTGGACAGGAGACGATTGATGAGCATTTGAGATTGTACCGTGAGGCAGATTTTGATCTGATTAAAGTTATGTGCGATGGATATTTTAATTATCCAAATCCGGGTATTGCTCAGATTAAAAAACCAGAGGATTGGTTTAATTTAAAGCCAATGGGTCCAGATCATCCATTTATCCGTAAGCAGATTGCTCGCGTAAAGGGGGTAGTTGAAGCAGTAAAGGATGAGTGCTGCGTATTTTATAATGTATTTTGTCCAATGTCTTTGATGCGTTTTGGTACGAGCGAGGAGCTTCTTATGAGCCATTTAAAGGCAAATCCAGAAGCAGTATGTCATGCATTTGAGGTAATTGGAGAAGATATCAAATCTCTGATCAAGGGTGTGATTGAAGAAGCAGGCTGCACCGGTATTTATTATTGCGTTCAAAATGCAGAGGAGTTTCGTTTTACGGCAGAGGAATACAAAAAAATCGTAACACCGGCAGAGTTAGCTGTTTTGGAGTATGCTAATAAATTAAGTGACAACAACATTTTGCACTGCTGTGGCTGGGCAGGAGATAAAAACAGAATTGAAGTATGGAAAGACTATCCGGCAAGAGCTGTCAATTGGGCAGTTTATGTTGAAAATTTGAGCCTGAAGGATGGCAAGAATTATTTTGGCGGACGTTGTGTGCTTGGAGGATTTGACAACCGCAAGACGGGGGTTCTTTATAGTGGAAGCAAGCAGGCTGTAAAGGATGAGACAAAGCGTCTTCTTAAGGAAACTGGAACCATTGGAGTCATTCTTGGCGGTGACTGCACAGTACCTAGTGATATTGATCATGAGCGTTTTAGCTGGGTAAGAGAGGCTGCTGATGAGTTTGTGGGACTGTTGACTGACAAGAGCATTCGCGCGGGAAGGTGATCGGATGAGTTTGGGAGAGTTGCAAAGAGAACAGATGACAGATGAGGATAGGGAGATTGCATTGTGGGTCTCTGATAAAATGCCGCAGCTAGTTAAGGATCTGACTAGAATTTGCCGTATCCCAAGTGTGGCGGTTGTGCCAGAGGACAAAAAGCCGCCATATGGTCCAGAATGTGTCAGAGTATTAGACGAGATGCTGCAGATTGGCAGGGAGTATGGGCTTGACACAAAAAATTTTGACTCTTGTGTTGGCCGAATCAGATATGGAGATGGTGATAAGTCCATTGGAATCTGGAGTCATCTTGATGTTGTTCCAGTAGGAGGCTACTGGGAGCATGATCCGTTTGAGCCTGTTGTGGAGCAGGGATATATGATCGCCAGAGGCTGTCAGGATAATAAAAGCTCAGCGGCAATGGCACTATATGTTCTTTTATATATGAAGGAACATAAAATTAAGCTTCCATACAGCCTAGATGCTTATATGGGTACGTGCGAAGAGGTTGGAATGTTTGATATTGATCATTTTGTGGCTCATTATCAGTGTCCAGAGCTGTCTCTTGTACCAGACAGCGGTTTTCCGGTATGCTGCGGAGAGCGCGGAAGTTTCAATGGTGAGCTTACGGCAAATGACAGTGTTAGTGAGAGGCTGATTTCTTTGTCATGTGACTGTGGTTTGTATTCTGTGCCTAATATTGCGGAGGCTGTTGTTTTAGACGCGCCGCGTATTAAAGAGCTTATATCATCAAAGAAATCATCTGTAACAGTGGAACAAGTGCAGACAGAAGATGGAGAGCGTGCATGGAGACTTACAGCTTGCGGCATAACAGCTCATGGTGCATCACCAAAAGGCGGAAGCAATGCATTGACGATTCTTTGTGAGGCGATCTGCCGATATGAACTTGCCTCAGAGAATGACTGCAAAGTGTTGTCATGGATTATTTCAATTAATAAAGATGGTAATGGAACACCGCTTGGTGTATTTTTTGAGGATGAAATTTCAGGACCGACTATATTAACTGTGACACAGGGATGGATTCGGGATGGTCACCTGGTATTTGGCTTTTTGTCAAAGTACCCGGCAGGCTGCAAAGAAGATCTCGCAGTGACAGCAAAAAAGAAAGCAAATGAAAATGGATTTTCTCTTAATGTAACAAGAAATACAAAGCCAACACTTTTTGATCCGAAGCATCCAGCGGTGAAAATTATGACGGACACATATAATCGTTTGACGAAAAATAAGGCAAAGCCATTTGTGATGAGCGGTGGAACTTATGCAAGAAAGCTTCCAAGAGCCTTTGCATGCGGAACAGGTATGCCGCTGCCGCCGGCTCCAGAGGGACTTTTCTTAAAAGGACATGGTGACTATCATCAGCCAGATGAGGCTATTTCGCTAAAACGTGTTGAGATGGCACTTGTGATTTATATCAATGGAATCCTTGAGATTTGCAGAAAAGTGAAATTATGATGATACCAGGGTCAAAAGGTCAAAAAGCACGTAGCAATCTGGTATCAAAGGGGTCAAAAACAAAAAAATCCCGCCGCTTTATGTAAGCGGCGAGGTTTTTGTGCTTTTAAATACTTTTTTTACAGATGCAGCAGCAGCTTCCTTTGCGCCGTGCGCTGTCTTCTTAGCCATTGTAATCACATCTTTATGTAACTCACATTTTTTAAGAAAATCAATTGCTTCTTTATAAGAATCTTTTCGTGCCTGCGGCATTTCAATCGGACCGTCGGCGCTGAAAAGATATTTTTTTGTTAAGATACCAACACGGATTGTCATAAACGCATTGACGGTACCCTGTGCGGCAGAGGCAAAGACAAGGCCGGGAAGCTTCATGGCAGCGTTTCCAGTTACAAGCGGCAGCAATTCTTCAAGATCCATTTCTTCAAGACCTCCTGCTAAAAAAGTTGCCTTTAAGATGCGCACATAGAGTCCAAGGAGTGCTGCACCGCTTGGGCGATAGCCGCAGGACTCTACTATGGTGCGTATCAGGTGGAGATTGACAGAAAGCATGGAAAACATATCGTAAAAAGCTGTCTGAGAGATTGCTGTTGTAACAAAAGCCGTCTTTGCAGCCCTTTTAATCTCGCTGTCTATGACAGGAGAGAATTTTTCTGTGAAAAAATCAATCAAAAGATCATCAGCCTGATTGCCTTGTTTTAAGAAATCCTCAAGCTGCGCAGTTTCTTCATTTGTAAGCTCTGTGTTTTTCTTTAAGTTATCGGTAAGCTTGCGGCACCAGTAAAAGCGGGCACGTCCATCACGGTAGCGAAGCATATACATCGAAAAGATTGGGCGCTGCCAAACACTTACAATAGGCCATATAATACCAGCACCCAAACAGGCAAGAACAATTAGTCCGTACAGCCAGGCAAGAATGGGACTGACAGAAGATAGTTGCTGCCCAAGAGAGATTAGACCGCTGAGCAAAAAGAGAAACAGTAAAAGAAAAAGTGAGACAGCGGGGATTATGACAGACGCATATTTTTTCTTACGGCTCATGAAAAACTCCTTTCTAATAAGAAATATTCAAAAACTATGTAAAGCGGACAGCTGCAATCCGCTTTACTGCTGTGTT
>OICV01000650.1_pt1 | contig 15087 bp, 13 predicted proteins | sample 1581361 | NCBI WGS metagenome assembly OICV01 (sample SAMEA3882551, study PRJEB24775) | human gut metagenome | biome: human-associated habitat; feature: intestine environment; material: feces | place: Netherlands | collected 2009/2010 | reverse complement strand
CATTTGCGCAGAAAAGGAAATAGATAAATTAGGATTTTTAGATTACCTAAAAATATTTGTTACTAATAATATAAGTAATATGGAAAAGGCTATGTAAAAAAGATTTATATATAAGATAAAAAAGAGAGAATATTCAAAATATGAACTGAACCCAAAAAGTTAGACACTTTTTGATTAAGTTTAGATTAGGCTACTCTTTGGGAATGAATTCTGTAATTTACAGGACTCATTCCTTTTAATTTGCACTTAATCCTCTTATTATTGTAATAGTCTATATATTCAATTAATTCTTTCTTAAAATGTTCTATTGACTCGAATTCCTGTAAATACAATAGTTCTGATTTTAGTAATCCAAAGAAATTTTCAGCACAAGAATTATCTAAACAATTACCTTTCTTAGACATGCTTTGTCTAATTCCCTTTTTATTTAAAGCATATTGATATTGTTTCATTTGATATTGCCATCCTTGGTCAGAATGCAATATTAAATTAGTATTATCTGGTATTTTTTCAAATGCTTTTTCTAGCATATCCATAACTTGATGAAATACTGGTCTTTCAGATATATTGTAGCTTACTACTTCTCCATTAAACAAATCAATAATTGGTGATAAATACAACTTACTTCCAAAAAGCGAGAACTCAGTTACATCTGTAACCCATTTCTGGTTTGGTTTGTTAGCTTTAAAATCACGTTTTAAAAGATTATCACATATTTTACCAACTTCACCTTTGTATGATCTGTATTTTCTAACTCTTACAAAGCATTGTAATCCCAATTGTTTCATAAGTTTAAGAACAGTTTTATGATTAATTGCAAAACCTCTGTTATGTAGTTCCATAGTTATTCTTCTATATCCATATCTGCCTCTATTTTCATGATAAATTGCTGTTATTTCTTCTTTTATCTTTTTATATTTATCTTCTTTATTCATTTGTTTTAAATAGTAGTAATATGTACTTCTTGGCATTTCTGCTAATTTTAATAGAGCCGTTAACTTGTAATTTTGCCTTAATTCTGTAACGACTATTACTTTTTCTTGCTCTCTCGCTTGATTCTTTCCTGAACTAAGGCATTTAATTTTTTTAAGTATTCGTTTTCCATTCTTAATCTTTGATTTTCGGCAATTAAGTCTTCTTTCACTTCTTTAGATAATTTCTTTTTTCTTGGTTTAGAACTCATATTTTTTATTCTTCCACGTCTATCCTCATAAAGAGCTTGTGGTCCTTCCTCATAATATATACGTTCCCATCTACCTACTGTAGCATCTTGCGGAATACCAAATCTTAGAGCCGTTTCCGAACAAGATAAATGGTTATTATGCATATATTCTACTACATTTTGTTTGAATTTTCCATCATAACTTCCTTTTTTCATCAGTAATCCTTCTATGCCATATAGTTCATATCTTTTAAACCACCTTCTTAAATTTTCGTGAGAAATGCCATACTTTTTTGATGTTCTATCTGTACCAATATGATTGTCTAACATATCATTTATCACTTTCAATTTGAATTCATATGAATATTTACTCATAAAAAATACACCTCCAAATGTTAACTTTTTTGTCTAACATTTGGGGTGCACTTCAATATTCTCTCTTACGTCATTAAAAAATATATTAAAATGGTTGGAGGCGACACTCGGATTCGAACCGAGGATTAGAATTTTGCAGACTCGTGCCTTACCACTTGGCTATGTCGCCGAATACTGAGCAATGTCACTCAACAGGCATTATTCTATCATAATAAAATCCATTTGTCAATACTGAATTTGCATTTTAACAACAAAATTTAACGGAAAATTTCTACACTGATATTTTATGCATCAAACAGAAAAATGACACCTCTGTTTTTGATTCCTCATAAAGCCCCGAACCCTCAAAGATGCAATACTCTGAAGGTTCGGGATTTTGGGGTTATCATACTTTTCTTAAAAAGAGAAGAAAACAAGATAAGTATCTTACACGCTCGGCTTTTCAAATGCCGAAAGAATAAGCTTTACACCGTAGATTGACAAAAGGACACCAATCATAAATCCGATTGTCTGTGCGGCAAATATAAGGTGGAAAAATCCGTAGATACCGCCGATTATGACGAGTATTCCGCAGAAAAGCGGAATAAGCCATGCACCTGAGGAAGATGCTTTTTTGACCTTGAGTGACATTGCAACGGACGAGATACCGTCCACTACAAGCCAACCTGAGAAAATGCAGAGAATGATAACATCAAACATAAGTCTTATGCCCGGCATAAACATAGCAAGAATTGAAATTACTGCCGCCGCAATGCCGACAACAAGACCGAGTGTTCCCATTATCGCTTCACTCTGTTCAGCCTTTGCCTTTTTTCGTTTTGCAAAGTAGTCAATCACGGAGCATATTCCCCATACTCCGAGAAGAATTGTCACTATCCAACCGGTATTAAGGAAGGTAAGTCTCGGATAGAACATACAATAAATTGCGCCTATTATCGACAATATGCCGAAAATACAATTAAATACTTTCATAGTCACCTCATACTTTAATTAGGGTTCAATAATATTGAAATACAGCGGGAATTCGGCAACGCTTGATGTAAGGGTTTTGATGATGTCACTGTTGCCCTCAACCTTTTCAATGCCGGCGTCCATAAGTTTCTGATTGTTCTGTGCAATGCCGAGAATACCTGCGCTCTTGGTTTTGATTGTTGCGTCAGCCTTATCGCTCCACTTTTCCTGTGAATAGATAAGCACACCGTGATTTATGCGAAGAAGATATTTTGCGTTTTTATCGGTCACTTCAAGATTGATTACAAGGTTCTGATCTTCAAGCTTCTTTTCGTCAAGACAGATTCCGAGATAATCCAACATTGTTTCGGTACTCATACCGAGAGCTGTTGCACCTGAACCTTCGGAATTCGGATAATTTTTTGTACCGTTACGAAGCTCATAAGCACCTGTAAGATAAGCGTTTCTCCATGCACCGCTTTCAGCCTGATAGCCGAGCTGTTCGAGTGCGTCTGCGCAAAGATAGCGGGCGTCTTTATTTTCGGGATCTGCATATACAAGTGTGTTCGTAATCTGTGCAACCCACTGATACTCTCCCTTGTCAAAGTCTTTTTTAGCCATTTCAAGAACCTTGTCTGTATCGCCGAGATACTCTACAAGCTTCTTTGAATATTCTGTCGGTTCAAGCTCATCAAGATGTATCGGGTTTTCGTCATACCAACCCATATATTTCTGATAAACCGCCTTTACATTGTGCTTGAGAGTTCCGTAATACTGGCGTGTGTACCAAACCTTGTTGAGTTCATCGGGAAGCTCAATCATATTTGCAATCTCGGTTGAAGTATAGCCCTGATTGATGTACATAAGTGTCTGTGAGAATATGTACTTATAGACAGAGGCTGTGTTTGCCATGTAGTCATTGATTACATCGTTGCCCCAATGAGGCCAGTTGTGAGCCTGGAAAACTACTTCGGTTTTATCTCCGAAAAGCTCCTTTGCCTCCATAATGTACTGCGCCCACGCATTGCCGTCACGAACCTCTGCGCCTCTGAGTGTGTAGAGGTTGTGCATTGTGCCGGAACAGTTTTCAGCCATCCACAAAGCCTTGTATTTTGGAATATAGGTATTCATCTCGGCAGGCGATTCTGTGTTGGGAGTAAGCTGGAACACCATTTCAACACCGTCAACCTTGATAGTTTCGGTAGCTTTCTTCACCTCATAAGACGGTGAAATGTATGTTGTTGTGCCGCTTGAAGGGGTAAGACCGATACCTACCGACAAACTGCCCTTACCGCCCTTATCAAGCAATGATCCGTACTGGAAGTTGGTTCTGCGTTTCATTGCGTTTCCTGCAAAAACATTTTCTTCCATAACAGCCTTTTCGTAGCCTTCGGGAACGATAATGAGCGTTTTGCCGGACTTAATCTGTTCATCAAGCGGAAGTGATGAATCTGCAACATTCTTTTCGTCAATAAGTCCGCCGATACCGCCGTAGTGGTCAATGTGGGCGTGGCTTACAACAACAGCGGCAATATGCGCCTTGCCGAACTTAGATTCAAGCAGTTCAAGCGCCGCCTTTGCAGTTTCGGAGCTTGTTGTACAGTCAAAAACAATCCAGCCGTTGTCGCTCTTTACAAAGGTTACATTGGCAACATCGTAGCCTCTGACCTGATAAACACCGTCAACAACTTCAAAAAGTCCGTAAAGAGAGTTAAGCTCCGTGTTTCTCCAAAGGCTTGGGTTTGCACTGTCGGGAGTTGACGAGTTTCTGATAAAATCATATGCCGACTGACTCCATGCAACAGTTCCGTTCTCGGTTTTGATTTCGAGTTTGTCGGGTGCTGTTATAAAGCCCTTTTTAGCAAATTCCTTTTCCTGTTCATCGGAAAAGTCAAGGGTCTTATACACCTGTGCGTTTTCGTCAGCCGTATATTTTGACGCATCCTTTACATCGCTGTTGAATTTTGCGGATGTACTGCTGTCGCTCTGCTGACATCCGCAAAGTGCAGACGAGGCAATCAATGTTGCCGCCAAAGCAAGGCAAAGCCCCGTTTTCTTTTTGTTAATCATAGAATATTTCCTCCGTGTTTTTATCTGTCCATGATTTTTTGGTTTAAGCTGAATTATAATAAATAATTGTCATTTAGTCCATACATTTGGCACAAAGTGAAAATTTTTGGCACGAAATGCAAATTAAAGTCACTATTTGCGATATTATGTGATACAATAAGAGTGATAATTATGCAGGAGGTACGGTATGAGGATTGCAATAGTTGATGATTGCGAAAATGAGCGGAATGAACTTTGCAAAAGACTTTCTCAAAGCTCATTTTCAAGGTCATATGATATTGAAATTTGCGGATACGGTAACGGAACGGATTTTTTGAATGATGCAATGCAGAACAGATTTGACCTTGTTTTTATGGATATATATATGGAAAAGGAAAACGGAATTGATGCGGCACAAAAGCTGAGGAAGTTTGACAAAGATTGTCTGCTTGTTTTCACAACCACATCAACCGACCACGCACTTGAAGGTTTTAGGGTTCGGGCATTGCACTATCTTGTGAAGCCGTACAGCGATGAAGAGCTTGATATGTTGCTCGATGAGATTTCGCAGAAAATTTCCGTTGAAGAAAAATACATTGAAATACCCTCTGCAAGTGACTCGTTGCGTATAAAGCTTTGCGACATTTTGTATGCCGAGCATTTTAAGCACTGCATACATATTCATTGTACGGACAAATCCGAAAAGTCTGTGCGCAGTACATTTGCCGAATTTGTAATGCTGTTTGATGACGGGGATAATTTCTTTGTGTGCAACCGAGGAATCATAGTAAATCTTGAACACATCAAGGATATGAACGGCAATGAATTTGTTCTTGACAACGGTGAAAGAATCTCCATAAGTCGAAGCCTTGTAAAAAGCGCAAAAAGCACCTTTGGCGAATATATTTTCGGCAGGAGGGATTTGCATTGACAAATGTTTTCTGCCCGATGATTGAACTCGGTGCAATCATCCCCGGTGTTGTACTTGCATATTTTCCGATAAAAAAACATCTCAAGGTATCCAAGCTCAGGCTGTTTCCTGTGATGATTTTATCACTTGTGTGCCTTTGTACATTGTGCGGTTTTGTTTGTTACAGATACAATCTGAAATCGTTTGTGCTTGCAATACCGATAGTGCTTGCTCTTTCGGCAGCATACTGTTGTTCACTCAAAACATCCATGTGGAAATCGGTGAGTGTGTTACTTGCGGTATGCGGAGTGTTTGCCTGCATTGCGAGCATTACACGGGCGGTTGATTCGATAACATTTCCGCAGAACACAACGCCGTGGTTTGAAATTAAATCGGCTGTGCTGTTCAATATTCTATGCTGGATGTTTGTAATTCTTGCATGGTACCCTGCAACACACGGTGTGAGTGAACTGCTCGATGATGAAAACATTGCCCAGACATGGTATGTATTCTGGATTTTACCGATAATATTCATCTTGCTCAACTTTTTTATAATCCCATGGAATCCTAACATTCTCCATACAGGAAGAATTATGCAGGGTTACATTGTTATCAGCGTATCACTTCTTGTGCTGTTGCTCATTTTCTACGCTTTACTGTATTTTATTGCAAAAAGTCTGAACCGCAATAACAAACTTGCTCAGAAAAATCAATTTTTGAATATGCAGAGGGCACAGTATGACGCATTAAAAGTCGCTATTGAAGAAACCCGTCAGGCACGGCATGATATGCGACATCACTTTGCCGTACTTAATGCTCTTGCCGAGCAAAAGAACTGGGAAGAACTTGAAAAATACCTTTCGTCAGCATCGCAGAATATTCCCGACACAGAGCTTGTACTCTGTAAAAACCAGGCTGTTAATGCGATTATCGGACATTATTATTCAAAATACAAGAGCAATGGTATTCCGTTTAAACTAAAAATTGACATCCCCGAAAAGTTGACAGTTTCGGAATCCGATATCTGTCTTGTAATCGCAAATTTGCTTGAAAATGCATTTGAGGCGAGCATGAAGCTTGACAGAGATAAACGGCAGATTAAAATGTATGCCCGTCCGCATTCCGAAAAGATATTGCTTATTTCCGTAGAGAATGCTTTCAACGGAGAGATTACCGAAAAGGACGGATTTTTCGGTTCGTCAAAGCGAAACGGTAACGGTATCGGTACGCAGTCGGTACGCAGAATCGCCGAAAAAGACGGCGGTTATTGCAGATTTTCTCACGAAAACGGAATTTTTACGGCGGATGTTATGCTGCACGGCAAAAACTGAATCGGACATTATAAAAGGGAAGAAACTTTTTTCGGTTTCTTCCCTGTTTTTTTATTCCGTAATTTTATTTTCTTTTAGCGAATATTTTGTCACCGTGTTCCAATCTCGGCGGATTGAAATATCAGCGGTAAGGTTTGTGTTGTCATAAACAATCGACCATTGAGTATTGCTTGTTATATCGTTCGGATTCGGTGCTTGTGATGCCGAAACAAGAGCCTCCCATGCTGTTTCTTTTGTGTAACTATTATTCTTTTCAAGAATATTGATTATCTTATCATACCGCTCTCTGCCGTGACCGTAAACACCGTTTTTCTGATAAGGCTTTACAAAATTTTTGTACATCACAAAAAAGTTTGTAACGGCAGGCGATTTTGTAACAACAAGCTTTCGGTCATCGCTGTTGCAATCGTACTCAATAACACGACCGTCACCGTTTGATCGGTAACATAAAAGTGATAATCTCTTCCGCTTGAGGCGAACATATCGTATTTTTCAAAAAGTGTAACCGCCTCTTCGGTTGACGCAGCTCTGTCAAGTATAAGACGGATTGCAAGCGTTGTGGCGATAACGGGCTTTCCGCTTTGCTGACGGACGGGCTTGCTGTCAAGTGTGAGAACTGCGATTGACACGCCCTTTTCATTGATTCCGTCAAGGCTGATAAACGATGAGAGCAAGGTTGCAAGCCTTGTTTCATCACTCAACTCGGGGTTGTTTGCACCTACATTATCAAGTGCCGAAAACGCAACCGACCTGTAGCCGTTCTTTGGCGAACAATACACAAGCATTGACGAGGTGTCGTTCTTAAAATCATAGTTTCGCCCCATCATTACGCTGTCGGGATTTTTCATTGTAAAGGCACTGCACCCGAAATTCGGCATTTTAAGATTGACGGGATAATCGGACAGAACCTCCTGCAAAATTGCACCGAGAGCCGACTCATCATCAAAAATCCCTCTGTCAATGATTTTATCAATGCTGTAATCGTAGCATATATCCATTTTATAAAGGTTAAAATCGCTGTAATCGGTCAGCTTTTTAACAGAATCAAGCGTATGCTTTCTTGCGTCAATCATAATGTATTCTCCTTAAAACTGGGTGTTTTCAACGCAATAATAGCATAATATTATTATTTTTTCAACAATTTTGAGTCGATTCGCAATAATTTTTTCATAAGAAAAATCGGAAAGACAGAATTTTTGATTTCTGTCCTTCCGACCCGTATTTTACATATTGAATTTTAAATTATTTGAGAAGATTATTGTCTGTAAAATAATCAATTCTCATAGAATGACGGACATCCTCAAGTGTTTTTGCGGCAGTTTCCTTCGCAACCTTACTGCCCTCTTTGAGAATATCGAGAACATCGGAAAGATGATTTTCCCATTCTTTTCTGCGTTCACGAATAGGACGAAGCTCCTCCTGCATAACATTGTTAAGGAATTTCTTAACCTTGACATCACCGAGTCCGCCACGCTGATAATGAGCCTTGAGTTCGTCAAGACAGCTGTAATCATTCCAAAATTCAGCAAAATACTCGTCACGGCAGAATGCGTCAAGATAGATAAACACGGGATTGCCCTCAACCTTGCCCGGATCCTCAACACGAAGATGATTCGGGTCGGTAAACATTGACATAACCTTTTTCTTGATATCCTCGGGTTCTTCTGCAAGATAAATGCAGTTGCCGAGGGATTTGCTCATCTTTGCCTTGCCGTCAATACCGGGCAGTCGCAGACAAGCCTTGTTGCTCGGAAGAATAATCTGCGGTTCCGTAAGAGTTTCGCCGTAAACGGAATTGAACTTGTGAACAATCTCCTTACATTGTTCAAGCATCGGAAGCTGATCCTCGCCGACAGGAACGGCAGTTGCACGGAATGCCGTGATATCAGCCGCCTGACTGATTGGATAACAGAAAAATCCCACAGGAATGCTTGCCTCAAAATTACGCATCTGAATTTCCGCCTTAACGGTGGGGTTGCGCTGAACACGAGACACGGTTACGAGGTTCATATAATAGAAAGTAAGCTCTGTAAGCTCGGGAATCATTGACTGAACAAAAATTGTTGACTTGTTCGGATCTATTCCGCAGGCAAGGTAGTCGAGCGCAACCTGCAAAATATTCTGTCTTACCTTTTCGGGATGCTCGGCATTGTCGGTAAGAGCCTGAGCGTCTGCAATCATAAGGTATATATCATCATATTCGCCCGAATTCTGGAGCTTTACTCTCTCCTTGAGCGAACCTGCATAGTGACCGACATGAAGTCTGCCCGTAGGACGGTCACCTGTTAAAATTACTTTTTTCATAGGTTTCTCCTTTGTTTACCTTGATTCAAAGGCAAAATTCTTTTCTATGATTATATCACCATAAACAACAGCCGTCAACATTTGTAAAAAAGCTAAAAGGAAAAATATTCCATAATAATTCCCATATATTTTATGCCACAAAATTCGACAAAATGTTGCATAAGACACACGCAAAATTCATTTGACCGTTGAATTTTTTTTAAATAAAAATATAATATTCTAAAAAACGAGGGTAAAGAGTATGTAGTACAATTATCATAAAAATGCAGGACAGCTTGCATTCATAAAATTTGTAAAAGGTCTTGTGCATCTTCTTATTCGCCCTAAGGTTGAATGGAAGGACAAGAGCCTTAAAAAGAGCCTCAAGGGCAAGCCTGTTGTGTTTGTATGCAACCACACTCACCACTTTGACGGAGTTGTGATAAGCTCTGTACTCAGCAGATACAAGCCGTATATGCTTGTTAAAAAAAGCTGGTACGACAAGAGCGGAACAGGCTCGTTTATCCGAATTTGCCGCAGTATTCCCGTTGACTTTGACACCATGGACACAAACTGGTATGCACAAAGTGAGGGTGCGGTTGAAAACGGATATTCAATGCTTATCTTCCCCGAGGGCGGAATTGCAAGAAAGGGCAAAATGCTCCCGTTCAAGCCAGGTGCGGCATTGCTTGCGGCAAAAAAAGGGCTTGACATAATCCCGATTGCATCTTTGGGTGAGTATAAAATTCTTTTCGGAAAAAGGCAGAAAATTTTAATCGGCAATCCGATAAAATCCGAATGTCCCGAAAATGTTCGCTACTCAAAATATGCAAAAGAAATAAGTGCCGAAGCCGAAAAGCAGGTCAAAAAACTTTATCTTGAGCTTGAAGAAAAATACGGCAAAGGCAAGGTTTATTACAAAGAAGATTTTTCTTCGGAAAATTTATAATAAAATCAAAAAAATCAAATTTTTAAGTGAGGTAATTAAAATGAACAATGCTATTGCAGATCAGATTAAGGAAATGCTCGTAGAAAACCTTAGAATTCCCGAAAACATTCTTACATACGATTCAGAACTTTTCGGTGACGAAATCGGTCTTGACTCAATCGACTCAATCGAAATCGTTGCAGGCATCGACACACTTTTCGGTATTGATATGACAGGTGCAGACCGTGAGCACTTCCAATCAATCAGAGCACTTACAGAATATGTAGAAAGCAAGCAGGGTTAATATGGCTGACAAAAAGAGATGTGTTGTCACGGGACTCGGACTTATCTGCGGCGTCGGTGACAATGTAAAGGATTGCTGGGATGCCGTAACACTAGGTCACTCCGGCATTGATGAGGTTAAGTCGGTTGACACCTCAAACTGTTATGCACACAAAGGTGCAGAGGTTGACAAGGCATCGTCAGAGCTTTCTCCCGAAAACTATGACCGTTCTTCCCTTCTCTGTATTCATGCCGCAAACGAGGCTTTTGAAGATGCAAACATTGACGCATCCGAAAAGAACATCGGTGTTATTCTTGGCAGTTGTGTAGGCGGTGCGGCAAGCATTGACAAATATTACACAGACGAAATCAAGGGTGACGGCGGTAAAAAAGAAGATATTTTCAAAATGGGTGCTTCGGCAATTGCCAACAATGTTTCCGCTCATTTCGGACTTGAGGGCATTACCGCAAACATCGTCAACGCTTGTGCGGCAGGCACAATGAGCATCGGCTATGCCTGTGACCTTATCCGTGAGGGCAAGGGTGATGTGTTCATCGCAGGCGGTTCGGACAGCTTTTCTTCACTTGCATTCAGCGGTTTCCACGCTCTCCATGCGCTTGACGAAAACGCCTGTTCCCCGTTCAATCACAGCACAGGTATCACGCTCGGCGAGGGTTCGGGTATTCTTGTAATCGAAAGCTACGAACACGCTGTTGAACGAGGCGCAAAGATTTACTGTGAAATTCTCGGTTCGGGTGTAAGCAGTGACGCTTACCACATTACCGCTCCCCGTCCCGACGGTGAAGGTCAGATGAGTGCAATCAGAAGGGCTGTTGAAAGCTCTGCTCTTAGTTTTGACGATATCGACTACATAAACGCACACGGAACGGGTACTGCCAAAAATGACGAGGCTGAATTTCTTTCACTTCACACACTTTTTGACGGCAACGACCACCTTTCTGTCAGCTCAACAAAATCTATGACAGGTCATTGCCTCGGTGCGGCAGGCTCAATTGAGGCTGTATTTTCCGTAAAAGCAATAAAAGAGAACCTCGTTCCGCCTACAATCGGCTACTCCGATGAGGATTTGAAGGTGCTTTCCGAAAAGGCGGGCAACATTGATTTTATTCCGAACAAGAGCCACACAAAAGATGTTCACTATGCAATGTCAAACTCATTTGCATTCGGCGGCAACAACGCAAGCATCATTTTCTCGGACAACGAGCATGATATTCCCGACAACAGTAAAAATGAAAAAATTTACATTACGGGCATTTCAAAGCTTACAGGCACAAAGACTGACGAACACAGCCTTAACTGCAACCTCACCTCCGAAGATTATGACAAACACGGAATCAAGGTTGCATTTTACAGAAAGCTTGACCGTTTCAGCCAGCTCCAGCTTTTGAGCGGTATGGACGCACTTGCAGACGCTGACATAAAAATTGACAAGGACAACGAATATAAAACAGGTATTGTAATCGGCACGGCTGACGGCCCTATGACCGAAATTGTTGATTTCCAGAAAAAGGCAATCACAAGAGGTACCGAAAAGGGCAGTGCTTTTTCATTCCCAAATACGGTTTACAATGCCGCAGGCGGTTATCTGAGCATTTTCTCAGGCATCAAGGGCTACAACGCAACTGTTGCAAACGGCAATCAGGCAGGACTGCAGAGTATTTGCTATGCCGCTGATATTCTTGCAGACGGCAACGAAAGCGTTATGCTTGCCGCAGGTACCGATGAAAATACAAAGACAAACCTTGAGCTCTATACAAAGGCCGAATTGCTTGAAAAACCGCTCGGTGAGGGCTCTGTAACTCTCGTTCTTGAAACAGAGGAAAGTGCAAACGGCAGAAATGCACGCAAGTATGCAGAAATTAAGGGCTATGCACAGGCTCACCGCCCTGTATCGTATGACAACTCAGAGGTTGACAGCAAGGCTGTTGTTGAGGTTATCGAAAAGGCTTGTGTGAATGCCGGTATTGAAGCAGACAATATCGACTTTGTATGCTGTGACGACAGGAAGATTATCAAGACGCTTATGCCGTGCTATGATGTATCGCAGGAAATCGGCAATGCAAGAGCCGCAGCAAGTGCAATGACAGCGGCATATGCGGCTGAGCTTCTTTCTGACAGCGAGAAAAATTACGAATACGGACTTGCTCTTTCAATGGGTGCGGGCGGAACATACTCTGCTGTAATCCTGAGGAAAGCGTAAAAATCGGAGGTAAATATGAGCAAAACCGCTCTTGTAACAGGTTCATCAAGGGGCATTGGCAAGGCTTGCGCTTTAAAGCTTGCAGAGCTTGGATATGACATTGCCGTGAACTGCAATTCAAATTTAGAAATGGCTCAAAAGGCTGTTGACGAAATTACATCACTCGGCAGAAAAGCCGTTGCCTACAAGGCAAACACGGCAGATATTGACGAAGTAAAGGATATGTTCCGCAGTATTCAGCAGGACTTCGGCGGAATTGATGTGCTTGTCAACAACGCAGGTGTGGTTGACGACGCTTACCTTTTGATGATTAAGGACGAGTCGCTTGAAAGAAGTCTTGACATTAATATCAAAGGATATTTCAATTGTGCAAGACAGGCATCGCTTAAAATGCTCCGCAAAAAGAGCGGAATCATCATCAACATTTCTTCCGTAAGCTCTGTTCTTGCAGTTGAAGGTCAGTCGGTTTACAGTGCAACAAAGGGTGCGGTAAACGCTATGACACACACGCTTGCAAAGGAACTTGCAAAGTACGGAATCAGAGTAAACGCAGTTGCACCCGGTTTTATCGAAACCGAAATGATGAACGGCATTCCTGAAGAATTGCAGAAAAAGTATCTTGAGGCTATTCCCGAAAAGAGATTCGGCACAGTTCAGGATGTCGCAAATGTCGTCGGACAGCTTTGCAGTGACGATTTTTCATATATGACAGGTCAGGTGCTTGTGCTTGACGGAGGACTCAGCTTATGATGAATCTGCTTGAAATCAATCAAAGAATAAAACAAAGACCACCCTTTCAGATGATTGAGAGGGTGACCGAGCTTGAGCCGAATGTTTCGGCAACAGGTATTAAAAATGTGTCGGTGAACGAGCCGTATTTTGCAGGTCATTTTCCCGACACACCGATTATGCCGGGAGTATTGCTCATTGAATCTGCGGCACAGCTTTGCAGTCTTGTATTTGCTCCCGAAAGCGTTGAGGAGGACAAGCTGTATGTTCTTCTCAAGGTTAAGGATTTCAAAATGCTCCGCCCCGTTATTCCGGGTGACACGCTTATTATCAGCGTAAATGTTACAATGTCAACAAAGTCGGCATTTGAATTTGCGTGTGTCATCAAGGTTGACGGTGAAGTGAGGGCAAAGGGAAATCTTTTGTTTACCACAATGGATAAAAATGCGGTTTACAAGCCGTCACAGGAGTGATTATGAAAGTTCTCGTATTAAACGGTAGTCCAAAGGGCGAAAAAAGCAATACTCTCAACATTACAAAAGCATTTCTTGACGGCTTTTCAGCCGATACGGAAGTTGAATATATCACGGTTAAAAAGGAAACAATCAAGCCATGTATGGGTTGCTTTTCGTGTTGGAGCAGAACACCCGGCAAATGTGTTATAAAGGACGATATGCAGAAAATCTACGAAAAGATTAATTCTGCCGATATTATCATTGAGAGCTTTCCGCTCTACTTTTTCGGTATGCCGTCACATATGAAAGCATTAACCGACAGATGTCTGCCGTATATGCTCCCCTATTCGGGAAATGTTGTCGAGGACAAAGAAGCCTCTTTCCATGAACTGCGTGATGAAGCAATGCACGAAAAGAGGCTTTTGGTTATTACAACTTGCGGCTATGTGAGTGCCGAACCGATGTATCCCGCACTTATAAAACAGCTTGATTTGATTTGCGGTAACGGCAATTACACGATGATAAAATGCCCCGAGGGCGAGCTTTTTATTGCAGAAAAAGCTGAAAGACAGAGAAAGGCATACCTTGATTCAATCACGGAGGCAGGCAGGGAATTCTGCGAAAACCGCTGTCTTTGCGATGAAACAATGAAAAAAATTTCAAAGCCTATTCTCTCCCCCAAAGGATTTGAGGCTATTACTAAGGCTCATTGGAAAATGAGTTAATCAGCTTTTCGGGCGAACATATTCGGACAATGCTCCGAGAACGAACTCGTTGACAGCGTCTGCAAGCTTTTCGGAGCTTTCTGCACAGCCGTCATTGAACCAACGGACATAAACCGAGATGAATCCCGAAACGACAAACTCAACAAGGTATTTGAGTTTTGTTTCATTTTTAAAATTAAGCACAGGTCTTATTGAAACCTCGATAAATCTTTTCAAAAGCTCAACAGAGCGTCCCGAGCCGAACACCTCGGGAGAATTTTTCAGAATTTTATTAATCTGTTCTTTATTTTCAACAATGGAAAGACCGATAAAATTCAGCTGATTCACAAGATTGTTGCCGTCACGATCGGATTTTTTCGCATGGCTGATAACATCGTTGACTATATCGTAATTGATATCATCGACAACATCCTGAACCGTGTGATAATGGCGGTAAAAGGTTTTGCGGTTAATCATCGCCTTTTCTGCAAGCTCAGTCACCGTGATTTTGGAAACATTTTTTTCGGCAAGCAAATCAATCAGCGAATTTTTTATATTGGTTCTTGTTTTTACAATGCGAAGGTCAGTCACATTAGCATCCATACTATCACCCCATAAAACAGTTTGATTATAGCACCAAAATTTTTTTGAGTCAACGGAGGTCCTTATGACAGGTCTGATAATTGAAGGCGGAGCAAGGCGAGGA
>OICV01000625.1_pt1 | contig 15477 bp, 10 predicted proteins | sample 1581361 | NCBI WGS metagenome assembly OICV01 (sample SAMEA3882551, study PRJEB24775) | human gut metagenome | biome: human-associated habitat; feature: intestine environment; material: feces | place: Netherlands | collected 2009/2010 | reverse complement strand
AAGAAAAAGTAATAGAAATAGTGAGGAATTAACAGTTTTATGAGTCAGAAAGTTACAACAGGAGTGCGCCCGACACTGCGCATCGCAGATAAAAACCAGATCCCGGCAACTGAGCCGGAGCGTCAGTATTACTTTATGGATATCGCAAAAGAGTACTTAAGACAGCTTTCCGAAGAAAAGGGAAATCCGCTGACTTTCCATGTTTCCACATTCGGATGTCAGATGAATGCAAGGGATTCCGAGAAGTTAGTCGGTATTTTAGAGAAGATCGGTTTTGTGGAGGAGGACTCCGAGGAAGCGGATTTCGTCATCTATAATACCTGTACTGTGCGCGAGAATGCCAATAATAAAGTGTACGGAAGACTGGGATATTTAAACGGTTTCCAGAAGAAAAATCCGTTTATGATGATCGGGCTCTGCGGCTGTATGATGCAGGAACCGACGGTGGTGGAGAAAATCAAGCAGAGTTATCGTTTTGTGAACCTGATCTTTGGAACACACAATATTTACAAATTTGCAGAGCTGATCGTTACAGCGTTAGAAAACAGTTTCCCGGAGCATTCGTCAGGTCACGGCACATCCATGACGATCGATATCTGGAAAGATACGGACAAAATCGTTGAGGATCTTCCGGTCGAACGAAAATATTCTTTCAAGTCCGGTGTCAACATCATGTTTGGATGTAACAATTTCTGCAGTTACTGTATCGTGCCTTATGTGCGCGGCAGGGAGCGGAGCAGGGAACCGAAAGAGATCATCCGTGAGATCGAGCGTCTTGCGGCAGATGGCGTGGTTGAGATTATGCTCTTAGGACAGAATGTCAATTCCTATGGTAAAAATTTAGAGCAGCCGATGACATTTGCACAGCTTTTACAGGAAATTGAAAAAGTAGATGGAATAGAGCGTATCCGTTTTATGACATCCCACCCGAAAGATCTTTCCGATGATCTGATCGAGGTTATGAAAAATTCCAAAAAAATCTGTAAACATCTGCATCTTCCGCTGCAATCCGGAAGCAGCCGTATTTTAAAGCTCATGAACCGAAAGTATGACAAGGAACAATATTTGGAGTTGGCAGCAAAGCTTCGCCGTGAAATTCCAGACCTTTCTTTGACTACAGATATTATTGTTGGCTTCCCAGGTGAGACTGAGGAAGATTTTGAAGATACAATGGATGTAGTACGCAAGGTGCAGTATGACAGTGCATTTACTTTTATTTATTCAAAGCGTACAGGAACACCAGCTGCTGCAATGGATGATCAGATACCAGAGGAAGTGGTAAAGGATCGTTTTGACCGCCTGTTAAAGCTTGTTCAGTCTATTGCGACAACTCAGTGCAGCCGCGATACTGGAAAAACACTTGAGGTGTTGGTAGAAGAGGTTAATGAGAAAGATCCATCTATGGTATCAGGACGTCTCAGCAATAACACAGTGGTTCATTTTAAGGGAGATAGTTCATTGATCGGAACGATCTGCAAAGTAAAAATGATAGAGTCCAAAGGCTTTTACTATTTGGGAGAGCTTGTGGAATAACGCATAAGATAAGAGGAGATAGCGGCTGACGGTTACGATAGCCGCTATCAGACTGTGTGCAGTTTTGCAAATGGACAGCAACAATTTACAGTAAGAGAGGCATAAGTAAATGGAAATCAACAGGGCGAAACTGTCGCCGATGATGCAGAAGTACTTTGAGACAAAGGATCAGTATCCTGGCTGTATTTTATTTTACAGATTGGGTGATTTTTATGAAATGTTTTTTGATGATGCGATTACTGCGTCAAAGGCACTGGAGATTACGTTAACAGGAAAAGAATGCGGACTAGAGGAACGGGCACCTATGTGCGGAGTTCCTTTTCATGCAGCCGACAATTACATAGATCGTTTGGTAAAAAAAGGCTATCGTGTCGCTATTGCAGAGCAGATGGAAGATCCGAAGCTTGCAAAGGGTCTTGTAAAGCGTGAGGTTATCCGTGTGGTGACACCAGGAACAATTTGTGATAATAAGGCACTTGATGAAACGAAGAACAATTACATTATGTCAATTGCCTATGTGGGTGGCATTTACGGAGTAAGTACATGTGATGTATCAACAGGCGAATTTTATCTGACAGAATTAAAGACAAAAGAACAGTTAGAGGATGAGCTGTTTAAGTTTACACCGGCAGAGGTAATATGCAATGATTTGTTTGAATTAAGTGGAGAAAATCTGGATGAATTAAAAGACAGGCTGCATTTTACGGTATCAACACCAGATTCCTGGTATTATAAGGAAGACAATGCAAAAAAGATTTTAATGGAGCATTTTCATACAACTTCACTTCTTGGAATTGGTCTGGAGGATTATGATTCTGGAATGATATCGGCAGTTGCTTTGATGCAGTATTTGTATGATACTCAGAAAAGTACAATGCCACATATTACAAATATTCAGCCATATACTACAGGCTGTTATATGATTGTGGATACATCGACACGCCGCAATTTGGAACTGACAGAGACACTTAGAGAAAAAGAAAAACGCGGAAGTTTGCTTTGGGTGCTTGATAAGACAAAGACAGCGATGGGAGCAAGGCTTCTTCGAAGCTTTATTGAGCAGCCACTTATTGATCGTGCGAGAATTTTAAAAAGACAGGAAGCGATTGAAGAACTGCTAAACGAATATGTGACAAGAGAAGAAATTCGCGAGTATCTGCAGCCAGTTTATGATCTGGAGCGTTTGGCAGGTCGTATCAGTTATAAGACAGCAAATCCAAGAGATCTTTTGGCATTTGCGGCATCACTTCGCATGCTGCCGCCGATTAAACAGCAGTTAGCTGATTTTAAAGGATCACTGCTGAAAGAATTGTATGATGAACTAGATACGCTGGACGATTTGGAAGCATTAATCAGCAGTGCCATTATAGAGGATCCGCCGCTTGTTATCAGAGAGGGAGGAATCATTAAGGATGGCTATAATGAGGATGTAGATAAGCTTCGCCGCTCAAAGACAGAGGGAAAGAACTGGCTGGCAGAGCTAGAGGCAAAGGAGCGTGAACGCACAGGAATTAAGACATTGCGAGTGCGTTACAATAAGGTGTTTGGTTATTATATTGAAGTAACCAATTCCTTTAAGGATATGGTTCCTGATGATTATACAAGAAAGCAGACACTTACAAATGCAGAACGCTTTATCACGCAGGAGTTAAAAGAGCTTGAGGATTTAATTCTTGGTGCTGAGGATAAGCTGGCAGCGCTTGAGTATGAATTGTTCTGCGATGTGCGAGACCGTGTGGCATCACAGGTAGAGCGTATTCAGAAAACAGCGCGTGCAGTTGCGCTTCTTGACGTTATCGCATCTCTTTCTTTTGTTGCGGAACGTCAGAATTATGTTAAACCACAGATCAATGAAAGAGGAATTCTTGATATTAAAAATGGTCGTCATCCTGTTGTTGAGCAGATGATTCCAAATGATATGTTTGTAGCAAATGATGTGCTGCTTGATAATGGAAAGAACCGCATTTCGATTATTACAGGTCCGAATATGGCTGGAAAGTCGACTTATATGCGTCAGGTCGCATTGATTGCGCTTATGGCACAGATTGGAAGCTTTGTTCCTGCAAAATCGGCTAATATCTGTATAAGTGATCGCATTTTTACAAGAGTAGGTGCTTCTGATGATTTGGCATCTGGTCAGAGTACCTTTATGGTAGAGATGAATGAGGTGGCGAACATTCTTCGTCATGCGACAAAAAAGAGTCTGATTATTCTTGATGAAATCGGACGCGGAACTAGTACATATGATGGTATGAGTATTGCGTGGGCCGTTGTTGAATATATCGCGGATGCCAGACAGCTTGGTGCAAAAACGCTCTTTGCAACGCATTACCATGAGCTGACAGAGCTTGAAGGCGCATTAAATGGTGTAAATAATTATTGTATTGCCGTGAAGGAGCAGGGTGACGATATTGTCTTTTTGCGAAAAATAGTCAAGGGTGGTGCAGATAGAAGCTATGGAATCCAGGTTGCAAAACTGGCAGGTGTTCCAGACCGCGTTATAAATCGTGCAAAGGAACTGGTTGAGGAACTGACTGATGCTGACATTGCAGCTCGTGCAAGAGAGATTGCCCAGATGCAGTCAACACCATCTAAAAAGCGCGTATCACGCCCAGATGAAGTAGATGCAAATCAACTGACACTTTTTGATACAGTAAAAGATGATTCTATAATAGAAGAAATCAAAAAACTAGAAATTGCAAATATGACACCGCTTGATGCACTTAATACGCTGTATCGTATGCAGGCAACACTAAAAAATCGCATTTGATGCTTCCAAGGTGAAAAACTGAGCGATGTTTCCTGCTTGCAGGAAAACAGCGCTCAGTTTGGAACCTGCCCTTTCATGAGGATGGCAGCGATTTACGAAGTAAATCCGCGAATCCGAATGAAAGCAGGATTGCGAGAGCGGCGAAGCTGCGGAGCAATCCGTAGGAAGTATCAAAAATATAAAAATTAAAAATATACAAAGGAGGTCTGCAATGCCCGAAATACAATTGCTCGATCAGGCAACGATTAATCAGATTGCAGCAGGAGAGGTTATTGACAGACCATCTTCTGTTGTAAAGGAGCTGTTGGAAAATGCTATTGATGCGAAAGCAACAGCGATTACTGTGGAAATCAAAGATGGTGGAATCAGTTTTATTCGCATTACCGATAATGGCTGCGGAATTGAAAAGGATCAGGTGCGTAAAGCTTTTTTGCGTCATGCAACGAGTAAGCTTCATACAATTGATGACTTGTTAGATATTGGTTCACTTGGCTTTCGTGGTGAGGCACTTTCGAGTATTGCAGCTATTGCACAGGTGGAGCTCATTTCAAAACCGCCTGAAGCAATGCTTGGCATTTCCTACCAGATTGAAGACGGAGAAGAAAAAAGTTTAACACAGATAGGTGCACCAGACGGCACAACAATTCTCGTGCGCAATTTATTTTACCATGTGCCTGCCAGGAAGAAGTTTTTAAAGACAGCAGCTACAGAGGGAAATTATATCAATCAGCTGATGGAAAACATGGCTATGCTTCGTCCGGATATATCTATGCGCTTTATAAATGGCGGACAGAATAAGCTTTATACGAGTGGAAATGGCCGCTTGAAGGATTTGATCTATACAATTTATGGAAGAGAAATTTCATCTAATGTGTTAGAGATCAACTATGAGTGTCCTTTATTCGCAGTGACAGGTTATATTGGCAAGCCAATTATTTCAAGAGGAAATAGAACTTTTGAAAACTATTATATAAATGGCCGTTTTGTAAAAAGTCGTTTGATTGCTGCTGCAATTGAGCAGGCGTATAAGCCATTTATGATGCAGCATCGTTATCCGTTTACAGTGCTTCATATTAAAATTAAGCCTGAGCTTATTGATGTAAATGTTCATCCGGCGAAGATGGAAGTGCGTTTTCAGCAGGAAAACGAAATTTATGAGCTGTTAGCAGGCGCAATTGAAAATACACTTCGCGGCAAAGAATTTATTCCTGATGTAAGTGATGATGGCAAGGCAGAAAAGAAGGTGCAGGAAAAGCAAAAGCTGCCAGAGCCTTTTGAGCAGAGACGTCTTCAGGCGATGAAGGAGATTATTCCACCGCCACCTGCAGAACATAAAACTCAAAATGAACAAAAGCCATCAGCAGAACATAAAACTCAGAGTGAACAAAAGCTGCCAAGAAACGAAGAACAGCCCAAAGTGCCGTCAAAACTTTCTGAGCCTGTTTGCGAATATAAGGCAGAAAAAAAGCAGACAATAAAGGATTCTGATTCGAAGTGGGAATCTGCCTCTGGAATACACAAACGTATTGGACAGGATGTATCTCAAACTGTTAATCAGATGCCTACTCAGCCAGAACAAAAATTAGAAAAACCAGAACAGCAAACACTGTTTACGGAGCCGTTATTGTCGGAGAAGGCAAGAATCCATCATCGTCTGATTGGACAGCTGTTTGATACATACTGGCTGATTCAGTATGGAAATCAACTTTATATAATGGATCAGCATGCCGCACATGAAAAGGTAAACTATGAGCGGCTTATGGAAGCATACCGCAAAAAGGAGCGTATTACTCAATTTGTGAGTCCGCCGATGGTTATTTCACTGACAAGGGCAGAGGAATCGATTTTAGAAGAATTTAAAAGTGAATTTGAACGCATTGGCTTTACAATTGAACCATACGGCGGGCGCGAGTATGCAATCAGTGAGATTCCGGCAAATCTTTATGGAATCAATGAAAAGGATCTGTTTTTGGAGATGCTGTCTGATCTTGAGGATAGAGGAAGCATGCAGCCATCCGAACTGATTGCATCAAAGCTTGCGTCGATGTCGTGTAAGGCAGCTATTAAGGGCGGTCAGAAGATTTCGTTTCAGGAGGCAGATGCGCTTGTGTCACAGCTATTGACACTTGAAAATCCGTATGCGTGTCCTCATGGAAGACCAACGATTATCACGATGACTAAATATGAACTTGAAAAAAAGTTTAAGAGAATTGTGTGATTGTATAGTTTTGAATAGCAAACAATAAACTGCAACGAGCAATAGGTAGGAATAAAATATGACAGAAAATAAGAAACCACTTATTATATTGACCGGTCCAACGGCTGTGGGAAAAACAAGCGCCTCAATTGGACTGGCAAAATCGCTTGGCTGTGAGATAATCAGTGCAGATTCTATGCAGGTTTATAAATATATGGACATTGGTTCTGCAAAAATTATGCCTGATGAGATGCAGGGCGTTCCTCATTATCTTGTGGATGAGCTGCTGCCAGGTGATGAATTTTCCGTAGTGCGCTTTCAGCAGATGGCAAAGGCGGCAATGGAAAAAATTTATGCTAATGGTCATATTCCGCTTGTGGTAGGCGGAACTGGATTTTATATTCAGGCACTTTTGTATGATATTGATTTTGAAGATACATGCGAGGATACTGCGTACCGTACACAGCTTGAAGATAAGACAAAAGAGCTTGGAAATGAATGGCTGTTAGAGCAAGTGCGAAGCGTTGATCCTGCATCGGCAGAGGCAATTCATGCAAATAATACGAAGCGTCTAATTCGCGCACTGGAATATTTTAAATTGACAGGTCGTCCAATCTCAGAACATAATGAGAAACAGCGCCAGAAAGAATCACCATACAATTTCTGCTATTTTGTCCTGAATAGGGATCGTGCAGAGTTGTATCGTCGCATTGATCTGCGCGTGGATCAGATGATGGAGCAGGGACTGCTTAAGGAAGTGGAAGCATTAAAGGCGATGGGATATGACAGAAGTTATGTCTCAATGCAGGGACTTGGCTATAAGGAGCTTTTATCATATCTTGACGGCGAGTGTACATTAGATGATGCGGTAAGTCAGATTAAGCAGTCAACGAGACATTTTGCAAAACGTCAGCTTACCTGGTTTCGCAGAGAACGCGATGTAACATGGCTTGATATTGACGGAGCAAAAAACGAAGATGTTATAAGCATATTGACAGAGCAGTGTGTAAAAAACTTACATGCCGCAGTAAAAATACAGCAAAAATAGAAAAGAGAGAAAGAAAAATGACAATGAAAGAAACTTACCTGTCCATGGGGATTGGTGAAAAGACGTATGAATTTTGTGAGAAAATCGAGCAGGATCTTAAAGAACGTTTTTGCGAGATTGATAAAGTTGCAGAGCAGAATCAGATGAAGGTGCTTGGTGCAATGCAAAAAAATCATGTAAGTGAAGCTTGCTTTGCAGCAACAACTGGATATGGATACAATGATATGGGAAGAGAAACGTTAGAGCAGGTATATGCTGATACATTTCATACAGAGGCTGCATTGGTGCGTCCACAGATCACATGTGGAACACATGCGCTTGCGCTTGCACTATCTGCAAATCTTCGTCCAGGTGATGAGCTGCTTTCACCTGTGGGAAAACCATATGATACGCTTGAAGAGGTAATTGGAATCCGTCAGTCTGTTGGTTCTCTTAGAGAATATAATATTTCATATCGCCAGGTAGATCTGCTTAGTGATGGCAGCTTTGACTGGGAAGGTATTCGAGCTGCAATCAATGAGAAGACAAAAGTAGCAACTATTCAGCGTTCTAAGGGATATCAGACAAGACCGACACTTTCAGTTGAGCGTATCGGTGAGCTGATTTCATTCATTAAGTCAATTAAGCCAGACGTGATCTGTATGGTAGATAATTGTTATGGTGAATTTATCGAAGAAATTGAGCCATCTGATGTTGGGGCAGATATGACAGTTGGTTCTCTTATTAAAAATCCAGGCGGCGGATTAGCACCGATTGGCGGTTATATCTGCGGAACAGCAGCATGTATTGAGCAGTGTGCATATCGTCTTAGTGCTCCGGGACTTGGTCAGGAGGTTGGTGCATCTTTGGGCGTTCTTCCGTCATTCTATCAGGGATTTTTCCTAGCACCGACAGTAGCGGCAGGTGCGCTTAAGGGAGCAGTTTTTGCAGCAAACGTATTTGAAAAATTAGGTTATGATGTAATTCCAAACGGTACAGAGCCTAGATACGATATTATTCAGGCTGTTACACTTAAAAAGCCTGAGGCGCTGATCGCATTTTGTCAGGGTATTCAGGCAGCAGCTCCGGTTGACAGCTATGTAACACCAGAACCATGGGATATGCCAGGCTATGATTCACAGGTTATTATGGCAGCTGGTGCATTTATCCAGGGTTCTTCGATTGAGCTGAGTGCAGATGGTCCTCTAAAGGAGCCATATGCCGTTTATTTCCAGGGAGGTCTTACCTGGTATCATGCAAAGTATGGAATTATGATGGCACTTGAAAAACTGGTTCAGGCAGGTATTGTCACTTTATAAGAAATTTCCGTATGTCAGAGCAGGAACTGTCGGCTTTTGACATACGGATTTGTTAATATTCGAAAATTTCTTCTATACTTTAAAAAAGAATTGTGATAAAATAAGTTCATAATGGTTTCGATACCTGGAAGTAAGGAACGATTATGAAACATGATATTTCAAAGCAGCTGCCCAAAGATATCCAACCGTACGAAAGGTGTATGGAGCAGGGCGCTGGTGCACTGAACAATGCCGAACTGCTTGCCGTGATTTTAAGAACAGGAAGCGTTGGCGAAAATTCTCTTGAGCTTGCCTCAAGACTTCTTGCGATAGAAAGTCTTTCAGGGCTTGTGTCTATGACTGTAGCTCAGTTGACTAAGATACGCGGAATCGGAAAGGTAAAGGCAATACAGCTTCAGTGTATTGGTGAGCTGTCAAGGCGTCTTAGTGCGTCAAGACAGCAGGGGATTGTGTTGGACAGTCCTCAGGCAGTCGGAAACTATTATATGAACCGTCTCAAAGATGAGCGTCAGGAACAGGTACTTCTTGTGTTCTTAAATAATAAGGGAGCACTGATTCGCGATCTGGTGCTGACTAAAGGTACAGTGAATCAGACAATTTTGTCACCGAGAGAGGTTTTTATTGAGGCCTTTCGTTATCAGGCAGTCAAAATTATATTGATTCACAATCATCCCAGCGGAGATCCAACCCCGAGCGCGGAAGATGTTGCGGTGACGCGGCAGATTCAAAAGGCGGGAGAGCTTACCGCCATCCCTTTGCTTGATCATATCATCATTGGTGACGGCAGATTTATCAGTTTAAAAGAACGAGGATATATTTCATGAAAAGCAGCAATCAAAACAGCAATGTAAAAATGCCTTTTACAAGAAGACCGCAGCTGATCCTTTTTATATTGACGGCGTGCTGTGTGATTTCTATGGGGTATTATTACATCAAAAAAGAAAACATCGTGTCAGTCGGACAGGTAGCAGGGGCAATCACTGTTCCGGTGCAGAAGGGTGTTAACAAGCTTGGCAGTATTTTCTTTAATTTTGATCAGGAACGACTGAGCAAAGAGGAGGCGATGGCAAAGATTGAGTCGCTTGAAGATGAAAATAAAGAACTCAAAGAGCAGATGGTTTCTTATGATCAGAAGATTCAGGAATATCAGGATATGAGAGAACTTCTTGAACTCAAAAGTGAGTATGCCGATTATGATACTGTTGGGGCAACTGTGATCTTTTCTGATATGACAGGAAACTGGTTCTCTACCTTTACGATAGACAAAGGTACAGATGATGGCCTTGAAGTAGGCATGAATGTACTTTCAGGCGGCGGACTTGTAGGTTACATATCGGATATAGCAAAGGGTCATGCAGTTGTGACTTCGATTATCAATGATAATGTAAATGTCAGTGCAATGCAGTCTACAACAGGAGATGCCTGTGTTGTTACCGGTGATCTTCCTTATATGAAGGAGCATGGTCTTTTGAAGCTTCAGTATATGGATACCGATTTTAATATCAGCAGAGACAATGTAATTGTTACATCCAATATTTCAGACCGCTATCTTCCAGGACTTGTTATTGGCTATGCGCAGGATGTTACTGTGGATGAAAATGGGCTGGCTGCATCTGGTTATTTGAAGCCGGCAGCGGATTTCAAACACATACGCAACGTGCTTGTAGTTACGACACAGAAGCAGTCTGCAGAGTAAACAAAGGATGGAGAAAAAAACAGATGAAGATTAAGATACTCAGAGTTGTTTTATGTATAGTACTTGCCGTCAGTTGTTTTATGCTGCAGTCAAATTTTACAAGGATTATTCCAATTTTGACTGCAGCGCCCAATCTGTTGTTAATTGTCACATTTTCAGTTGGCTTTTTAAAGGGCAGGATGTGGGGAATGCTTACAGGACTTGGGTGCGGTCTTTTGCTGGATTCATTCAGCGGAGGTGTACTGGGGTATTATACGCTTATCTTTATTTATATTGGCTATTTCAATGGCATTTTTACAAGGGTGCTGGCGCATGATATGGTTGTGATGCCTGTTTTGTTATGCAGTGCCAATGAGCTGATTTACAGTGTTTATATTTATGTATTCAGCTTCCTATTATTCGGCCGGGTAAATATTGCAGACTATATTAAAAATCTGGCACTTCCGGAGCTGTTGATGACAGCAATCGCTACGATTATAGTATATGGTGTGATCATGACGGTTGACAGACATCTGACAGAGGCAGAGAAAAAAGGAGAAAAGAGATTTGCTTAAGGAATATTGGGATTTATTCAGGGAATGGGTAAAAAATACATTAAGATCCAGAATTTTCTGGCTTGGTATTGTGTGTACGCTTTTTCTGGCAGTCCTGGTGGTGAGGCTGTTCCAGCTCCAGATTCTGGATGGAGCAGCTTATTATGATTCATACGTTTCCCGCACCAAAAAGGAGATTACGACAACTGCTACAAGAGGTACTATCTACGACAGAAATGGAGTCGTCCTTGCCGGAAATGAGGCAGTCTATAACCTGACTGTAAAAGATACTAGCGAATATACAAAGGCAAACGGTGATTTCAATGAGATGCTTCTTCGCCTGATTGAAATTGTGAAAAAATATGATGGAATCATTGTGACAGAACTTCCTGTGATTATTGATGATGACGGGCAGTTTGCTTACAGTGGAAAGGATAGTGCGATCCGTCAGCTTATTCGCGATGTATATGGAACTTCCTACATTGAAGAAAAAAGTAAGGAAGGTGAGGATGTCTACACTTATGACGCAGAGACTGTAATGAAGCGTCTTATGAAGGTTTCCTATAATTTTACAACAAGATGGGAGAATGCCGAAACGATCAGCAAGGAAGATGCACTGGCAATCTGCAATATACGATATGCTATGCGTCTGACAGCTTATGCAAAGTACAAGTCCACGACGATCTGCTCGGATATTTCACCAGAGCTTCAGTCGGCAATTCTTGAGAATCAGGATCAGCTGCTTGGCGTCGAGGTGGAGCAGTCAGAGCGCCGTGTTTATCCGGATGGCGTGTATTTTTCAAATATTCTTGGTTATACAGGAAAGCCGAGTACGCAGGAGCTTGAGACACTTCAGGAGAGCGATTCCACCTATGAGGCAACGGATATGGTCGGAAAGGATGGACTCGAGCAGTATTACGAGAGTGAACTTGCAGGAACAAAGGGCAACGATACTGTATATTTAAACAATGTCGGTCAGATTCTTGATACAATCGACAGTGAGCCATCGGTTCGCGGAAATGATGTATACCTGACTATTGACCATGATCTGCAGGTTGCCGTGTATAATATTGTGGAGCAGCGTCTTGCGGATGTCCTTGTCGGAAAGCTTACAATCGAGGATTTCGAGGCAGATGATTCAACACTTGCAAGCGAGTTCCAGATTTCGGTAAAAGATGTTTACTATCAGATGTTTAACAACAATATTTTAGATGAAAAGCATTTTTCAGATGATGGTGCTTCCGAGGCCGAAAAACAGATTCTTTCCTTGTATGAGGGAGAGTCCACACTTGCTATTCGTCATATTTTGGAGGAAATGGTACCGGGTGCAACGATTCAGTCTGAGTTGACAGAAGACATGCAAGACTACATGGAATATGTCTATACCTTTTTACGAGAAAAGGGGGTTATTACCGCAAGTGATATTGATACCTCAGATGAGACTTTCCTCGCATGGAAAAATACAGAGATTTCATTTTATGATTTCCTGTCATATGTGATTTCAAAGGGATGGATTGATTCCTCAAAGCTTGGTGCGGAGTCTGCATACTCGGATTCCAGCCAGGTTATGAGCCAGATCCTATCCTTCTGTGAAGAAAATCTTTCAGCTGACAGTGGTTTTCGTAAACTTGTATATAAAAAGCTGATTCATAATGAGCAGCTTTCTGGTAATCTGGTTTGCCTGGCGTTGATTGATCAGGGCATCTTAGATGCCGACAATGCATCCTATGAAGAACTTCAAAATGGAGATGCGCAGACTGCATTTACCTTTATTCGTGAGAAAATTGGAAATACTGAGCTGACACCGGCGCAGATCGCGCTTGATCCGTGCAGTGGTTCTGCGATTGTAACTGATACGACGACAGGAGAGCTGTTAGCAATGGTATCTTACCCAGGCTATGATTTGAACAAGCTTTCTGGAACAGTTGATGCTGAATATTGGAATAAGCTTATTAATGATCAGTCAGAGCCGCTGTATGATAAGGCGACGCAGGTACGAATTGCGCCAGGTTCTGTTTACAAGCTTGTTACGACAAGTGCAGGACTCGAGGAGGGCGTAATTGACAGCTCAGAGTATATTAACTGTATTGGTACTTTCGACAAATTGGATCATCCGCGATGCTGGATCGCTCGAGAGACTGGCGGTGAGCATGGCCCGTTAAACACAGCGGGGGCTATTGAGCAGTCGTGCAACTTCTATTTTTATGAAGTTGGCTACCGTTTAAGCTTAAATGAAAACGGAGAATATGACGCGGAGCGTGGTCTTGCAATGCTTCGCAAATACGCCGAAAAGTACGGTTTTGGTGAGAAGAGCGGTGTGGAAGTCGCAGAAAATCTGTCACAGATTTCAACAGAATACCCGGCGACATCTGCAATTGGACAGGGTACAAACAACATGACTGCGATCAGTCTGGCGCGCTATGTGACCGCACTTGCAACGGACGGTAAACTTTATACATTCCGTCTGTTAAGCAAAATCTGTGACGCAAACGGAAATGTGATTGAAGAACTCACCCCAGAGGGCGAGCAGATCGAGGGCATCTCACAGTCAACCTACGATGTCATGAGGGAAGGTATGTACCGAGTTGTCCATGCGGCTGGTACAGCGGCAGGTGCGTTTACTGGTTTGCAGATCGACATTGCTGGAAAATCTGGTTCTGTACAGGAGAATCTTTCACGTGCGAACCACGCAACCTTCATTTCATATGGTCCGTACAACGATCCAAAGATTTCCGTAACGGTTGCTATCCCGCATGGTTACATGGCATATAATGCCGCAGTAGTTTGTCGTTACATTTATCAGTATTACTTTGGCTACATTGATATGGAAGACATTCTGGATAAATCCTACAATACACTTGGAGAGTCAGCTACGTACAGTGACTGATGTAAGCTACAGAAGACAGGGATAAGAGAGAGGATCAGAAAGGTTTGGGAATATCATGAGTGAAGTGATTGTTGTGACATCAGGAAAAGGCGGTGTAGGAAAAACGACAGTGGCTGCAAATCTTGGCTGTGGCCTTGCCCTTCTTGGAAATAAAGTTGTTTTGATTGATACCGATATTGGTCTTCGAAATCTTGATGTTGTGATGGGACTGGAAAACCGCATTGTATATAATCTTGTGGATGTAGTAGAGGGAGGTTGTCGGATAAAGCAGGCGCTGATCAAAGACAAAAATCATCAGGGCCTGTATCTGATGCCGTCGGCACAGACGAGAGACAAATCGAGTGTGACGCCGCAGCAGATGAAAAAGCTGACGCAGGAATTGACAGAGGAGTTTGATTATGTGATTCTGGACTGTCCGGCTGGCATTGAGCAAGGCTTTAAAAATGCCGTGGCAGGAGCATCAAGAGCTATTGTTGTCACAACGCCAGAAGTATCTGCAATTCGTGATGCAGATCGCGTAATGGGACTTCTTGAAGCGGATGGGATGGAAAAGATTGAGATGATTATTAACCGCATTCGTCCAGATCTGGTAGCAAGAGGCGATATGATGTCACTTTCAGACATTCAGGAAATATTAACCGTTCCTATTATTGGTGCGGTGACGGATGAGGAAGAGATTGTCATTTCCAGTAATAACGGAGAGCCGGTTGCCGGAAAGGATTCACCGTTAGGGCAGATATTTGTTGATATCTGTCGAAGAATTATGGGTGAAGATATTCCGGTTGCACAGCCGTCTGTATCGAAGGGATTGATAAAAAGGCTGAAAAGTATTTTGGAAAAGAAAGGAAAATAAAGTAATATGGTCAGGCATTCATTACCAAGTCAGGCAGTTCGCTCTGGAAAGACAGCGAAGGAGCGGCTGATACAAATGATGCTTGAGGAGCATACGCAGTGCACTCCAGAGACATTAAGCTGTATGGAGCATGATATTACAAAAACTATTTCAAAATATCTGCCGGTATCTGAAAAAAACATCTGTCTGTATCTGAAGCGAAATGCCGGTAAAATTCTTTTATTTACCGTGACGGAGCTTTCAGCAGTCAAAAAAAGCAGATAGAGATAAAGAAAGGAATGGTCTGTCAGCATGCGCAAGAGAAAAACAGGACAAAACCTGCATCTGAGCAATCTTAATTTTAAAATCATCATATATGCGCTGATACTGAGTATCATTGGTATTTTTATGGTGCACAGTGCAACACAGAATGAAGCTGTGACAGGTATGCTTACAACAACACAAAAGCAGATCCTTGGAATGGTCATAGGACTTGTTCTTATGATGATTCTGACATGTATTGATTACCATAAGCTGATTAAATATTCAATTGTATTTTATGTGATCAGCATGGCACTTTTAATCTATGTAAAATACATCAATCCGTTAAATATCAGTAATGCAAACCGTTGGATGCGTCTGCCAGGCTTCGGTACGATTCAGCCATCTGAGTTTTCTAAGGT
>OICV01000616.1_pt1 | contig 15611 bp, 13 predicted proteins | sample 1581361 | NCBI WGS metagenome assembly OICV01 (sample SAMEA3882551, study PRJEB24775) | human gut metagenome | biome: human-associated habitat; feature: intestine environment; material: feces | place: Netherlands | collected 2009/2010 | reverse complement strand
AAAAAAGTTCCCTCAACGTTAAAACCTCACTTGGGGTCCACCCACCGCCCATACTCCTTGATCAGATCCACCAGCCGTTCCACAGCCTCCTCCTGGGGAATATTGAACTTCACAGGCGTGTGCTTCACATACAGGTTGATCTTGTTCGGCGCGCCGCCCACATAACCGAAATCCGCGTCCGCCATCTCGCGTTCCAGCCCGGTCTCTTCCAATACAATCCGGATTCCCGGCTCGAGCCGCGCACCTAAGTAGCTCTGGAATGCAAACCCAAGACCGCCAGCGGCACCCGCACCCGGACAATTTTCATCAGCCTGTAGAAAGTGCTCTTTCGTCAGCTGTGCATAGGAAAAGAGCCATTGATCCATCTGCCGGATGCTCTTTTCATCAGCACCCTTTTGCGGTCCGAATACGCTGCTGCAGCCAAGCTCTCCGCAGAGGGAATTTTCCACGTCACAGGCAACCCGAAACGTGCACTCCTTTAAAACCGGCAGTACATGTCCACTCCGAATTTCCGCAAGATCGGCTAACCCGGCCGCCCCGTTTCGCACCGGCTGACCACTTTTATCCAGAAATTCAAATCCAAGCGCCGAAAGCATCCCAACTCCGCCGTCGTTTGTCGCACTACCGCCGATCCCGACAATAAAATGCCTGCAGCCTTTCCGAATCGCATCCCGGATCAGCTCCCCAACGCCGTAGGTCGTTGTATGTAGCGGATTGCGTTCTTCTTTGGAAAGTAACGGCAGCCCTGCAGCTGCCGCCATTTCTATTACCGCTGTTTTATTTTTTTCCAAAATACCGTAGGACGCTGAAATTTTCCTGCCGAGCGGGTCGCTTACCAGCGCTGTTTCCATGCGTCCGCCCATTCCGGTTGTCAGTGCTTCCACCGTGCCTTCCCCGCCGTCCGCCAGCGGACGCACGACGATCTCAGCGTCCGGGAAAACTGCTTTCACGCCTGCTGCCGCCGCGTTTCCAGCCTCCATCGAAGTCATGCTTCCTTTAAAAGAATCGATTGCAATTACTGTTTTCATCCTGGACTCCATCCTGACTGCATTATCCTTTTCTTCGCACCATTTTCTCACAAGCGCTGCCAGTGCTGCTTTTTCATTTTCCATCCTTGCGCCAGGTCTATTTTCTTGCCGCCGGCAGCCTTGTCCGAAACAGCTGATGCCCGAGCTGTTTTCCATGAAACGGCACCAGTGGATACAGATAGCTTCTGCTACTCACCGTCCGGTTAAACAACAGAGAAACCGCCAGAATCACGATTCCTCCAACATATCCCCAGACGCCAAAAATTGCCGTCAGCACCAAATTGATAATCCGCATAAATTTCAGCGCATAGCCAAGCTCCAGGCTGTTCTGTGTGTAGTTGGCGACTGCGACGAATGCCATGTACAACATGACCTCACTATTAAACCACCCACTCTTTACGCTGAACTCTCCCAAAACCAACGCCGCCATGACCGACAGCGGTGTACTGAGCATATTCGGGGTGTTGACCGCCGCAAGCTTCAGACCGTCGATTGCAAGCTCCAGCAATAAAAGCTGCCAGATCAGCGGAATATAGACCGTATCCCGCACTGCGATGAACTCAAAGCCTTTGGGAATCCACTGTGGATATTCCATCAACAAAAGAAACGTCGGTGTCAGAAAATACGTTACAATGGCGATCAGCAGGCGCGACAGTCTCAGATACGTTCCCGTGATCGGCGGAAAATAATAATCGTCCGCTTCCTCCAGCACGTCAAACAGGGAGGTCGGTGTGATCAGCGCCGACGGCGAGTTGTCCACCAGAATGATGATATTTCCCTCCAACACCTGTGCCGCCGCGGTGTCCGGACGTTCAGAAAATCGGAACTTTGGAAACGGATTCCACCAACGCCCCTGATACAGGCACTCCGCAAGGCTTTCCTGGTTCAGCGTCAGCGCATCCACCTGCAGGTTCTGAATCCGGTTCCGTATCTTTTCAAGGAACTGCTGATCTACCCGATCCTCCATATAGCACAAAACGATGTCGGTGTGGGACGTTTTTCCTGCCTGCAGCATTTCCATCCTCAGCTGCGTGCTTCGGATCCTGCGGCGGATCAACGCCGTGTTAAAGACAATGGTTTCCACAAAACCGTCCTTCGAACCGCGCAGCACCTTATCCTTTTCCGGCTCACCGACACTTCGCGCCGGATAGGTTCTGGCATCGATCAAAATGCCCTGCTCATATCCCTCCAACAGCAGGGCGGTCACGCCGGACATCACCTGCCTGCAGATTTCATCCAGATCGTCGCATAGATCGACCTCTCCATAAGGCACAAGCTGCCTGCTCATCTCTGCCGCAGCCTTCGGCATCTGCTCTTTCGTGATTCCGATAAAATGCTGCAGCAGCTTCTGCATCACTTCATCTTTACAGAATCCGTCGATCATATACAAAGCTGCATTTTTCTTCCCGATCTCCACATTTCGGTACAATACGTCAAAGCTTTCCCCAACGCCCAGCTGTCGATCCAGATAGTCTCTGTTCTTCGCCAGATCGCCGCTCACTTTTTTCATCGTCATGGAAATCTTCCTCCCGGACTTTTTGCTTTAGTCTGTCCAAAAGGGTTCCCTTTTATTCTACCTCTGTCTGAAGCTCCTGAAGCATTTTTGCAATCCGCTCCTGCGCCCGGGCGATCGTCTCGTTGACCGTATTCACATGCTCTTTATAATAAGTATCTTTTTCCTGCTGCTTTTGCTGTACATCCGCATTCTCCGAATCCTGCGTTTTGGCTTCCTGTGTCGCCTGCATGTCCTCGCAGGCTTTTGCAGCTTCTGCGATCGCGTCGCCGGTCGTCTTATTGACCGTATCAGTCAAGTTATTTTCATCTGGTGCGGTGGGCGCCGGAACTGTATCAGATGTGGTGTCGAGTGCGACATCGGAAATTGTGTCGGACGCAGGGTGGACTGCAGCCGTAACGGTCATGTTCTGCCCTGCAGCGGGCGCGCCCTGCTCTGTGACTGCCGTATCGTTTTTTTGACTCGCATAGTCCGTTTTTACGATTTCCTGCGATTTTTCCCTGTAGTCATCTGCTTGTCCCTGCGTTTTTTCGGCACGGCTAGGATTTTCTGCATATCCCCACTGCGTTCTTTCTTCGCTGTAGCTGTCTGCGTCCCACTGCCGCATCGCTTCGCTGCGTTTTCCAGCACTATTTCTGCCTGCATTTCCTGTAACCTTAAAGAACATCTGTCCCAGACCATTCTTCAAGCCGTCCAGGCTACTCTGTCCTGCACTTCTTGCATGATCTGACTTTAAAGCTGCCAACTGCTGTTTTAACTGCCGAATCTCCTGCTGTTGTTTCTGGAAAATCGTCTGAGCCTCTGCCTTTTTGCGCTTTAATTCTGTTTTCAGGCTATCCTCCCGGCTCTTCCATTCTGCCAGCCGTGCTGCAGTGTGTTCTTTCTCCTTTGCAAGCGCAAGTTGCTGCGTTTCCAGCTGGACACTCAGATCGTCAGCTTCCGCTTTCAATTCCTGCTGCTCTGCACGCAATTTTTCTGCTTCGGTTTCCAGTTTGACTTTCTCAGTCCTCAGACTTTTCAGCTCTGACAAAGCTTTCTCTTTCTCAGCTTCTAAAACTTCTGTTCTTGCCTGTAATTCGTCCTTTGCCTTCTGCAGCCCTTCAACTTCTGCCTGCTGTCCGGCTTTTTCTGTATTTAAGGTTTCAACTGCCGCTTCCAGCCCGATCTTTTCTTCCTGCAGCTTGTTCAGCTCGGTCTGCAGTTCTGCTTTTTCTGCGCGCAGACTTTCTGCTTCTGCTTGCAGTGTGCCAAGTTCCGACTCCATCGCATTCTTTTCTTCTTCCAGCTTCTCCGTGCGTTCCTGTTCATCCGAAAGCTGCTGGCTCAGTTTCTGCCGCATCAGGTTTTCCTCTTCCAGCTGCTGCGCATATTCCTGCTGTGCGCGTTCCGCAACCTGGCGTCCCCCTTCTATCTCCGCCTCAACCTCCTGCATGTAGTTCCATACTTCTTCTTTTTGAAATCCGCCGAATAAAACTGTTTTAAATAATTCCTTATTTCCCATCTGCCGATCCCTCTCTATATAAAATAAATTTTTAGTTCGTTAAAAATATATAAGAAGGCTAAGTTTTCTCACATACTCTTACAGTATACCATACTCAAAACAGAAAAATCTATATGAAGCAGCACAAGATCTTTCCGTTAAAACTTCTTTTTGCTATTTTAGGTTATCGTTCATCTACACCATTCGCCAAGCTGCATCTTCAATGCTTTCCGCAGCTTCCCATGTGCCTTTATTTTATGTTATACTGTTTTGTAAATACCAGGATCAAAAACAGGAAATCAAAGCGAGGTTATGTATGGATCAGCTGAATGATAGGTCCGTTGTGGAACAGCGGTATGCTACAGCAACCAATTTGCAAACGAGAATTTCCATTCATGATAAATATTCGACAAACAAGATGGGATTCGGAAACTGGATTTTTTCCAATTATAAAATTGCCCCCGGAATGCGCATTTTGGAATTAGGCTGCGGGACAGGCGATATGTGGAAAAACAAAGAAGATTTGATCCGTCTGTGTTCCAGGCTGACTCTTTCAGATTTTTCAAAAGCGATGATCGCAGCTGCCAAAAGCAATATCGATGACATAATCGAATATCTTTATTCTCTTTCCAGTATGACGTCGATCACCGGCATTCCCAAACAGGCTAAAAAAGATATTTTGACCGCTCATACTACAAATGGAATTTTAAACGTGCCAAAAGAATATGGCATGTTTATCGTATCATAGAACAATCGGGAGTTGATTGAGGAGTGATAGATTTATGAATGCAAATGTTGATTTAACAGGTGTTGTGCTTGAAACAGATAGACTAATCATTAGAGAATGGAGTGAAATGGATTTAGAAGACTTTTTTGAGTATGCAAAAGTTGATGGAGTAGGTCAAATGGCTGGATGGAATCCACATACATCAATTCAAGAATCAAAAACCATTTTGGAGATGTTTATTAATGAGAAAATGACCTTTGCTTTAGAATTGAAAGAAAATCATAAGGTAATAGGTTCATTAGGACTTGAAACGCTTAGTCTTTTGTTGCGTGATGAGTATGAGAATTTAGTAGGAAGAGAACTAGGATATGTATTAAGTAAAGAGTATTGGGGAAAAGGTTTAATGCCAGAAGCTGTTAATAGAGTAATTAAATTCTGCTTTGAACAAGAAAATTATGATTACTTAATGTGTAGCCATTTTGTTATAAATAGTCAATCAAAAAGAGTTATTGAAAAAAGTGGTTTCCGCTTTGTAAAGGAAAATACCCAAATTGCAAGAGATGGACATGAGTATATTTCTTTGTATTATGTATTAGATAATCCCTTAAAAAAGAATTAGACAACTTCCAGTTTTGCAGAAAGGGGAAAATGATGTTAAGACTAAGACCTTATCATATAAAAGATGCTGAAACAATACTTTCCTGGGCAAAAGATGAAAAGGCATTTTATAAATGGACAGCAGGCGTACTGGGAACATACCCGTTATCGCTTGAGCAATTTCATTCCGTAAGTGATTTGATGGCTTTTACAGCGATAGATGATAACGATGTGGTTGGATTTTTTACAATGAGAAGACCAACAGCGTCATTTGATGAATTAAGATTTGGCTTTGTTATCGTTGATGCAAACAAAAGGGGGAAAGGCTATGGAAAACAAATGCTTCAGTTAGGATTACTCTATGCAAAAGAAATCTTTGGCGCAAAGAAGGTTACATTAGGTGTTTTCCGTAATAATGATCCTGCATATTATTGTTACAAGACCACAGGATTTCAGGATGTAGCATTAGATGAAATGGAAAAGTATCAGGTATTAGGCGAAGAATGGGATTGCTTGGAGTTAGAGATACAGCTATAATTCGGAAATCGGATATTAAAAACAGAAAAATAAACTTGAACCTGTGGAAGTAAAAAAAGAAAAAAGTTCTCAGAACGTTAAGAACCCGTGCACATGGAGGTATTTATCACTTTGAAAACAACAGGCATCATCGTAGAATACAACCCGCTTCACCCGGGACATATTTACCATATGGAACAGACGCGGAAGCAAACCGGCGCGGACTATCTGATCGCAGTCATGAGCGGCAGCTTTGTCCAGCGGGGCGCTCCGGCGCTTCTGGACAAGTATACCCGTACCCGGATGGCGCTGCTTGCCGGAGCAGACGTTGTGATTGAGCTGCCCGTCTGCTTCGCCACCGGAAGCGCCGGGGATTTTGCCGCCGGGGCAGTTTCCCTGCTGGACAAGCTCGGCTGCGTGGACGTTCTTTGCTTTGGCAGCGAATCCGGCGACATTTCCTTATTTAAAAAAACGGCAACTCTGCTGCAGTGCGAATCTGCTGCTTTTTCCAATGCTTTGAAAAAAGCATTAAAATCCGGGCTATCTTTCCCTGCCGCACGCCAGCAGGCGCTGCTTTTATGCCTCGATATGGCAAAAGATATGCCATCAACAGCCTGCCCCGACAACAATTCCACAGCAGAACAGATTGTTGCCCTGCTTTCTTCCCCCAACAACCTTCTGGGATTGGAATACACCTTGGCGCTGCTGCGGCGAAACAGCTCCATCCGCCCGTTCACGATCTCGCGCGTTGGCAGCGGCTATCACGATCCGCTCGGCGGTGCAGCAGACTTTCCCTCTGCATCCGCGCTGCGCAGTCTGCTCGCCAAACAAGGGAAGCAGGCTCTTTTGTCGCAGCTGCAGTGCTATCCCGAACTGCAGCCCCTGCTGCCGCTCTGGGAGGAAGTTTTATCGCAGAACACGTTTTTATTCTCCAATGACTTATCCAGTCCATTGCACTATCGACTGCTCACTGCCGCTCCGGGTTCCTTTGGGACGTATGCTGAGGTCGGAAAAGAGCTTGCAGACAAGCTCGAGGCGAACCGCCTTTCCTTTACCGACTGGGACGATCTCTGCGTAAGACTCAAGACCCGCGAAATCACCTACAGCAAAATCAGCCGCTGTCTGTGTCGGATTCTGCTCTCTGTTTCGCAGGAAATGCTCCTTGCTGCCCGCGATAACGACTATACACCTTACGCCCGGATTCTTGGTTTTCGTAAGAGTGCGTCTCCCCTGCTGTCCGTGCTCAAGAAAAACAGCAGCATTCCGCTCATCTCCCGCCCCGCTGCTGCAGCCCGCAGCCTTTCTCCGGAAGCACTCGCCCTCTATGAAAAGGATGTGCTCGCTGCACATCTGACGCAAACTGCACGCTGCGCAAAAACCGGGCAGCTGCCGGTTCACGAGTATACACGCCAACTGATTCTGCTGTAGTCAGACACATGACTGCGCTGCCGCTGCAGTGCCCGCATTTTACAGCACGCTGTACCACCCTGCCGCATCCTCCGACAATCTCATTTCCCACTCTCCGGAATTCGCCATTTTTCTCTGTTGCATCCTGTTTTAAATCGCAATATAATGAAAACAGAATAAAAAACGGAGGAAAAATCCATGAACGAACAGCAAAAGTACCAAAAACGAAACCTACTTCTGTTCCCCCTCGGGACGGTCGGAAGAGATGCTGTCTACGCCCTGATCAACAGCTTTCTTCTGACTTTCGTTTTATTTACCCGCTCGTTAAACGCCGCACAGCTGACCGCGATCACCGCAATTATGGTCGCTGCCCGGATTTTTGACGCACTAAACGACCCGATCATGGGAAGCATCATCGAACACACCCATTCCCGTTTCGGCAAATTTAAACCCTGGCTGACAATCGGCGTTTTATCCACCTCCGTCGTCATTTATCTGTTTTTCAATACAGACCTGCACGGTTGGAGCTTCGTCTGCCTGTTCGGTATCCTTTATTTTTTGTTCAGCATCACCTATACCATGAACGATATTTCCTACTGGGGTATGATTCCGGCGCTCGGCTCCGATGCCAACGCACGCAATCAGTTTACCTCCCGTGCTACGCTGTTTGCAGGAATCGGTTCTACGCTGGCTTCTATCCTGATTCCAGTCTTTTCTACCGGAAAAAATGCCATCGGCGGAAGTTCCTTTACCGCCTATGGACGCATCGCCCTGATCATTGCGATTTTAGCGCCTCTGTTTTTGAGCATCACAATCTTCGGCGTACGCGAACGCCGCGATCCTCCTGCACCAAAGCAGGAACGCTTCCGCTTCCGCGAAATCATCCAGACCATCCTGCGCAACGATCAGTTAGTCTGGATCGCAGTCATCTTTTTGCTGCAGCAGATCGGTAATGGACTGATCGTCGGCGGACTGGGATCTACCTATATTTATCTGACGTTCGGCTATGAAGGCGGTCTGTATTCCCTGTTCACAATGGTCGGCATGTCCGCAACCGCGTTTCTGATGGTCTTCTACCCTGCTATTTCCCGCAAATGTCCGCGCAAACGGCTGATGTCCATCATGGCAATCATCGCGGTGATCGGCTACGCGTTCCTCCTGATCTCCGGCTTCCTGGCAAAGACCGGCACCCTCGGCTTTGCCCTGCTCGTGTTAGGCTACATGCTCTCCAATTTCGGTCAGTATTGCTATTACCTGATTATGATGATCTCCATCCTCAATACGGTGGAATATAATGAGTACAAATTCGGGACGAGGGATGAAGCCGTCATCGCTTCCCTTCGCCCATTCATCACAAAGCTTGCCTCCGCACTGACCGCTGTCCTGACATCTGCAACCTATCTGCTGTTCGACGTTACCAGCTACACCAACCAGATTTCTTCGCTGGAGCAGCAGTGCACCCAGGGGTTGATTACCGAAAGTGAAAAGCTCGACTTAATTTCCGGCGTGCTCTCCAGCACGACCTCGCTGCAGAGCACCGGACTTTTGCTGTGCATGTCCCTGCTGCCCTGCGCGATGATGCTTCTGTCCTACTTCCTTTATAAGAAAAAATATATTCTGGACGAAACAGAATACGACCGCATCTGTGTCGAACTGGAAAAGCGGCACGCTGCATAAAGCTGTTGCTTTCCCTCCCTGCCACAGGCGAAAAACTGTGAAACAAAATTCTTTCCAAAAAATCCAAAAGACCGTCGGTTCGCGCCTTCCCAAGGCTCTGCAAAACCGACGGTCTTTTTCATTCATGACAATAGAATGCTCGCAGAGCGTGCATTCTATTGTTTATATTTTTTCAGAATTCGTCCTGCTCCTGCTACAATGCCGCTTAGTTCTTGAAGCTATGGATCGGTGCAGGAATCCGTCCGCCGCGGTTTACAAATGCGTCACAGCTGAACTGGTTGACCGGCATAATCGGCGCATAGCCCAGCAGTCCGCCAAACTCAACGGTTTCGCCAACACCCTTACCGATAACGGGGATCAGGCGAACAGCGGTTGTCTTGTTATTGATCATACCGATCGCCATTTCATCCGCAATGATGCCGGAAATCGTGGTTGCCTTTGTATCTCCGGGAATCGCGATCATGTCAAGGCCTACAGAGCAGACACAGGTCATCGCCTCGAGCTTTTCCAGTGTCAGCGCACCTGCTGTCACCGCATCGATCATACCCTGGTCTTCACTGACCGGAATGAATGCCCCGCTCAAGCCGCCAACATAGGAAGATGCCATAACGCCGCCTTTTTTCACCTGATCATTTAACAGGGCAAGGGCTGCCGTCGTTCCAGGTGCGCCGGCATGCTCCAGACCGATTTCACATAAAATATCTGCAACAGAGTCGCCGATTGCAGGCGTCGGAGCCAGCGAAAGATCGACAATACCGAAGGGAACCTTTAACCGCTTCGAAGCCTCTTTTGCCACCAGCTGACCGACTCTCGTAACCTTGAATGCGGTCTTTTTGATCGTCTCGCAGAGCGCCTCAAAGCTCTCGCCGCGCACAGATTCCAGTGCAGTCTTTACAACACCAGGTCCGCTGACACCCACATTGATGATGGCATCTGCTTCTGTCACACCGTGGAACGCACCTGCCATAAATGGATTGTCATCCGGTGCATTACAGAATACTACCAGTTTTGCACAGCCAAGAGAATCTGCATCTTTTGTATATTCTGCTGTCTCTTTGACGATTTCACCCATAAGACGTACAGCATCCATATTGATACCTGTCTTGGTAGAACCAAGGTTTACAGAGCTGCAGACGCGCTCCGTGCAGGCAAGTGCCTGTGGAATGGAACGGATCAGCAGTTCATCCGCAGTTGTCATACCTTTGCTTACCAATGCGGAATATCCGCCAATGAAGTTGACACCTACTTCTGCTGCCACACGGTCTAAGGTCTGTGCGATCGTCACATAATCTTCCGGCTTTTTGCAGGCAGCTGCACCAATCATAGCGATCGGAGTTACAGAAATTCGTTTGTTTACAATCGGAATACTGTAACGGTTTTCGATTGTTTTTCCTGTTTTTACAAGATCTTTCGCCAGCGTAATGATTTTATTATAAATATTCTGATTTACTTTATCCAGATCAGAATCAATACAGTCTAATAAACTGATTCCCAGTGTAATGGTACGAACATCCAGGTTTTCCTGCTCGATCATCTTGTTCGTCTCATTTACTTCAAACATATTTATCATTGGTCGTAATCTCCTTTTCCAGTGTTTTCTTAGATGCGGTGCATCATATCAAAAATTTCTTCTCTCTGGCATCTGATCTTTACGCCAATTTCTTCGCCAAGCTGCTCTAATTCTTTTACGCAGTCTGCAAATGGTTTTGCTGAGCTGCTCATATCCACGATCATCATCATATTAAAGAAATCCTGTACAATTGTCTGGGAAATATCCAGTACGTTGATACTGTTACTTGCAAGGTAGGTGCATACTTTTGCAATAATACCTACGGTGTCTTTTCCTACTACTGTGATAATTGTTTTGTCTGTTGTCTTTTCCATTGTGTTCTCGCGCATATGCGCTCTCCTCTCTCAAAATTACGGTCACAAAAAGATTATTATCTCGTGATTTCATCACTCAATAATTTCGCCGTTCGTCAAGAGTGAGCAAGCTCCCTCTGACTCTCTTGCGCTCATTATATCCTGACTAATTCAGAAACCTCATCCCGCTTGGCAACTACCATCGGAAAATCACTTCCCTTATAGGGATTTTCTCCCATAGTCACTTCCATACGGACGGTCTCCCATGCAAGCTGCGGATAATTATTCTCTTTGCTCAAATGGCCTAAAATCACTTTTTTAAACCCGTCATGCAATACTTTGCCAAGCAGCTGCCCGGACAGGTCATTGGACAAATGTCCCCGGTCTCCAAGGATTCTCCGTTTTAACTGATACGGATACGTTCCTGCCTGCAACATATGTACATCATGATTGGCTTCTAACAATAATACATCCAATCCCTGCAATTTGTCTACAATATAATTATCATATTTTCCTAGATCTGTGATAATTCCCATGGATTTATCGCCCTGATACATCATATATGCCACCGGTTCTGCCGCATCATGGGACGTCGGTACCGGGGAAATTCTCATATCCCCGATGGTAAAATCCTCCTCCGGATGAATCACACGAAACAGGGATTCATCCACTTTTCCGATGGCTGATTTTTCTTTTATGGCATCAATGGTTCCCTGTGTGGCATACATGGGAAGTCCATATTTCCTTGCCAGGACTCCAAGACTTTTGATGTGATCAGAATGCTCATGCGTTACAAGAATCCCGTCCATCTCTGCCGTTTTCAGTCCGATCTCATTGAGTCCGGCTTCAATCCGTTTGCCGCTGATCCCGGCATCCACAAGGACATGACAGTGATCCGTACCTGCATAAATACAGTTTCCGCTGCTGCCGCTTGCTATACTACATAATTCCATTTATTCCTCCGTTGTCTGACGCTTCTGTACTTTTTCCACCTGGCGTGCTTTCATTAATGCATCAATCTGGCTGAATGCATCTTCCGGCAGATGATTGTTATCGATTTCTTCTCTGCATACTTCCCGATAAGTACTCTCTGAAAGCTGGCTGGCAAATATATTGTCAATTTTTTCATCGGAATACCCACGATTTAACTTCAATCGTTCTCTCCGATTTTTCTCAGAAGTATAAATATACCACAGTTCGTCACAAATTTCATCATAATGTTCTTCGATCAGAAGAGCAGCTTCCAAAATCAGCACTTTATTCTTCTGTGCCGCACGCTCCCGGTTCATTTCATCAATAACATACTGCTTTACCGCCGGATGTACGATATTATTTAGTGCAAGCCGTTTCTCCTCATCGGAAAACAAGACCTGTGCCATCCTTTTTCGGTCAATCTGTCCATCTGCTTCAAATACCTGATCCTTTGCAAACAATTCCTGTAACTTCCGATAACAGTCTCTGCCCGGCTCCATCACATCATGGGCGATTTCATCTGCCAGCATGACACGGCATGGATAATTGCTTTCAAGGTAGCTCAGAATTGCTGTTTTTCCGGCGCCGACACCGCCTGTAATTCCTATAAAATGCATATCATTGTATGTTAATTCAGAGTTGTCATATCTGTTTTGATACAGCAACTCTGAATATTCCCTTTCTGAAAAAATGATTTCTTGACATTTATGGCAAATGCACGTGAAACCTGGTGCGTGATTCTGCGCAACATAATCTGACATATCTCCTCAGAATCACTGCACTCTACACTTCGTTTCGGTCGGCGCAAAACCATTGTCTCCCAGACAATGTGCGCCCTCGCAGATCAGTGTGCTTCAAACCAGTTTCTGCCAGACTTCACATCAACTTCCAGCGTTACAGCCAGATCTGCGGCATGACGCATTTCCTCTGCCAGTAATGTTTTTACATACTCTTCTTCGTCAGCTGCTGCCTCAATCAGAAGTTCATCGTGCACCTGCAGGATCAGTTTTGATTTTAACTGTTCCTGCTCCAGGCGCTGTTTTACCCGGATCATCGCAATCTTGATAATATCCGCTGCCGTTCCCTGGATCGGAGAGTTCATAGCAATTCGCTCACCAAAAGAACGCTGCATAAAATTGCTTGATGCCAGTTCCGGGACAGGTCTGCGTCTGCCAAACATCGTCTCTGCATAGCCTTTTTCTTTTGCGTCAGTTACCAGTCGGTCGAGAAATATCTTGATGCCCGGATAGGTTTCAAAGTAGCTTGCGATATAGCCTTCTGCTTCTTTTCGTGTAATACTCAGATCCTGACTCAGGCCAAAGGAACTGATACCATACACGATCCCAAAGTTTACTGCTTTTGCATTTCGTCTCTGGAGATCTGTCACCTCTTCCAGCGGTGTATGGAACACCTGGGAAGCAGTGATCCGGTGAATATCTTCTGCATGCTGATAAGCTGCGATCAGGTTCTGATCCCCGGACATATGTGCCAGCACACGCAACTCAATCTGAGAATAGTCCGCATCGATAAATACATACCCTTCTTTTGGCACAAAAACCTTTCGGATCAGACGACCAAGTTCCATACGGATCGGGATATTCTGCAGATTCGGCTCTGTGCTGCTGATACGCCCTGTTGCTGTAATCGTCTGATTAAAGGTACTGTGGATTCTTCCATCCGGAGCAATGCACAGTGCCAGTCCATCCGCATAAGTGGATTTTAATTTGGTAAGCTGACGATACTCCAGAATTTCTGATACGATCGGATAGTCCGGAGCCAGACGTTCCAGGACATCCGCAGCGGTAGAGTATCCGGTTTTTGTTTTCTTACCGTTTGGCATCTGCAGTTTTTCAAACAAGATCACTCCCAGCTGTTTCGGAGAATTGATATTAAACGTCTCTCCTGCCTTTTCATAAATGGAAGTCTCCAGTTCCGAGATTCTGCCAGTAAGCTGTGCACCATACGCTTCCAGTTCTGCCTTTTCTGCGCGGACACCTTCTTTTTCCATATCTGCCAGCACATATACCAGCGGCATCTCGATCTCATCATACAGTTTTTTCATACCGTGATCTTCTAACTGTTTCAACAACTGATTTTTTGCCGCAATGCAGGCATAAGCCTCATAGCAGACCATCAATTCCAGTGCCTCCGGCTTCTCCTCTGCCGCTTTCTTAATCTTTAACTTTCCAAGCAGATCCAGCTTAGACGGCACCATCAGTCCCAAAATATCTCTTGCAAGGTCATCGTAAGTATACTCATTTTTCAACGGATTCAATAAGTATGCGGCGATGGTAGTGTCAATGCAATTTTTTGTCTCCAGTACACGGACATGCTTCAATAATCCTTTCAAATCAGGCGTTATAAGTGTATCCAGTCCGTCACAAAGTTTCTGGACCTGTTCTTCCAGATATCCTTCTGTCACAAATCCGCCGCAGGTCAGATAAACAACGTTCTGATTGCTTTTTGCCACTGCCAGACCATACACAGTTCCTGCCTCTTCAAAGAAAGACACTGCCGCCTCTTTTGCGGAAAATCCATCAAAAAAGTTCTGAATTTCATCCAGTTCATGATACACATGGAAATATTTTTCCAGATCATTCTGTGACATATCATCTGAAAAACGGGTCAGCATGTTTTTGAACTCCAAGCGTTTCATATATACATACGCTTCCGGTGTATACAAATCTGTCAGTTTTGCCGCTTCCATGTCAAATTCAATCGGTGCATGTACTTCGATGGTAGCCAGTGTCTTGCTCATCTGCGCCATATCATAGTGCTCTTCCAGATTAGTTTTCGCACGTTTTGGTGTAATTTCTTCCAGATGTGCATAGGCATTTTCAATGCTCTTGTAAGCAACGATCAGATTCGTAGCAGTCTTCTCTCCGATACCCGGAACACCCGGAATATTGTCGGAACTGTCACCCATCAGAGCCTTCACATCGATAAATTCCTTTGGTGTAACCTGATAACGTTCCACTACATCAGCTGCATAATAATCTTCAATCTCCGTACCGGTTCGTTTTGTCTTAGGAATCCGGATTTTTACTTTTTCCGTAGCAAGCTGCAGCAGATCACGGTCACCGGAAATAATACTGACATCCATGCCCTGTACTTCTGCCATACCTGCAATCGTTCCAAGCAGATCATCTGCCTCATACCCCGGCATTTCCACGATTTTGATGCCCATGGCCTGCAAAACTTCCTTCATGACAGGCACCTGCTCCCGCAATTCCTGAGCCATCGGTTTTCTCGTTCCTTTATAGGCGTCAAACATCTGATGGCGGAACGTCGGCTCGCTTCGGTCAAAAGCCACTGTCAGATAATCCGGTTTCTCCTCATCCAGAATCTTGAACATAATATTTAAAAATCCATATACTGCATTCGTATGCAGTCCTTCCGAATTCGTCAACGGCGGAACTCCGAAAAAGGCACGGTTTAAAATACTATGTCCATCAATCAGTACGATTTTTTTACTCATACTAAATCTCCCTTGTGTACTCTTTGAGCCATTCACGCTCATCATCATTCAGATACGGAGATATTTTTTCCCATACCATTTTATGATATGCATTCAGCATTTTTTTCTCACGGCAGGTCATCTCATCCGGATCGATTCCATCCAGATCGATCGGAGCATAAGTAATATTTTCAAACTGCATGAACTGACCATATTCGTTTTTCTCTGCTTTCACACAGATCAGCTCATTCTCGGTACGGATGCCGTACTCACCTTCCAGATATACACCCGGCTCGTCCGTAGTGATCATACCTTCTTCCAGTCTGCCGCTGTCATTGCGCTCTGCAACGACTCTCCAACGGAAGCCGTTCGGT
>OICV01000595.1_pt1 | contig 16030 bp, 13 predicted proteins | sample 1581361 | NCBI WGS metagenome assembly OICV01 (sample SAMEA3882551, study PRJEB24775) | human gut metagenome | biome: human-associated habitat; feature: intestine environment; material: feces | place: Netherlands | collected 2009/2010 | reverse complement strand
GAGTTTTGTTGCTCCGGAACAGATGTGTCTGCCAAAGTCCTTGCGATGTACGCAGGCACTAGAACTCCGTCAATGGAACCCCAGTGGCTTGCCGCTGGGTTAAGTCAGTAAAGTGGGTTGATCAAATGTATGAGCCACTCAACAGTATGCAGGCAATTTATGGTGCAATCGGTTCTTATTGGAACGAGGAGCCAGATGAGAAAGGCTGTTACACGATGAGAGATTTAAAGGATGGTGAGACAGCAGATGAGCTGAAGTCAAAGAATGAGTTGTTAGGACCTACAGAGCAGCTGACAGAGGATTATGGTACTTACTACTATCTTGAGGATCGTGCTCAGCAAAGAATTGATGACATACGTGATTTCTGGTTCCAGTATGTAGATTCTACAGAGTATTATCCTTCTGTTGTGTTTACAGAAGAAGAAACAAATACAATTAATGACTATTTAAGTGATTTAAAGGCATTGACAGAAGAAAAGACTGCTCACTGGCTTACAGATGGCGGCATCGAAGATGAGTGGGACGATTATGTTTCTGCAATGGACAGCATGGGACTGCAAGACGTTGTTGCAGCATGGCAGGCTGCATATGACCGTTATGTAGAGGCTCAGTAAAAAAGACCTGAGAAAATGGGGCAGGCATGAAAATGCCTGCCCTTGCTGTATCCGTGAACGATGATAAAAAGCTCATAGACAGAGCAGGGGCAGGGAGTGGATGAAAAAAGAATATAGCAAAGAAGTACAACAAAGGGTCAATATCAAAGGGGGATGAAAATGTTATCACAGTTTAAGATGAATCCGGATCCAGCGTATCAAAACAGGTTACTTCCTGAGAGAGATAATGCTTCTTGATCTTGGATATGGTACTTTTACTGGCCCTAGTGGATTTGTTACGCCTGATAAACGAAGTGTTGTATTTACAATCGCGCAGGGAAAACGGCCATTTTCAGATGAGTATCATGCAGGATGGGCACATAATGGTGGACTGCCATTGCAGCTTTGGTGGGATAATGGGCTAAAAATGCAGCCTATTCGTGAGATCTTGTCATGTGAAGAAAAAATGCTTCTTGAAAGAACAAACTGTGGTATAGAAGAACTAAATCACGATCTGGAAAAGATTAATTCCAATCGTATGTATGTAAAGCTGACTACAGATGCTGATGAAATAGTAATCAATACAGAAAGTGTATTGGATGCGTCAAAGTCTGTTCAAGTAGTGTATGACCGCAATACAAAACGCTTTTTTGCACGAAACGCAGAAGGAAAGGAGATTTCTAGATTTCGTGATTCGTGTGATCTGGTTGAAGTTGAGGGAGAGATTACAATAGAGTATTTTCTTGATCATTCGATGATTGAGGTTTATTTAAACCAGAAAAAAGCAATGACACTTCGAAATTACGTGGCAGACGGAGAACGAAAAATCAGTGTAAGCTCAAGTAGTACCAATGCAAGAGTTAGTTCTATACAGCTTTGGAATATGAAAAGTGCTTATGACTAAAAAAGTCTTGACAAGATATATAAACCTAGTAAAATAGCATAAAAAACAATATAAAAATTTGCTGTTTTGCCAATGTGTTAAACGGTTGACATAAATGGCATTTCGAGTATATACTTACAGTGTAAGATAGGTACGCAAACAAATTTATAAATAATAAAGACAGCAAACAAAAGGGAGGAAATATGATCAGCGAAAAATTAGAAAAGGCAAGAGCTTATGAAGCAGAGAACGAGAAAAAGATCACACCACAGATGAGACCGGTGTTTCACCTGACACCACGAGTTGGCTGGATGAATGATCCAAATGGTTTTTCTTATTATAATGGGGCATATCATATGTTCTATCAGTATTATCCATATCGTCCATTCTGGGGACAGATGCATTGGGGTCATGCAGTGAGTAAGGATCTTCTGCACTGGAATTATCTTCCTGCAGCACTTGCACCAGATGAACCGTATGAAAACGGCGGCGGCTGCTTCTCAGGAAGTGCAATTGATCTTTCTGATGGACGTCAGCTTCTTGTGTATACTGGTGTATTATCTGAAAAACAGCCAGATGGAACAATGCACGATGTACAGCAGCAGTGCGTGGCAGTTGGTGATGGCGTAAATTATGAAAAGTGCGAAAATAATCCTGTTATGACAGCAAAACAGCTGCCGAGTGATTCGAACAGATTTGATTTTAGAGATCCGAAGGTATGGAAGGCAGCAGACGGAAGCTATCGCTGTGTGATGGTAAACTGTGATAACAAGGGAGATGGACGTGCAGTTTTGTTTGAAAGCAAGGATGGCTTCTCATGGAACTTTAAGAGTATTTTAGCACAGAATAATGGAAAGTATGGAAAGATGTGGGAGTGTCCGGATCTGTTTGAGCTGGATGGAAAGGCAGTTTTGATTGTAAGTCCGATGGAGATGGAGGCAGAAGGACTTGAATATCCAAATGGTCACGGTGTTGTATGCCAGATCGGAACATACGACGATGAGACAGGAACCTTTACATGTGAGCATGCACAGACTGTTGATTATGGTGTTGATTTTTATGCACCGCAGTCTACACAGACACCAGATGGCAGAAGAGTCATGATTGGATGGATGCAAAACTGGGCATTTGTTAACCAGCATGCAGAGACTGAGCCATGGTTTGGTCAGATGGCACTGCCAAGAGAGCTGTCAATTGTTGATGGCAAGCTGATTCAGCGTCCGACAAAGGAATTTGATGCATGCCGCAAAAATCCAGTTTCACACAATGGTGTGTGTGTAGCAGGTTTAGAGGCAGTAAAGCTTGAAGGCATTGAAGGTCGTGTGGCTGATGTTGAACTTACGATTGCACCAAAAAGCAAGGACGACAGTTACTATATGTTTGAAATGAGATTTGCACAGGATGACAAGCATTACACAGCACTTCGCTATCGTATGCACGAGTCTGAGCTTGAGCTTGACAGAAGCTACTCTGATTCTAGAATTGCGATGATTCACAAGCGTTCCTGCAAGGTAAAAGATAACGGCGGTAAGCTTAAGCTTCGTGTTGTGATTGACCGTTTTAGTGCAGAGGTTTTTGCAAACGATGGTGAGCAAGTGATGAGTGTAACATTTACGACAGATACTGCGGCAAAGGAAATCTCATTTGTGGCAGATGGAACAGTATACATGGATATTGTAAAATACGATATTGAGTGATGAAAGGCATGCAAACAGATATGAATGAGAAAATATATGATGTAACAGCACTTGGCGAGCTTTTGATTGATTTTACAGAAAATGGAACAAGTGCACAGGGAAATCCCCTTTTTGAGGCTAATCCAGGCGGAGCTCCATGTAATGTGCTTGCGATGCTTACAAAGCTTGGTCATAAAACTGCATTTATTGGAAAGGTAGGAGATGACTTCTTTGGAAAGCAGTTAAGAGAAGCCATCACAGAGGTAGGAATTGATTCAACTGGACTTTTAAGCGATCCTGAAATTCACACAACACTGGCAATGGTTCACACGTATCCAGACGGTGATCGCGACTTTTCTTTTTATCGCAATCCAGGAGCAGATATGATGCTTCGTGAGGATGAGATTCCGGAAGAGTTGATTAAAAGTACAAAGATTTTTCATTTTGGAACATTGTCAATGACACATGATGGTGTACGCGCTGCAACAAAAAAAGCAATCTCTATTGCAGAAGAAGCAAATGCGCTTATTTCCTTTGACCCGAATCTTCGCCCACCGCTGTGGAAGTCTTTAGATGATGCAAAAGAGCAGGTACTTTATGGTCTTGGTCATTGTCATATTTTAAAAATCTCTGACAACGAGATCCAGTGGCTTACCGGAAAAGAAGATTATACCGATGGTGTAAACTGGATTCGTGAGCGCTACAATATTCCGTTGATTCTTGTATCTATGGGTAAGGAAGGAAGCCGTGCCTATTATGAAGATAAGATTGTAGAGGTAAAGCCATTCCTGCAGAAAAATACTATTGAAACAACAGGTGCAGGTGATACCTTCTGCGGCTGTGTACTGCACTATATTTGTGAACATGGATTAGATAATCTTACAGAGGCTGATTTGACATCGATGCTGACGTTTGCAAATGCAGCAGCAGCAAGAATCACAACGCGAAAAGGTGCTCTTCGTGTGATGCCAGATCGTGCAGAGATTGAGGCGGTAATGGAAAAACAATAATCAGAAAATTAATAATCAGAAAGCGAGGATGCAAAATTCATGAAACTATACAGAATTAAGAATCGCCAAAGCTTTGGCTTTTCAGCTGAAAATCCGACTGGACAAAAAAATGGTGGTACAAAGGGTAAGGATTGTGAGAAATTAAGACCGTGTATTCAGATTGCTCCGGGAGAGACTGTTACGCTGTGTGATACAGATGGCCCTGGCATGATTACACACATTTGGTTTACCGGATATGTTGGACATAGCTTTGTTATGCGTATTTATTGGGAAAATGAGGAATTTCCGTCTGTTGAAGCGCCTATCTCTGCATTTTTTGGCTGCGCATATGACGAAAATTTCAAGGATCGCGACGGCAACTACATTGTTTTAAATTCAGCGAAAATCCTCACAGCACCAGGACGTGGCTTTAACAGCTACTGGGAGATGCCATTTGAAAAGCACTGCCGCATCACTATGGAAAACCGCAGCAAGAAGGAAGAAACGCTGTACTATATGATCTCAGGCTGGTACGGCGAGATTCCGCAGGATGCAGGCTATTTCCATGCTGCATATCGTCAGGAGCATCCAGTTACGAAGGGACGCGCATATACAATTATTGATGGAATTGAAGGCAGAGGCTGCTTTGCAGGTTTGACACTCGCAACAGGTATGAATGGAAATAACACCTGTTGGGTAGAGGGCGAAGCAAAGATGTATATTGACGATGACCAGTATCCAAGCATGAATTATACTGGAACAGAGGATTATTTCTGCGGCTCATACGGCTTTGGAAATGATATCATTTTGAATCGTTACCAGACATTTAGCGGAATGTATACAGGACTTTTTGCTATCATGGGTGACAATCGCGAATTTTATAACGGACAGCAGCGCTTCTTGCTGTATCGCTTCCATGAGAAGGATCCGGTGTATTTCTCTAAGAATTTCAAGATGACAATCGACAACCTTGGATGGACAGGACCACGTTACGATGATTACACATCTGTTGCATACTGGTATCTGGAAAAACCATCGAAGCTCGCAAAGGAACTGCCGAGTGACGAAGAGATGGTTATGAAGTAATGAATTGACATATGCCCACGGTAAAAACCGTGGGCTTTTTGCTGTCAAAAAAACACTAAATTTTTTTGTATACTATATTGCAATATAGAATAGTATGTGATATGATGCAGCTAACAGGAAAAAAGAAGGAGGTGTGAGCATGAATGCTCAGTTTAAAAAAGGAGCGCTTGAGTTGTGCGTGCTGTCGCAGCTGGCGCTTCGTGACCAGTACGGCTATGAGCTTACTGAAAATATTTCAAAGGAGATGAAGCTGGCGGCAGGTACGCTGTATTTGATCTTAAAGAGGTTGAGGGATGAGGAATATGTGGAGACATATCTTGTCGAGGCAGGGGAAGGACCAGCTAGAAAGTATTATCACCTCACGGTGAAGGGCTGGGCCTATCAGGAACAGTTAAAGAAAGAATGGTTTGATTTCACGGCAGCAGTTGAGCGGCTGATAGTGAGCAAAGAAAGCAAGTGAATAAAAAATAGCAGCCGAGTTAATATACGATGCTGAGTATGAAGAAAGGTGGAAAATATTATGAAAAAGGACGAATTTTTTGCACAGCTGCGCACTGCATTTGCAGGGATGGATGAGGAATTGTTGACGGATATTCTCGGTGATTACGAGAATCATTTTAAGGAAGGTATTGAAAACGGAAAGAGTGAAGAGGAGATTTGTGAAGAACTTGGAAATGTCGAGGAAATCCGTCAGGCATTCTTAGATGAAAATCCGGCTGCTATGACAATAAATGTCAATTCAAATTCGGACGCAGTGGGTAATTCTGATATTTATAACCGTTTTTATCCAGGCATTCAGCGTGTCAATGCTCAGCTCACAGATGCCGATATTGAAATCAAAAAGAGCAATACAAATGAGGTAGAGCTGTCTGTAACTGGTGGGCTTGCAGATGATATGGAGGCATTAAAAGAGACGCTTCGTGTCAGTGCGTCTGTTGGAACCCTTTCGATTCAGCAGGAAAAGAAAGCAGGGATAAGTGTTTCTTATGCTGCCTCACGCTTATTTGGCCTTAAGGTGGGGAAATATTCAGCAGGAATTGCTATTCATATTGCAGTGCCAGAGCAGTTTGAAAAAATTAAGGTAAAGAGTATAAGTGGCGATATCAAAGCAAATAACAGCAATGCAAAGACTTTATTGATTCATACTGGAAGCGGTGACGTAGGAGTGGAAGATTGTCAGGCAGATGAACTTTTTGCATCAAGCATCAGCGGCGATGTGAATGTGATCGCATGCAAGGCAGATAAGATGGACGTTGTGAGTATAAGCGGAGACATAAAGGCCGAATTTGACAAGAGCGCGCAGTGCAGAGCAAAGAGTACCAGCGGTGATTGTAAGGTGACGATTGGAAATCAGGTAGATGCTGTAGTTTCGAGTACCAGCGGTGATGTAAACGTTCGCTACATTGGAGAAATTGGACTCGAAATGGCGCTTTCCAGTACGAGTGGTGATGTTTCTGCTGTCTGCGGAGGAATTAACAGTAAGGGAAAGAAAAAAGTGCAGGAGCGCTTTGGTGAGCCTGACAGTAAGTTAAAGGCATCTACCATATCTGGTGATATCAAGGTACGCGATTGTTAAGTCAGCGTTCACGGGATATTTTTTCGCCGCTAATTTAAGTATTGAATATGAACTGTAGTGATTCAACTACCACTTGATTTTTGACAAAAACACCTGCATTGAATTCAAGTATTGCGTAAGCTATAATACAACCATCCGTTGAGACAAGAAAGGAAAGACGCAGAGGAGGAGAATAGGATGAGCAACAGCAATGGAGTCCGAAATGGAACTGAGAAGAATCCATATACGAGTAGTCCATATACAAAAATCGGGGAGCGAATTGGACAGCTTCGCAAGCAGGCAGGCTTAAAACAGGAGGAGCTTGGACGCGCCGTGGGCGTAACCACGCAGGCGGTATCGCGATGGGAGTGCGGTGGCGCGCCGGACATCGAGCTTCTTCCGGCGATTGCTGATACGCTTCATGTATCAGTGGATGAGTTGTTTGGAAGAACACCAGTGGCACAGACGGATATAAAGGAGCTGTTTGACCGCACCTTGTATAGCTATCCGAAAAAAGACCGCATGAAGGCGGCGTGTGATCTGATGTGGAACATCCAAAAGGCGGTGCTTCGGTGCGAGGATTCAAATATAGACAGCGTTGCTGTGTCCAATATTCTTGATGCGGCAACTCAAAAGAACCAGAGAAAAACGACACAAAGTCAAGATGTGCAAAGCCAAAATAATGAGCATGACGAGCACAATGAGCATAAAAAGAAGGCATACAGCACAACAGAGGACTCGGATGCTAGTATTTCCACCAGTGGCCTTTATATTGAGACGGACAGCGGCTATATGAGCTATGGTTTTAACAACCTCGACTACATATTTTTGCTCTCACAGCCAGAGAACGGGTTTGAGTCGGTAATCAAGGATGCCGATTCGCTGCGCAGACTGTTTTTCTTACTCGTTAAGCCATATTGTCTGGAGGTCGTTGCGGCGTTGTATGCGAAAAAGCCAAACGAAAATGTCACAGGGCGTCTCTTAGCAAAGGAATTAAATGCCCCAGAGCCAGAAGTCATTGCTGTACTCGATGAGTTGTGCAAGTATCATCTGATTCGTAATCTTGAGATTACCGATACAAATGGAAAAATGCACATTTATTCGTATGAAAACAGTGCCGAGTGGGTGGCATTTCTCACCTTTGCAAGTATGCTTATGTATACAGAAAATGAGGCAAGATTGGCAGTCAATATGAGAAAACAAGCTGCCTTTTCGGCACCAATTGGAAGCAAAAATCCGTTTGCATCGTGGAATGAGCGCAAGGATGATAATGAGCGCATTAACTTGTACCAGTCAGGAAACGAATGAAAAAAATGAATAGTTCAAAAGCAAATGGCAGAAATTGAATTGTCAAAAATCAGGTAGTGGGAGAAAAATAAAATGAAAACAAAGCAAAACAAAAAGAAAAACAGGGAATTTATACACCAATTATACTATAAAAATAGAATAAATTTCATCGTAACCATCATCTTAACGATTGCTATGAGCTCACTAAATCTGATGATCTCATGGCTGATTCAGCAGATCATGGACTGCACAGCAAATCAGGATATGCAGGCCCTTGTGCGCAGTGCATGGATTGTCATTATTGTCGTTGTTATTTACACAATAGCCAATGTAATGTATAGAGCAGTATATCCAAGATTTTTACAACGAGCCATGCAGCAGTACCGCGATTATGCATTTTCGCGGCTGACACAGAAAAGTTTGCGCTCTTTTTCAAAAGAAGGCACCGCACTTTACGTTTCCGCGCTGACAAATGACTGCACCTCAATCGAGAACAACTATTTAGCCGCAACTTTCACCCTGATTGAGCTTCTCTTTTGTTTTTTGGGTGCATTGATCATGATGCTTTATTATAGTCCGGTGATGTTAGTTCTTGCAGTTGCTTTGTCATTTCTGCCGGTGGCCGTCTCCATGACGGCAGGAAATCGCCTGACAGAGCAGGAAAAGGAAATTTCTAAAAAAAATGAGCGTTTTGTTTCAATTGTGAATGAGCTTCTGTCAGGCTTTCCAGTCATCAAAAGCTTTCGTGCAGAGACACAGGCAAGTCGTTTATTTTCACAGCGAAATGAGCAGGCAGAGGAGGCAAAGAAAAATAAGCGCCGTACCGAGCAACTGATATCACTTCTGGCAAATGATGCGGGAATCATTGCCCAGATGGGAATTTTTCTGGCAGGTGCATGGCTTGCAATTAGCGGCAAAGGAGTAACAGCTGGTGTTGTAATCGTATTTGTCCAGCTGATGAATTATATTTTAAATCCAATTAGTCAGGTTCCGCTTCTGTGGTCAAACAGAAAGGCTGCGATTGCACTGATGGAGAAATTGTCAGATGCATTATCGGAGAACGTGCGCGAAGAAGGAAGAGAAAAGCTTAATGGTTTTTCAGAAAAGATCGAAGTGAAGGATCTGACGTATGGATATGAGCCAGAGAGTCCTGTGTTAAAAGATCTGGATGTTCAGTTTGACGCAGGAAAGAGCTATGCAATTGTAGGAGGATCAGGAAGCGGAAAATCGACGCTTTTGAATCTTCTGATGGGAAGCAGCAGTAACTATCAGGGCGAGATTTGCATAGATGGTGTTTCAATTAAAAATATTGAAAGCGAATCGCTCTATCAGCTGATGACATCAGTGCAGCAAAATGTCTTTGTTTTTAATGATACCATAAGAAACAATGTCACTATGTTTCATGAATTTCCAGATAAAGAAGTCACATTAGCATTGGAGCGCTCCGGCTTGTCGGAGTTTATCGAAAAACGCGGTGAAGAATTTGTCTGCGGCGAAAATGGCGCGAATCTGTCAGGCGGTGAGCGTCAGCGAATCAGCATTGCAAGAGCGCTTCTTAGAAAATCACCAATACTTCTGGTTGACGAGGCAACTGCCGCACTTGATGCCGCCACTGCAAGAGCAGTCAGCTTTTCTATACTGAATCTGGTTGGAATGACAAGAATCGTCGTAACGCATCGCCTAGAGGAAGCGATTCTTCGCCGCTATGATAAAATCCTTGTCATGAAGAATGGAACAATCTGCGAGCAGGGAAATTTCGATACGCTTATGCAGCAAAAAGGACAATTTTATTCCCTGTTTCAGATTGCGCACTGAAGATAAATAACTCTTGGTGTTACAGTTCATGGATAAGCCAATATTTACAGTAAAGCACGAAGGTGAATGGATTTCACGAGCCGGACACTTGGAGCAGGTCTTTCAAAGTAATGTATGATAAGAAAGAACATAAAAGGAACCTGCGGAGTTTGGTCCGGCGACGAAAACATTACACCGAAGGGCTTTCGTAGCATGACGTGTGAACTGTAACTAATCACATCTCATACCCAGAAATAGCATCTAAGACCGCGTCCAAACTTTCTTTGCTGACTGTGTTGACCTGATCTGAGTCGTCCATGGAGACGTAGTAATATGCATCGTCTTCTGTTGTGGCTCCTATTGTCAGCTTTAAGGTTGTTTCTTCTTCGCCTGACTGGTATGTTATTGTAAGAACTGTTGCACCGTCTGTTAAGCCATAGGATTCTTTTTCTTCTTCGTCTGCGTAATAATCTGCGCAGTCGTTGAAGGTAAGACCTACCATGTTGACTAACAAATCATGAATATCGTCACTTTCGTCAACGCGCTGTGTCTTATTATCCTGTGTGAATACCCAGTGTGTTACATCAACCATTTCTACGGTTGATTCCTCTTCTGTTAATCCTTCTTCTGTAGAATCTGATACAGCTTTCGTTGTCTCTTCTTCTGATACTTCACTTCCCGTTTCCGCTTCCTCGGATGCGTTTTCGGTCGTCTCTTCCTCGGTTGCCGGTTCTTGTGTAACTTCCTTTTCCATATCAATTGTAGTGCCGTCTTTTACCAGCTGTACATCTGTGATGGATGTGCTGGTGATGGTTGGGAAGCTTTCCTTTTCCTGCAACGCTGAAATATCGTTGCTGATATCTGAGACATAGCTTGATGCTATTGTATAAATATCATCTGAGCCTTCTACTTTTGCATAATAGTCTGAATTATAGCTGTTAAGGTTTCCAATCTGGATCGTTACCTCTGTGTCATCAGATCCCTTTGCTGTGATCGTGCAGCTTGGATTGTCCAGACCATACACTGACAAGTCATCCTGTACTTCCTCTAGCTTACGCTCTGCAGTAAATGATTTTAAATCACTTGAAATGGAAGTCAAATAACTTTGTGTGACAGGAAAGTGCTCGTCGCTGTCATAGCTCCAAGTCTCGTTCTCAGTGTCATAGCTGAATGCGAATGTTCCGTAGCTGTTTGTGTAGCTGATTGAAACAGGCTCTTCCATTTGGCTTAAATAAAAGGTGTTTGCATCTTTTTCTGCCTTTGACTGCTCGGCTTTTTTTTCTTCATTATGCTGATTGATCAATACTATTGTGCCGTATGCGCCTCCAAGGACGGCAAGCGCACCGACTAAACCAAGTAGTTTTTTTGTATTCTTTGTCATATACTCACACCATTATGCCTTTCTTCTGCGGATCCATACAACCAATCCCGCAACAATTGAAAAGACTGGGATGATGATTATAAACAATGCATTCCAAATGCTACTTCCTGTTACAGTATTGTAAGTAACTGAAAGGCTCTTTGCCGGAATTGATACGTTCTGAACATCATCGAAGTAAGATGATACGATGTTAATGAACTCATTTAAGTTTTCAATTCCAGTGAAGTTTCCAATCAAACTGGAATCAATCATGGTGGATGCTGAGATAACAGTCAGCTTAGAATCTGCTGATGGTGTCTCAAGCCAGCCATCTGTGTTTCCAACTGAAATGTCAGTCAGAACATCCTCAAGAGTGCTTTCCTCGGTAGATTCTGCCTCTGATGCTGCTTCAGATGTAACTTCCTCTGATGCATTTTCAGTTACACTTTCAGTTGAAGCTTCCTCTGAAACGCTCTCAGTGGATGTCTTTTCAGTTTCTTTTGTATCACTGCCAGATTCTAACTCGCTCTCGCTTTCTGTATCTGCTGGTACTGTCTTCTGTGCTGATGCTGCCAGAATAAACTGTGTTGCCTCATTGCTGTTTCCTTCACGAAATGCATTGTTACTTGTTGTCAGTGTTACATCTTCTGGTGTATTTTCTGATGCTGTCATACCTGCTACTGCACCGACTAAGATGCTGCTTGTTGTTTCTACATTTGTGTCATTGCTTGTGATCATTGGGAAGAAATAGAACGCACTCTGTGCTCTCTGGTAATAGCGATCACGATCTCCAATATAGGAGTTTACCATAGTCATACCATAATCTTCCATCAGCTCATTGAAGTTTGTAAGCTCCTTATCGGTGACACCGCGAAGCAAAAGCACATTTCCGCCCTGATACAGATAGTTATGAAGTTCTGTATATTCATCAGTTCCAAGATCACTTGTAGGATTGTTGATAATCAAAAGATCACAATCATCCGGCACAGATGCTGTCTCAAGAAGATTTAAATCTGATGTTGTCATGCTGTTTTTAGTAAGCAGCTCGCCAAGCTCTTGACTTATTGCTGACTCACCATGGCCTCTTAACATGTAAATCTTTTTATCGTTATCGGAGGTAACAGCTGCAACAGCACTTGTCAGCTGACCCTCTGCATCAAATTCTGATTCGCTGCTGTAGCCATAATAATTTTGCTGACTTACAATTATATCGCTAAAGGAAATTACCTGATTCTTTCCAGTTTCCTCGCATGATACAACAACAGAGTTTGCTGAAATTCCATACTTTGTAAGAATTTCAGGGTGAAGAACAGGGTCTATATAGCTAACCTTTAACTTAGATGAGAGATCGCCATAGATAGAGATAAACTTTTCAATACGAGAGTCTATATTTCCCGTCTCTGCCACTACCTCAACAGTAACATCCTTGTCTAAGTCCTTTAATAATTCTTTGGAAGTATCTGAAACACTGAAAATTCCAGTTTCGCTCAAATCCCAATTTAATAACTTTGATGGAAGCTGTCCTATAATCAAATTTACTACTACAATAATTGCCAGCACAATTGCCGTCACTACAAGGCTGAAGCTTCCGTTTTTCAGCTGCACTACAGATGAAATATTTTTACCTGACGGCTTTTTTTCTTTCTTTTTTTTGATATCCATTCCTGCCTGCTTTCCTCTCATTCTGCCGCTTTTTCGGCTTTTTTCTTACACCAATCTAGCGCTTATCTTAGCTCCATCTTCTCTTCTGGATTACCTGTGTGGTAAGGAAGATGCATGCCGCACAAATCGAGATCAGCTCCACAACACCCTTTACATCAAACACATAATCAGAAACAAAGCTTGTCATTACCTTTGCAAATGCTATGTTTTCGATCATTCCTGGAACAAGTCCCTCAAAAAGAGCTGGCTTTACAACGTAAAGAATGATTAAAACTGCTGCTCCACCGATCAAAAGACCAAACGTAGCTGCATTGCTCTTTGTCATTACATAGACAATGACGCAAAGAAGAACTAAAAGAATCAGACAGCCTATTAAAGAGGCAATTGCTGTATTTGGCACATATTGTGAAAGACCATTTGACAAATTGATCAAAAGCAGTGTAATGATCGTTCCAACTGCCGCGATGATGACACTCTCTGTCCAATGGCAACATAAGCGCAGCCGATCAGAAAATATACAAGAATAGTTGAATAGTCAACAAGAAAATATGCTGTTCCAGTGCTCTTAATGATCAACGGACACAGGCAAAAGATCACACATGGAATCGCAACAACTGCTGCCATTGAAAAGAACTTTCCTAGAACAATCTGTGTCACAGATACCGGTGATGTCAAAAGAAGCTGATCTGTCTTTGAATGACGTTCATCTGAAAAGCTTCTCATTGTCAAAAGCGGAACAGTCAGTACAAATACGATGGCAGAGGCACTTAATGTGTAGGCAAAGTAAGGATAGCCATAGCTCATGTTATACACCATAAAGTAAATACCTGTCACGAGCACAAGTGCGGCCACAAATACAGGTCCAATCATGGATGTGAAATAAGATTTAAATTCTCTGTTAAATATTGCTTTCATTGTCATCCTCCTTATTGGCCTGCTTTGTCTGCTCTGCTTCCTTTACGGCCTCCTCTGCCGATTTTTTAATCTCATCCATCTCTTCTTCATGAGCCTTATTGTCGGCAGTCAGCTCCATAAAGACATCCTCAAGTGTTGCCTTTGAATATTTCATCTCATAAATAGGCCAATTTTTTTCTGCGCAGATACCAAATACAGCTTCGCGCACATCAGCGCCATCTGTACGTATCTCAAATGAGGTCAAATTCAGATGCTTATCATCCTCATTCTGCTTTGTGGCTTCCAAAACTGCTACAACATGATGAAGCTGTGCAAAGCTGTTCTTTGCCTGCTCCTTTGGCGCCCTTATGCTGATTTCAAGCATAGCATCACTATCCATGTAGTGCATCAGATTTTCTGTTGTATCACTTGCAACTAGTCTTCCGTGAGAGATAATTAAAATCTCATCGCATACGGCACTAATCTCAGAAAGGATATGAGAGCTTAAAATAACGGTATGCTCTTTTGCAAGCTCCTTAATAAGTGAACGAATCTCAATAATCTGAATTGGGTCAAGACCTACAGTCGGCTCATCAAGTATTATGATTTCCGGCATGCCAAGCACAGCCTGTGCAAAACCGACTCTCTGGCGGTAGCCCTTTGAAAGATTTTTGATAAGTCTTTTTGCTACATCGACAAGTCCAGTCATCTTCATAGCATTTAAAATGCTCTCCTGACGCTTTTTCGCCGGAATATTTTTTAACTGTGCCGCAAATTCAAGATATTCCCATACTGTCATATCTGTATACAGCGGCGGAAGCTCCGGCAGATAGCCTATACAGCGCTTCGCCTCTGCTGGTTCCTTCACGATATCGTGACCATTAATTAAAATCGTTCCCTCTGTAGGGCCGATATATCCGGTCATCATATTCATGGTCGTTGATTTTCCAGCTCCGTTTGGACCAAGAAAGCCATAAATCTTTCCTGGCTCCAGACGAAAGCTTAAATGATCGACAGCCACATGGTTTCCATATTTTTTTACCAGACCTGTTACTTCAATCAAAGTCTTGTCCTCCTGCATCTCATTTTTGCAAACAGCCTTATTGCTGTTTTGCTATCGTTTGTAATGTTAGGCGTCAAATGTGACGACTCTTTGATAAATTTGTGTTCATTGTTTGTCCTCTTGTGAAGAATTATTGAAATTAGGTATTGACTTATTTCTAATTGAGTATTATATTAGACTTTAATATGGTAAAGCACCATAGTGAATCACTGCATCTCACCGGTCTTTGACCGCCCGATAATATCTAATGCAGTGATAAGGAGGTTTCTTTATGGGAAGAGTTTATAATTTTTCTGCTGGTCCAGCTGTGCTGCCAGAGGAGGTACTGCAGGAGGCTGCAGATGAAATGCTTGACTATCAGGGAAGTGGTATGTCTGTCATGGAGATGAGCCATCGTTCTAAGGTTTACGATACGATCATTAAAGAGGCTGAGGCTGATCTTCGTGAGCTTATGAATATTCCGGACAATTATAAGGTTTTATTTTTACAGGGTGGTGCATCCCAGCAGTTTGCTATGATCCCAATGAACCTGATGAAAAATAAGAAAGCTGATTATATTGTAACCGGTCAGTGGGCAAAGAAGGCTGCTAAAGAAGCTGAGCTTTACGGCGAGGTTAACGTTGTCGCTTCTAGTGCTGACAAAACATTTTCTTATATTCCAGACTGTTCTGATCTTCCAATCGATGACGATGCCGACTATGTTTATATCTGTGAAAACAACACTATCTACGGCACCAAATTCCACACACTTCCAAATACAAAGGGAAAAACACTTGTAGCTGATATCTCTTCCTGCTTCTTATCTGAGCCGGTTGATGTTACTAAATATGGTATGCTTTACGGCGGTGTTCAGAAAAATGTCGGTCCTGCCGGTGTTATAATTGCAATCATCCGTGAAGACCTTATTACTGATGATGTTCTTCCAGGAACACCTACCATGCTTCGCTACAAGATCCATGCAGATGCTGATTCTCTTTACAATACACCTCCATGCTATGGTATTTATATCTGCGGCAAGGTCTTCAAGTGGCTTAAGAAAATGGGCGGTCTTGAGGAAATGCAAAGAAGAAATGTAGAAAAGGCAAAGATCCTCTATGACTATCTTGATTCTAGCAAGCTGTTTCACGGTACAGTTGAGCCGTCCTCTCGTTCTTTAATGAATGTTCCATTTGTAACTGGCGACAAGGA
>OICV01000585.1_pt1 | contig 16150 bp, 15 predicted proteins | sample 1581361 | NCBI WGS metagenome assembly OICV01 (sample SAMEA3882551, study PRJEB24775) | human gut metagenome | biome: human-associated habitat; feature: intestine environment; material: feces | place: Netherlands | collected 2009/2010 | reverse complement strand
AATTTGTACTGGAAGAAAAACATGATTTTCCACATTCCCCTATTTACATAGTAGGGGAGTAGGCTTATAATCACACCGTAGAACTCACGGAATACGCTGCGGTCGTATTTCATGAAATGAGGTGGTAAAACGATATGATGATATCCGCAAAAAGCAGATATGCACTGCGTGTGATGGTCGATCTTGCGCAGCACAATTCCGGAGAATTCATTCCGGTCAAAGAAATTGCCACAAGGCAGGGCATTTCCCTGAAATATCTTGAAAGTATTATGACCATACTGACAAAAGGGAAGATGCTTGAGAGTGCCAGCGGAAAGGGTGGCGGTTACCGTCTGATCAAACAACCGTCGGAATATAAAGTAATTGAGATCCTTCAACTGATCGAAGGAAATTTAGCTCCGGTCGCGTGCCTGTGTGAAGGTGGGAAAAAGTGCGAGAGCACCGCAGAGTGTACCACACTTCCGTTCTGGCAGGGACTGGAAGCTGTGATCAATGATTACCTTGAGAAGCATACCCTTGAGGATATGATTTCACAGAAGACGCATTCCTGTGAAAGTTAAACAACATGTTTTATATGGAGGAAATACAAATGTCGGAAAAAAATTTATTAGAGATCAAAGATCTGCACGTAAACGTTGAAGATAAAGAAATATTACACGGAGTAAATTTAGAAGTTGGAAAAGACGAGGTGCATGTTCTGATGGGACCGAACGGAACCGGAAAATCCACCCTGGGCTATGCCATCACCGGGCATCCGAAATATGCCATCACATCCGGACAGATTTTCTTTGACGGAGACGACATCACAGAGATGCCGGTGAATGAGCGCGCCAAAAAGGGAATCTTCCTCTCCTTCCAGAATCCGCTGGAAGTTCCGGGGGTGACATTGAGCGCATTTATCCGTAATGCACTCGAGCAGAAGACCGGAAAGCGTGTCCGTCTGTGGGATTTCAAGAAAAAACTGACCGAGACCATGAAACTTCTTTCTATGGACGAGTCCTATGCAGAACGTGATTTAAATGTCGGCTTTTCCGGTGGTGAGAAGAAAAAAGCAGAGATTTTGCAGATGCTTATGTTAGAGCCAAAGCTTGCAATTCTTGACGAGACCGACTCCGGACTGGATGTGGATGCCGTCCGTACCGTATCCAAAGGAATCCAGCTTTACAAAGAAAAATGCAAAGGAAGCCTTCTGATTATCACCCACAGCACACGAATCTTAGAGTCATTGCATGTGGATGTCACCCACGTTATGGATGAAGGAAAAGTTGTGAAAAATGGAGATGCTTCCTTAGTAGATGAAATCAACGAAAACGGTTTTGAGGAATTTGAACAGTAAGAAAGGTGCGTGCGAAATGAGAGAAAAGAGTCAGGTAGAAGATATCGACCGCAGCATCTATGATATCCGCGATGAGGAAAAAGATGCATACAGAATGAAAGAAGGTCTGACCCCACAGATCGTGGAGCAGCTTTCCAAAGAAAAGGGCGATCCGGCATGGATGCAGCAGTTCCGACTGGAGTCCTTACAGATTTACAATGAGATGCCGGTTCCGGACTGGGGACCGTCAATTGAGGGACTGGACATGGATCACATTGCCACCTATGTCCGTCCACATTCCAAAATGCAGGCATCCTGGAAGGATGTGCCGGAAGACATCAAAGAGACATTTGAGCGTCTGGGAATCCCGCAGGCCGAGCGGAAATCCTTAGCCGGTGTCGGTGCCCAGTACGATTCCGAGCTGGTATATCACAATGTCAAAGACGAGGTTGCCGCACAGGGCGTTGTCTACACCGATATGGAAAGTGCCTTAAAAGGAGAATATGCGGACATGGTACACAAGTATTTCATGAAACTTGTCACCCCGCATGACCATAAGTTTGCAGCACTGCACGGAGCCGTATGGTCCGGTGGTTCGTTTGTCTATGTGCCAAAGGGCGTGCACGTGTCCATTCCGCTGCAGTCTTATTTCCGGTTGAATGCCAAAGGAGCCGGTCAGTTTGAGCATACACTGATCATCGTGGACGAGGGCGCAAGCCTTCATTTCATCGAGGGATGTTCTGCTCCGAAATATAACGTAGCAAACCTGCATGCAGGCTGCGTGGAGCTGTTCGTCAAAAAAAATGCAAAGCTTCGTTATTCCACCATCGAGAACTGGTCCAAGAATATGTACAACCTGAATACCAAGCGTGCCTCCGTTGAAGAAGGCGGAACGATCGAGTGGGTTTCCGGATCGTTTGGTTCCCATGTGGGCTGCCTGTATCCGATGAGCGTTTTAAAGGGGGAGGGTGCCAAAATGGAATTCACCGGTGTCACATTCGCCGGACACGGACAGAATCTGGATACCGGTGCCAAAGTGGTACACGCAGCACCAAACACCAGCTCCTATATGAATACCCGTTCCATCAGCAAAGACGGCGGAATCAGTACCTTCCGAAGCAGCGTGGTTGTGGCAAAGGATGCCAAAGGATCAAAATCAGCAGTATCCTGTCAGTCCCTGATGCTTGATTCCGAGTCGCGTTCGGATACGATTCCGGCCATGGACATCCGTACCAAAGACGCAGCCGTGGGACATGAGGCAAAGATCGGAAGCATCAGCGACGATGCCGTCTTTTACCTGATGTCACGAGGTATGACGGAAGAAGATGCCCGGGCACTTTTGGTCAGCGGATTTGCAGACAACGTATCCAAGGAACTTCCGGTTGAGTACGCGGTTGAGATGAACAACCTGATCCGGCTGGAGATGAAGGGAAGCATAGGTTAGGAGGAGAACAATGACAGAAATGACAATCAATAAACTTCCATCGAAGACCTGGTATTGGTTACATGTCAACGAGACCAAGCTTCCGTGGGACAAAGAACATACAACAGAACTTCCGGAGGAGACCGTGACAGCGGGAAGCACCGAAGAGGTACGCTTTTCCATTACCGGAGAGGGAAGATACAGCAGCAAAAAGATCCATATCATAGCACCGGCAGGTAAGCAGGTGACCGTGTTTATGGATTATCAGACAGAGGAAAAACTTGCCGTAAGGACAAGCCTTTCGGTGGAAGAACATGCACGGGTGCGTCTGGTGCAGCTGCAGCACACAGCAGAAAATTCCCTTGTGTACAATCAGATTGAGGGAGAATGTGCAAAAAATGCCCGTATCGAGCTGGTACAGATTTATCTCGGGAAAGGAGATATCTATTCCGATACGACCATCAACTTAAACGGCGATGCAAGCACCTTTAGGAGCGATATCGGCTATATCGGGCAGCACACACATATCATCGACATGAATGAAGTGGTCAACCACTTTGGAAAGCATACAGAGAGTGAGATCAACGTGGGAGGTGCCCTGCGTGACGGTGCAAAGAAGATCTTCCGTGGAACGATTGATTTTAAGACCGGCTCTTCCGATTCTGTCGGAAACGAGCTGGAAAATGTACTGATGCTTGGCGATGATGTGGAGAATAAAACCGTTCCGGTGATCTTATGCTCCGAGGAAAATGTCGTTGGTAATCACGGTGCAACGATTGGGGAACTTGATGAGGATACCATGTTTTATTTTGCCAGCCGCGGAATCGACAAAGAGCACGCGGAAAATATTATGGCAAGAGCAAACATTGACCGCCTGAAAGGAATCATCAAAGACGACAGCTTTGCCAGAATGATTGACGAAGAACTTGGGGAGGTGTAGCATGACCGATTATCGCAAGGACTTTCCACTGCTGTCGGAAATCGGGGAAAATACAGTCGATGGCAGGGAATGGATCTATATCGACAATGCGGCAACTTCCCAGCGTCCACAGTGTGTCATTGACGCAGAACGCGATTTTTACCTGAAACACAATGCAAATCCGCTGCGTGGAAATTATCCGCTGAGTGTGGAAGCAACCGAACTGTATGAAAATGCCAGAAAAGGCGTGCGTGATTTTATCGGAGCCAAATCCGCGCATGAAATCATCTTTACCAGAAATACCACAGAGAGCATGAATCTTGTGGCATACAGCTATGGTTTAAACAATGTAAATGCCGGGGATGAAATCCTCGTTTCGATCATGGAACATCACAGCAATCTTCTGCCATGGCAGATGGTTGCGCGGCAGACAGGAGCGGTACTCCGGTTTATCGAATGCCGTACGGACGGATCGGTGGATCTTGATCAGGTAAAAGAACAGATTACGGAAAAGACAAAAATCGTAGCAATCACACAGATTTCTAACGTGCTCGGACGTGTGAACCCGGTCAAAGAGATCGCAGCCATGGCACATGAAAAAAATGCCATTATCGTGGTGGACGGGGCACAGAGCACCCCGCATATGCCAGTCAATGTGCAGGATCTGGATGCAGACTTCTTTGCATTTTCCGGACACAAAATTTTTGGACCAATGGGAATTGGTGTGTTATATGGAAAGAAAAAACTGTTAAAGAAAATGCCGCCGTTTCTTTCCGGTGGCGAGATGATCGAATCCGTGACCCGCGAGAGCGCAAAATACGCAGAACTTCCGCATAAGTTCGAGGCGGGAACCGTAAATGCTGCCGGTGCCATAGCACTGCATGCTGCCATAAAATATGCACAGTCTGTTGGCTTTGATGTGATGCAGGAGCGGGAACTTGCCGTGACAAAGCGTGCGTTTGACGGATTGAAAGAACTTCCACATGTGCATGTACTTGGATCCGACCGGGCCGAAGAACACACCGGAATTCTTACATTTACAATTGATGACGTGCATCCACACGATGTGAGCGAGATTTTAATCGCCGATGGCATCTGTGTGCGTGCCGGACATCACTGTGCGCAGCCGCTGCTTAATTATCTGGGCATCAGCTCCGCCACCCGGGCAAGCTTTATGTTTTACAATACCGAAGAAGAAGCCGACAAATTTGTAGCAAGCATCGCAAGTATAAGGGAGCGAATGGGATATGGAAAATAGAAGTTTTTATAATGAAATCTTAACCGAGCACAACGTGCGCCCGGAGTTTAAACATGATCTGCCGGATGCGGATATTGTGCTTGAGGGTGTCAACCCGAGCTGTGGGGATGATATTTTCCTGAAATTAAAGACGGATGGCGACACGATTACCGATGGTGCATTTGTCGGGGACGGATGCGCGATTTCCCAGGCTTCCGCAGATATCATGCTTGGCATGATTGTCGGAAAGAAAAAAGAAGAGGCCCTGCAGATGGGGAAAATCTTTATGAAAATGATCAAAGGCGATGCCAGCGAGGAGGAGATTGATTCTCTTGAGGAGGCATCGGCACTCCGCGATATCGCCCATATGCCGGCGCGTGTGAAGTGTGCAGTCCTTGGCTGGAGAACTTTAAAAGAGGCTTTGCTCGGTGAGGATGCGGACGATGATGACGATGAGGATGACGAGTAATAAAGTCGGAGGGTTTTTCATACACATATAGATAAAAATACACGATGCTTCTTATAGAATACGTTACGAATTTTGTGCAGTTTCTGGCTCAGTTAAAATTTTGGAGTCTTAATTGTGGCAAAGCGGAGTAAAATATAAGGAGTGTCGTGTATTTTTTTTAGGGGTATAAAATAATATCGTAAAAAGTAGTTGACAGCGTTTGGGAAAGGGTGTATATTCATAACAACAGATAATTCCTACTAAAGAAGTATGAAAATAAGGGATTGAATCAGAGAGAGTAAATTGGAGGATAATAAAATGGCAAATATTTATGAAGGAACATTGGAACTGATCGGACACACACCACTGGTAGAGTTCAAACACATCGAGAAGAAGTTTGGCCTTGAGGCAAGACTTCTTGCAAAGCTGGAGTACTTTAACCCGGCAGGATCTGTTAAGGACCGTATTGCAAAAGAGATGATTGAGCAGGCAGAGAAGGACGGGAAATTAAAGCCGGGCTCCACCATTATCGAGCCGACATCCGGAAACACAGGTATCGGTCTTGCGGCAATCGCAGCAGCAAAGGGATACCGCCTGATCATCGTTCTTCCGGAGACCATGAGTATTGAGCGTCGCAACATCATCAAGGCATATGGTGCAGAACTTGTTCTTTCCGATGGAAGCAAGGGTATGAAGGGAGCCATCGCAAAGGCAGAGGAACTTCACAAAGAGATCGCAGACAGCTTCATTCCGGAGCAGTTCGAGAACCCTGCAAACCCGGCAGCACACAAGAAGACAACCGGACCGGAGATCTGGGAAGATACCGACGGAAAAGTGGATGCATTCGTAGCCGGTGTCGGTACAGGCGGAACTATTACAGGTGTTGGTGAGTATTTAAAATCCCAGAACCCGGATGTAAAGATCGTTGCCGTAGAGCCTGAGACATCTGCAGTATTGTCTACCGGAAAGGCAGGTCCGCATAAGATCCAGGGTATCGGAGCCGGATTTATTCCAAACACACTCGATACCAAGGTTTATGATGAAGTAATCCCGGTTTCCAATGAAGACTCTTTCGAGTATTCCAAATATATTGCAAAAGAGGAAGGCGTGCTGGTAGGTATTTCTTCCGGAGCGGCATTAAAGGCAGCCATCGAAGTGGCAAAGAGACCGGAGTTTAAGGGAAAGACTGTAGTTGCCCTTCTTCCGGACAGCGGAGACCGTTATTACTCTACGGATCTGTTCAAGGATTAAGATAAAATTCGGAAAAAGTTCAGACTTTATTTATTCCGTTTTGCGGATGAATCCATTATAATATAGGCATGTGGAAACCAGAAAGGAAAGTCCATGTGCGGAGAGCTTCATGGAAATTTATTTCCGTGAAGCTCTTTTTATTTAAAACAATTGGGAAAGTTTGTGCTCCGGCGGACTCCCGTGTGGTGGCTCCGGCTGCGGCCTCTCCGATACGCACGAATTAGACAGAATCTTAGAATTTGCGAAAATGATTGCGTGGCTCTAATTTTGTGTCCGGGCAACGTTTCGACAGCGGCGCGGCTTGTGTCCGTCTGCCAAGGATGCGCTCAGAATTTCTAGTCTGCCTAAGCGGAGCACTTCAAAAATTTTATGGCGCCCGCTCCCGGTTATGTCTCCCTACGGACTTTTTTGAATGACCTTAAATAAATGTAGTCGCAAACACGACCCGCGGGCACAGTATTTTGAAGCACTCCGCTAAGGCAGACACGAAATCCTTCGGACGCGTCCCTGCCAGACGGACACAAGCCGCGCCGCTGTCGAAACTTGAACGAACACAAATCATCAAAGGAGTCACGCAGTCACTTTCTGCAAATTCTTGATTCTGGATATTGAGTGCGTATCGGAGAGGCCGCAGCCGGAGCCACCACACGGGAGTCCGCCGGAACTAAGAATTTCACAATTATTTATATAGAAAATTACAGGAGAAAAAGAGGAAATAGATATGAACGAATTAAGTAAAGTAGTAAATGCGCAGCTGCAGCAGGCAGCGGAAAACCTTGTCCGTAACCGTCTGATGTCGGATGAATTTTTGGATTTTGTGCAGGAAAATACAAAACCGCTGGATACGCTGATGGCATATTACAAGTGCGCAATCATGGAAGTAGAAACGAAGTTTAAAGTGTTAAACGAACAATTTTCGCTGGAATATGACCGTAATCCGATCGAGTCCATCAAGACACGTGTGAAATCGCTGGACGGAATCGTGCGCAAAGTGCGCCGGAAAAATATTCCGCTGACGCTTTCGGCGATTGAACAGAACATCAATGATATAGCAGGAATCCGGGTTGTGTGCTCTTTCCCGGAAGATATCTATCTGCTGGCGGACTGCCTGCTTCAGCAGGATGATATCCGTCTGATCGAACAGAAAGATTATATCAAGCATCCGAAGGAAAACGGATACCGCAGCCTGCATCTGATCGTTGCAGTACCGATTTTTTTACAGAATGAGAAACGGGAAATGAAAGTTGAAGTACAGCTTCGCACCATTGCCATGGATTTCTGGGCGAGTCTGGAGCACAAAGTGCGGTACAAAAAGAATGTTCCGGCAGATGAAACCGAGCGTCTGGCACAGGAACTGAGCGAATGTGCACAGATCAGTGCAGATCTGGACCAGCGGATGCAGAATATCCGTACCCGCCTGGCAGATGCGGAATTACAGCATCCACAGAAACAAAAGAAAGATGAACAGATCCTTCTGGATGTGCTGGGACTGTAATGCCGCTGGTGTTCACTGGTAAGCATGAGAACGGTAACTTCTTTATGCACTGTGCTCCCATGGACGTACTTTCAGATGGACACCGCGGCTGTCGGCGATGCGCTGACACGCCTTAATGTCTTCTTCCGGAAGAATATCCACGATCGACAGCTGCGTGTGTGGGATAAGTTTTCCACATTCCTCTGCAAAATCAAGCATTGCCTCATAGGCATGAGGGAAGGATGGGCGGGTTACTTTTTCATACTTTTCTGCAGTCGCCTCATTTAAGCTGATGGAGATACTGTCTACCACTTCTGCCAGCTGTGGTACAATGTCACGTTTATAATACAGGTTTCCCAGACCATTGGAATTGACACGGATCGGGAGACCTGTTTTTTCTTTGACATATCTGGCACTGGCGATCAGATTCTCCAGTGCACAGGTCGGTTCCCCATAGCCACAGAAAACAAATTCTTTGTAGCCGGTGAAATCAAAGGCATCAATTGCGGCAATAATCTCACTTAAAGAAGGCTCTGCTTTGTGCCAGAGGGTATCCGCATCACCCACACCATCAAACTGTTTACGGATACAGAACGTACAGTTGCAGTCACATTTATTTGTGATATTTGCATATACCTGATCATTGTACACATATAAAATTTTTGCCATAACAATTCCTTCTTTCTATCGTATGGATTCATCAATTGCGAAATTCTTTTCCGGTTTTTTCGTTTTTACACGTTTGAATCTGCAATCAGGTCAATAAGAAATTTCTCGAAATTAACGCCATCGCGTCCCAGCGTATTTTCTTTCATGGTATCCCCGATACTGTGGGATAAAAATTTCCCGGCAAGCAGAATCGCATCTTCCGTGCATATGCCCTTTGTGCGGCAGCCACACAATACAGAGGCAAACAGATCCCCGGTTCCGGAAAAACTCCGGTCAAAAAACGGCGATTCGTGCCGGTAAATTCCATTTGCAGTGGCAGCAATATTATAAATGACGGGATGTTTCTCATCACGGCATTTGACACCGGTGATCACGACATCCTGTGGGTGTGAGGCTTTTTTTTGCAGCCGCAGTGCCACATCTTCTGCCAGCTTCAGCAGATCCGTGTTCGTCCGGCAGTGGAGTAAGGCATCTTCCGGAATGTCTGCCAGCAGACAGGCTTCCGTCAGATTCGGCGTGATCACGTCTGCTTCAAGCGTCAGTTCTTTCATTCCATTTAACAGCCCCGGAGTAAAAAACGGATAAGCATTTCCGTCATCCCCCATAACAGGGTCAACCAGAAGAAGCGTATGTTCTTCCCGGAATTGGCGGATGAAATCAAGCACCTGCGAAATCTGTTTCGCCCCGGTCAGAAATCCGCTGTAGATGGCATCAAAATGTGCGTTATTTTTTCCCCAGGCATCGATATAGTCCGGTAACATAGCGGTCAGATCGGTACAGTGATAACAGGGATAACCGGTCTGCCCGGTCAGTACGGCTGTTGCAACTGGACAACACTGCACGCCCAGCGCGGATAATACCGGAATCGCTGCCGTGAGCGAACACTTTCCGAAACCGGACAGATCATGGATAACAGCTGCTTTTTTCATGGAAAACCTCCGAATTGGTGAAAATAGTTCTTTGTATCCTAGTATAGTGTGATCTTACTGTGTGTATATATCCAGAACAGAAAAAAAATATAAATCCAGTTTGTGAAAAATCATGGACAACAATTTGTGCTTTGATAAAAATAACGGAAAAAGCAAGGCTTTGCTGGACAAATATAGTAAAAAGTAATAAAATTATAAGCATATAGGGTAGGGTTTATACGAAAATCATAATAAGGAGTGCGTTTATGGAACTGATTTACACAAATGATTTATGCACCGGATGCAACAAATGCGTGCGCAGCTGTCCTGTACTTACGGCAAATATTGCAACACAGGAAGGTTATGTAACGGTAGACCCGGACAAATGTATTGTATGCGGGGAATGTTTTGATGTCTGCCCACATGAAGCGAGAGACTATTATGATGATACGGACCGTTTCTTTGAAGACCTTGCATCGGGAAAGAAAATTTCCGTGATACTGGCACCGGCATTTCTGGCGAATTATCCCAAAGATTACACAGAGCATGGATTCGATCAAAGATCTGGTAGAAAGCATGAATACCAAGACACAGAAGGTGTCAACGATTGCCGCAAATACGGAAGAAATTACTTCCCAGACGACCTATGTACAGAATATGACAGAAGAAATGCGGGATGAGGTGAAAGAACTGTAGATGAAAAAGGATGCGTATTACACATCCGGGCAATTTGCAAAAAAAGCACATGTGACACTTCGCGCGATCCGGTATTATGATAAACAGAATATTTTAAAACCAAGTGCACGGACTGCCGCAGGAGCGCGGCTGTATACGGATGCAGATCTGGCAAAACTCCAGCAGATCCTTTTATTAAAATATCTGGGATTTTCGCTGGAAGATATCCGGGAGATGACACTTGCTGCGGCAGACCAGCAGTATCTTCTTGAATCCATGCGGATACAGAAGAAGCTGCTGCGGCAGAAAATGGACGAAATGCAGGCGATGGATGAGGCAATTGACCGCACCATAGAAGCCATCCAGACGGAACAGGCGATTGACTGGAACAGTATGCTGGATTTGATTCATCTGACGGCAGTGGAACGAAGCCTGAAAAACCAGTACCAGAATGCGGCAAATATTTCTGCCCGGATTCGCCTGCACAGGGAGTATTCCATCAATCCGCAGGGGTGGTTTCCGTGGATTATGCAGCAGTGTAATCTGCAGCCGGGGATGCGGATTCTGGAACTCGGCTGTGGAAATGGAGCATTATGGACCGAAAACAGAGAACAGCTGCCTGCGGATCTTTGGGTCGTTCTCTCGGACAAATCAGAAGGAATGCTAAAGGATGCCCGGCGTGCGCTGGGAGAGGACAGCCGTTTTTCCTATAAAAAATTTGACTGCGAAAAAATTCCTTACGAGGAGGAAATGTTTGATCTTGTGATCGCGGATCATGTGCTGTTTTACTGTGAAGATATCCCACAGGTGCTTGCAGAATGTCGGAGAGTCTTAAAAAATGGGGGACGGTTTCTATGCAGTACCTACGGAAAGCAGCATATGCGGGAAATTACCGATCTGGTGCAGCAGTTCCATAAAGAAATCGTTTTGTCAGCGGAGGTGCTGTATGAGCGGTTCGGGCTTGAAAACGGAGAAAACCTGTTAGCACCGTATTTTTCGGAAATTCAGATGCGAAGATACGAGGATGCGATTGAAATAGCGGAAGCAGAACCGCTGATTTCCTATATTCTTTCCTGTCACGGAAATCAGAACCAGCTGCTTTTGAACCAGTACAAAGAGTTCCGGGAATTTGTTTCTGCCCGCGTGGCAGATGGATTTCATATCACAAAAGATGCCGGAATCTTCCTGTGCAGAAAATAATTAGAAAAATCTATAAAAAAGACTTGAAGGTGACCTAGCGTCACCTTTTATAATGGAAATAAATATAGAAATCGTAAATGCACACAGGAGGAAATGCTCATGACCATTATTGTAACGGGCGGTGCCGGTTTCATCGGCAGCAACTTTATTTTCTATATGTTAAAGGAACATCCGCAGGATCGCATTGTTTGTCTGGATTCCCTGACCTATGCGGGCAATCTGTCCACGCTTGCGCCGGTGATGGATCAGCCGAATTTTCGTTTCGTAAAACTCGATATCTGCGACCGTCCGGGAGTATATACCCTTTTTGAGGAAGAAAAACCGGATGTGATCGTCAATTTTGCAGCGGAGTCCCATGTGGACCGCTCCATTGAAAATCCGGAAGTCTTTTTACAGACCAATATTATCGGTACTTCCGTGCTGATGGACGCATGCAGGAAGTATGGCATTTCACGGTATCATCAGGTATCCACGGATGAGGTGTACGGAGATCTGCCGCTGGACCGTCCGGATCTGTTCTTCCATGAAGATACGCCGATCCACACCTCCAGTCCTTACAGCACTTCGAAGGCATCTGCGGATCTGCTTGTTATGGCATATCATAGAACGTACGGCCTGCCGGTGACGATCAGCCGTTGTTCCAACAACTACGGCCCGTATCAGTTTCCAGAAAAACTCATTCCGCTTATGATCGCAAATGCGCTGGCAGACAAGCCACTTCCGGTATACGGAGAGGGACTCAATGTGCGCGACTGGCTGTATGTCGAGGATCACTGTAAGGCGATTGATCTGATCCTGCGCAACGGAACCGTCGGAGAAGTCTACAACATCGGCGGACACAACGAGATGAAAAATATCGATATCGTGAAACTCATCTGTGAATATCTTGGCAAGCCGGAGAGTCTGATCGAGCATGTGCAGGACAGAAAAGGACACGATATGCGCTATGCCATCGATCCGACCAAGATCCACAACGAGCTGGGCTGGCTGCCGGAGACGATGTTTAAAGATGGTATCCGCCTGACCATCCAGTGGTATCTGGATCATAAGGAATGGTGGGAGAACATCGTAAACGGGGAATACCAGAATTATTACAAAGAAATGTACGGAAAGAAAGGCTTATAAATATGAAAGTATTCGTGACAGGCGTTGCCGGACAGCTGGGACATGACGTGGTAAACGAACTGATAAAGCGCGGACATCAGGCAGTCGGTTCGGATATTGCACCGACACTGGAATCCTGTGCATCGTATGTGCCGCTGGACATCACCGATGCGGCAGCAGTGGAACAGACAATCATGCAAGTACAGCCGGATGCCATCGTGCACTGTGCGGCATGGACCGCTGTGGATGCAGCAGAGGACGAAGAAAATCAGGCAAAAGTCAGAGCCATCAACGTAGATGGAACGAAACATATTGCGGACGCGGCAAAAAAAGCAGATGCCAAGATGGTCTATATCAGCACAGACTATGTGTTTGACGGACAGGGCGAGACTCCGTGGGAGCCGGACTGCAAAGAGTATGCACCGCTCAATGTATACGGACAGAGTAAACTGGGGGGCGAGCTGGCAGTGGCACAGACACTGGAAAAGTATTTTATCGTTCGTATCGCCTGGGTATTTGGATTAAACGGAAAGAATTTTATCAAAACCATGTTGCAGGTAGCAAAAAATCACCCGCAGGTGCGCGTGGTAAATGACCAGATCGGCACACCGACCTATACTTACGATCTGGCAAGACTGCTTGTTGACATGATGGAAACCGAAAAATATGGTTATTACCACGTAACAAACGAAGGTGGCTACATCTCCTGGTACGATTTCACAAAAGAAATTTATCGGCAGGCAGGGCTTTCTACCGAAGTGCAGCCCGTGACAACCGCGGAATACGGTCTGTCAAAGGCAGCGCGTCCGTTTAACAGCAGACTGGAAAAAAAGAAACTGAAAGAAAATGGATTTACACCGCTTCCAACCTGGCAGGACGCACTGGGGCGGTATCTGCAGGAATTAAAGAGACAGGGGGAACTTTAAGATGAAGGGAATTATATTGGCAGGCGGCGCAGGGACACGGCTGTATCCGCTGACGATGGTAACCAGTAAACAATTGCTTCCGGTATATGACAAACCGATGATTTATTATCCGCTGTCTACACTGATGCTGGCAGGCATCCGCGATATTTTAGTTATTTCCACGCCGGAAGATACCCCGAGATTTGAGGCACTTCTGGGGGATGGAAATCAGTTCGGGCTTCATCTGTCCTACAAAGTGCAACCGTCCCCGGACGGACTTGCACAGGCATTTTTACTTGGAAAGGAATTTATCGGAGAGGATGCCTGTGCCATGGTACTCGGGGATAACATTTTCTATGGAAACGGATTCGGAAAAATTCTGCGCAACGCCGCAAAGGATGCACAAGAGGGACAGGCAACCGTTTTTGGTTATTACGTCAACGATCCGGAGCGTTTCGGTGTCGTGGATTTCGATGAGAACGGAAAAGCCGTATCCATCGAAGAAAAACCGGCACAGCCAAAGAGCAACTATGCCGTGACCGGACTGTATTTCTATCCGGCAGGCGTGAGCAAAATGGCAAAACAGGTACAGCCATCCGCCCGCGGCGAACTGGAGATCACCACCTTAAATGACCTGTATCTGCAGCAGAAAAACTTAAATGTGCAGCTGCTCGGACGTGGGTTTGCATGGCTGGACACCGGAACGATGGACAGCCTTCTGGATGCGGCGGCATTTGTGCAGATGATCGAGCACCGTCAGGGTGTGACCATTTCCGCGCCGGAAGAAATTGCATATATCAATCATTGGATCACAAAGGAAAAACTGATGGACTCGGCCGCACGCTACGGAAAGAGTCCGTATGGAGAGCATTTGAAAGCAGTCGCAGAGGGCAGGGTGAAATATTAAAAACAGCGTAACTATTCTGAGGGGGTTCTGAATAGATACAAATCAGCATGAAAGAGGAAAAAACAGTGGGACAGATAACAGTGGAAAAAAATGTCGGCGGTATCGAAGGGCTGTGTGTGATTACACCGGCCGTACATGGGGATGCCCGCGGATATTTCATGGAGACATACAATGAGAGGGAAATGAAAGAAGCCGGATTCGATATTGAGGTGGTAGCATTAGGAGCATCCGAGGTAACCGAGCGTATGATCGCAGAGAAAAATAATCCTCTTTGTGACGTTACATTTGGATTGAACAATATTGAGTACGAAAAATTAAAAGCAAACGGTTTGCTTCAGAAATGGGAACCGGACTGGGTGGACGGAGTAGATGCAGACCTCATCGATCCGGACGGATATTATTACCCGGTTACAACAACACCATTGGTATTAATGGGAAATGCGGACTATGACAATATGCCTTCTGACTGGACAGATCTGACGAAAGATGAATACAAAGGACTGTATCAGTTACATAATTTAGGCGGTGGAACAGCAAAGACGGTATTTGCAAGTATCATCAGCCGTTATCAGGATCCGGACGGAGATCTTGGCATTTCTGATGAGGGATGGGAGATCGCAGCAAAATTCTTAGGTAATGCACATAACATTGCAGATGGTGAAGACGCAGTCGGAAGTGTGATCGATGGTACCTATCCGATGGATGAGCACTGGGCATCCGGCGTTTTGACAGAGCAGAAAGACCGTGATTACAAATTCCAGATCATGACACCGGACATTGGAGAGCCATATGTGGTAGAATCTCTTGCAATTTCAGCAGGCACTAAGAAATATGATACCTGTGTAGCATTTTTAAACTGGCTTGGAAGTTCTGATGTTCAGCTTGACTGGTCTAATAATTATGGAACGATTCCATGTCAGAAAGAAGCATTAGCCCAGGTTTCCGATGATATTAAAGAGTTAATGGAGACTTTGAAACCGCAGGATCTTGACTGGAGTTTCATTGCAGAAAATGTGGATGCATGGGTAGAGAAAGCAGAGCTTGAGTATGTACAGTAAATATAGAAGAAACTAAAAATACAGGAAGCTGACATTAAACAAAGTTAGGAGAACACCATGGTAAAGTTTGAAAATATTGAAATAAAGTATGGGGATTTTGTAGCGATTGAAAACTTGAATCTGGATATTAAAGAAGGTGAGTTCTTCACCTTCTTAGGACCAAGCGGTTGTGGAAAGACCACCTCACTGCGGGCGCTGGTTGGCTTTCTCTCACCGTCAAAAGGAAAAGTATATGTAGGAGACAAGGACGTTACAAATCTTCCGGTTGAAAAAAGAAACATTGGCATGGTGTTCCAAAGCTATGCGCTTTTCCCGACAATGTCAGTCTATGACAACATTGCGTTTGGAATGAAAGTAAAAAAAGCATCGAAGACAGAGATCGATCAGAAAGTACATGAAGTTGCAGCTAAGATCAAGATTACGGAATCACAGTTAAAGAAAAATGTGTCGGATCTGTCAGGTGGTCAGCAGCAGAGAGTAGCGCTTGCAAGAGCAATCGTTCTGGAGCCTAAGATTCTTTGCCTGGATGAGCCGCTATCCAATCTGGATGCAAAACTCCGCATTGATATCAGAATGGAATTAAAACGTCTCCAGAAAGAGCTGGGTATCAAAACATTGTATGTTAAGCATGACCAGGAAGAAGCGCTGACGCTTTCC
>OICV01000580.1_pt1 | contig 16175 bp, 14 predicted proteins | sample 1581361 | NCBI WGS metagenome assembly OICV01 (sample SAMEA3882551, study PRJEB24775) | human gut metagenome | biome: human-associated habitat; feature: intestine environment; material: feces | place: Netherlands | collected 2009/2010 | reverse complement strand
ATATTTATAACTTATAATAGAAGACTCCAGATTAGACATATCCTTTTCGGAAACTCTAAGATATTCTGCAATCACGTTTAGAGCCTCGTAAGTTAACATATCTTCTTCACCAAAATACGCCGGAATCTTATCAACAAGTTTACCAGTGCTAAGATCATGTGATGCTCCAAAAACCGTTACATCGTCTGTCGCCTGCAAGGTATTATCCCAAACGATATTTGCTTTACTACCATTTGTACTCAGTGCTTTATACGCTTCAATAAAATTTTTACCGGCTTCAGTGCTTAAATCAGCTTCACTTATCAAACCTTTATCCAAGCACTTCTTTAGGTATAACTCGTACACATTAGCACTAGACAACACCCAGACAGAGTCATCAGTATTCTTAAACAAATAAGGTCGTGATTCCAGTACACCATCATAACTCTTGTATAATGCTGTGTATAACTCTGTCTTTGTTATAGGTTTTGTGTAATCAGTACTTACAAAATTGCAATCATTAGCGCTCAACTGAACATTTCTGCTAATGATATTATTACTTATCAACCAAGATAATTCCTGACTTAATCCCTGCAAGTTCTGATTTTGTTCACCTAAATCCAGAACATATTTTCTATCACCTGCTAAATGCTCCAAAGCTTCCTGTGAATACTGAGACTTGAAATCATAATTACTAAACTGATTGTTTAATACTCTGATTTCTTTAAGTCTGCTATTTTCTGTATCCGATGATTCTGTGGTAGTCTCTGTTGTCTCTTCAGACACTTCTGTTGATGCTTCTGTGGATGCTTCTGTTAAAGACGTCGGTGGAGTAGCTGCATAAACTGTACTTGTTATACAGCAACCTAAAGCCAATAAGATTAAATATTTTTGCTTTTTAATAATAACACCCCCTAAAGATGCTTCTTACTACAATTAAGTAGTATGGGCATTTCTGTGAATGCTCTACGAATATCAGCATTCTCATTAACTCTCTGAATAGAGAATGGCAAAAAATCCTTATGATTTTGCCCTCCTAACCCAAAGACTTCTGGTAACAGTCTGCGTAGACTATCCTCGTAATGCTGATTGACTGTGAGAATCATACTTTCGCAAACACGATCCTTTTTCTGCAAAGTGCTATTTCTATTTAGCTCACCATACAATCGCGCTAATAAGATCTCTTTTAGATTTTCATCTTTTCTAAGTTGCTCAATATAAGCAGCTTCATCTTTTCGCAATTTGTGTTTTCGATAAAAATTAGTAGATTGCCACTGTACAATAAAACCTGCTTTAACTTTATCTATAGGTTTCAGAGCTCTTAGATTAACAGCTTGCGTTGTATCTAGTTTTTCTCTAATTTTTACACGCATTAGTTACCTCCAAAATTATTCATGAATGCTATATTTAGTCCATTGAGCTGATTAGTATTTTGTTCAAATTTCTTTGTCTGTTCCAGCTCTTTTGCTGTTGAAGCTGCTCTGATATCCTGTTTAACCGCTGTTACAGAATTAGAACTTACAACCTGCTTTATATTACGATTCTGCATAGTTTGTCTCATTTTAAATAAAGCATATTTAAAATCTACCTCTGAACAGTTTATAGGTAACGAAGTCACATAATTAGCCAACTGAGTTATATTTACACCAGCAAAAATATCTCTAATTTGCTGAGTCTCCTTTTGACTGAACCCATCTGCGATATTACCTTCTAACAGAAAGATAACGCGAAGAATAAACTCTTTAAGTTGTTCAATTAAAGCATCTGCTTGATTCTCTTTCAGCAAGCCATCTACTGTGTTGACAAAGATAAACATATCCTCTAATTTCATAACATCAAACAACGTTATAAAATCTTCTTCATCAATCACACCTAAGAATTGAGCAATCGTTTCAGATTTGTACTGCCCAGATGACACAAAATCAAAAAGATTTGTCAGTTTTCTAGGAATTCCTCGTGCGTTACTAATAAGCACATGCTTTACCTTATCATCCATTGGATAATTGTTTTTCACACAAAGTTTATTTAACAATTTATCAGCATCTTGGTCGTTTATTCTACCAAATGTAAAATCAATCGCTCTGCTTCGTAGCTCAGGAAGTAACTTAGTGAGCTTTGTTGTACAGAAGATTACAAAAACTCCCTCGGGAATTTTATCTAATTCTTCCAAAAGCGCAGTCTGCTGAGCATCTGATAAAGCATGAGCCTCCTCAATGATATAAACCACACGAGTGTCTGAAGCTTTCAAAATAAATATATCTCTAATCATTTCATCCACATCAGCTTTTGTGTTTTTCTGTGCTACATTTATCTTTATTACATGTGAACTAGCTCCAGTTGTTCGTAAAGCACTCAAAGTACTTCTGCAATTATCACATAATAAGCAAGGATTACCATTCACAGGTTCCTTACATGTGAGTGCTAAACCTGTGATTTCCGCACAAGTACTTTTTCCAGTACCATACATTCCACTAAATACTGATATTTGCTTGAATGAGTGATTTATAACCGACTGCCTTAAAATAGCAACAGTCTGACTGTTACCAATAACATCATCAAATTTATATAGTCTCATATAAATACCCCCTATAAATACAAAATAGGGTACAGGATTTTACTCCTGTACCCTACTCATTATTTTTAAGCAACTGCGGAGCTTTTACACTCCGCAACCGCGTGATTACTTAAGACCTGCGAGGATCTTTGACAGATCACTGATATCCTTGCTCTGCTTGTGCATAGCAAACTTCTTCAGTGTCTCAAGATCCAGTGAGTTGTCATGGCTGCCGCCGTTATTTCCTGATGGCTTTGTCTTAAGAAGTGCCTTAACGTCCTTCTCGAGCTGATCTGCTGACAGACCTGCGAGCTGCATAATACCTGCAACTTCCGGCTTTGCAACAACATGAGAGAAATCATCATCAAATACGAATGGGAAGGTCTTCTTGCCTGTGCTGGAAACCTTAGCATCTCTGATTGCGATCTGAACATCCTTTACATCACCAGAACCATCGAAAGCCGGGATTGCTGGGATTGGCTCTTTGTCTGCGCCTGTGCTGAAATACTTAACACATGTATTGTCGTTAATAAGAAGCTTCTTTGACTCATCTGTAAGATCGGCAAGTCTTTCTGTACCATCCTTGAAGATAGCAAGAACACTGTTGTTCAGACCCTGAGCATTTGCTGCTGTGATAGCAGAAGCTGCAACTGACTTATACAACTTAGCCGGGATATAGTTTCCGTCGATAAGCAGAGACTTACGAGCCTTGCTTGCAGCCTCCAGCTTCAGGCTGTAACGAAGCTTGTACTCTTTTGTCTTTTCGAATGCCTTTGTATCAACAACACCCTTGACATTGATCCAAGAAGCGGCCGCACCAAGCACTGCATTTGACTCCATGATTCTTCCATCGTAGTTACCAACAAGGTAGATGTATGCATATTCGATACCGAGAACCTTCGTTGTAAGCTCTGGGTTATCCTCACGCACAAAATCAGCCTTACCTGCCATGATATCATTGAAATCGATCTTATCAACTGTAACTGGTGTACCAATGATCATACCGATGATCTTTCCTGGCTTTGACTGGCGGAAGTTAAGAGCATGCTCTCTCATAAAGAACTTAAGAGGAGGACACTTAACTCCCTCTTTCTTTGCGAGATAATCCTGATACTGCTGCTTAACTGCAGGATCTGCATCCGGAACAAGGATCTTGTTACCATTTGCATCTGTCTTGAACTGGTTCTTAAGACCGAGACGAACTGTCTTATCTGTCTTTGTAATGAAGCCGTATGCACGACCATAACGCTGATTGTAGTTAATCAAGGTATCATTTGTCTTTGCGATTGTCGCATCCTTAAACTGCTCAGTCATAGCCTTATTCAACTGAGCCTGAGCGCTCAACTTCTTACCACCCTCAACTGCTGCTGGAGCTACTGGCTCCGGAGATACAGGTGTTACATCTGTACCGATACCGAGATCCATATCAGCCAGATTTCCTTCCAAATTAATTGCTGCTGCCATATTAATATCCTCCTTATTATGTATTTTTTGTAATGGCATTTTCACTTGCGAAATAGTAACCAATTTGTTACCCACAAGTTCTTTCCTGAAAGCAATTCTATTTTTTCTATCCCACAAAACAAGGCTCTTACCATCACTTGTATAAACTTTAGAAGCTTTTGCAATCGGGATTTTTTTCAACGTGGCTGCCCACATAACGTTATCACACGAGATTACTCCGTCGAATCGTGACTTCTTCTTATCTGACCAAAAGTTAACCTCGGCTAGTGTAGCCCTATTTGTTCCGTGATAATCCTGCAATTCATAATCAACTGAAATCGCACCGACATTTTTTAATTTGTCTAGTGTAAGCAACATACACCCCTCGCTTTCATTTTATAATTTTTTATAATTTTCAAAGAAGCTCTTTTGGGTTTAAAAAACCAAGGAGTTTCTTGAATAATTAACCAATTTTTTGTAGTAAAGCTGCCGTATTAGAACAAACTTGCTTTACCACAGACTCAACATCAACCTCATATTTAGCATCAATGTCTAATGTAACCTGCTCCTCGTGGTCCGAGTATTCTTCTACTGAAACTGAAATCGTGCTAAAGTTTGTATGACGGCTGTTAAACACAACAACATTATTAGCACTTTCAATTACATGCTTTTCCTGCTCTAAGAAAAATAAGTTCTGCTCCTGATAAAGTGAACCAGCAGCTTTTCGGAAATAAATCTTGACCGTAACTTCCTGATGTAATGATTGAAAAATCGTAGCTGTATTAGCAGCATTTAAGATATGAACAGCTCCCTGTGACAAATCATCTGTTGTTAAATTTTTCACAGTTGCTGAAAACACAAAAACGTTATCGTCGCAATCAATATCGTAAAGATAATCATTCAAATTGTTGATAATCTCTACAGAATCTTCGATAATCTCAGCTCCAGCAGAAACAACATTAGCCGTTTCGTCTATCTTAAAAGCTACTGGACGCCAAGTTTCGACCTTTGTTAGTAACAACTGTCGAATAAAATTAGCAAGGATATTTCCATATCCTGATGGAACATTAAATTTCATCTGAAACCTCCCATTGTACTAAGTTCCGATCTCTTTCTCGCATTATTGCAACAGCGGTATAGGAATCTAATTTGTTCTGCAACTCCTCTTTTGCAGTTACATAATCAAGAATCGAAACAAGCTTTTTATTTTCTTTCACAAAAAGAAGTGCCTTCTCAAAATCCAGCCCCTGCAATGAAGCTAGCTGTTCTATCTGAGCACGCACTTCTTTATATTCAATATTACGTTTTCTTCTTTCGTATAAACCAGAATCGTCTTTCACTTCTATTTTAAAATTATTTTGACTATGCACGAGAAAAGCCGTGATATCTTCATAGAAAAAATTCAATACTTTTTGACATTCATGCTGATATCGTAATTCACCAAGAACTAGATAATCATAGGCTTTTTTATAATCGAAGATATCTCGTTTAAGGTTCAATAACTCCAAAATATTCATATGTAGCTGACTTTTTACATACTCAGAAAAAACAACTACTATAGTATCTTGTATCTGTATATCGAACTGTCGCCCAATTTCTGGAGCTCCCATAGCCAGAATATGATTCATCCTTTCATATCGTATTGGTATCTTCATTATCAGAACTCCTTTAATGTAATAAACGAATCATCGTATGCGTCCATATCATGTACTACCATTTGTCGATCAACAGCAAAAGCACCATTCTGTAACAAGCGCTGTTTTGCTCGTAAAGATTCCTTATCTTCATCAGTTAAATTACGCTTGTGTAAACGCAAAGAACGAATAGAAGCAAAATCATTTACATATGATAAAAACCATTCCATGCAATCCTTATCATATTTATTCCAAGCGGTAGGAGTGAATGTAAAATCTTCTGGCATTTCGGCTGGAAAGATAATCTTAATACGTCGCTGTAATTCTTCAAAATCCTTATATAAAACCTTAACGAAAAAGCAGATGCTTCGGATTTTTGTCTGGAACATCTGTTTTTTATCATAGATCTAAATTTTATCATGAATCAAAAGTTCAAGCAGACGATGTGCAGCCATGCTCATGGGATGAGTCTGATCATACACAATGCTGACCTGGCGGGTAGGAAGTGCCTCTCTCAATTTCAAAGAAACTACAGAATTGTTCTGTAATGCATCCGTAACCATTGGCTCAGGAAGAAAAGCAAGTCCAAGCTCATTTTTGACCAGGGGAAGAATCTGATCTGTCGTGGCCGTTTCAATATCCGGGACCAGACGCAGACCATGAGAGAAAAAAAGCTCATCATAAAAATGCCGGGTATCAGTATTCACCCCCAGACAGATAAATGGATAGTTTTTCAATTCAGAAATCGATAAAATTTTTTGCTGAAGAGGACGGAAGGTAGTTCCTCCGACAAGGATATCCTGAAAAGGCTGCAAATTTACCTGAATCAGCGGTGAAGTAACGGTCAATGGAGTTGTCACAACTGCGAAATCAATTTCACCGCTTTTGAGAGATTGAATAGCCTGCGGTGTAGAATGATTTGCAATTTTTAGCCGTACTTTTGGATAATCTATATGAAACTGACGTAATCGATGCAGAAGATAGATATTCAAAGCGATTTCACTGGCACCGATTGAAATGCTGCCATATTCCAGACTTGCACTTTTCGTCAGTTCATCTTCCGCAGCCTGCAATTGTGTCATGGCAGCCGATACACGTACATAAAGCTGCTGGCCTTCCGGTGTCAACTGTACGCCTCGGTTGGTGCGCACAAATAATGTGCACTGGATTTCCTGCTCCAGAGCATTCATGGCCCGCGTAATATTTGGCTGACTGTTGTGGAGTGCATGTGCTGCTTTCGTAAAATTACAGTATCTGGCTACATAATAAAAAATTTTGTAATATTCAAAATTTACATTCATAATGAAATCTCCTGTAAAAATGATAGTTGATGACGGAAACAGATATATCAAAATATTATAATAAGCATGTCAATAATATCTTTTACTGATTGCTGATTTCCTATTATAATCGACTTGAATAGAAAAAACAACTGTCATAAAAAATGAATAGGAGATGATTGTATGTCACTTGTTTTACCAAGAGAAGAGGAAGTTGAGAAAATGTTTTCACGCATTCTGGCATCCAGGGATGCATGTGAACGTCTCAGTGAGACATTTTATAACCATCTGTGTGATGATAATCGTTTTATAGATTCTGATCCGGGACATTTTGCAGAAGTTATGTTAAAAGCATATGAAAATGGTGATGTCAGTGCGGTTCTGCTGGAATTGTGTAATCGCAGCATGTTTGATCTGCTGAAGGAAGCTTATCTGATTCCAAAGAGATTTCATGGAAAAACAGGGGAAAATCCGGTTCTGTTGACAGATATCAATGGAAAAGTATTGAATACAAAGCAATCCGTTGTTTCCAGACATGAATATAAGAAATTTCTGGAAATCTATCAGGCGCATGTGGCAGCTCCACGTTCGAAACTATATCTGGCAGACGGATATGATATGGTCAGGTACTATACGGAACATATGAATATCGAGGAAAAAAAGGAAAAAAGGGAACGGGGTATCCTGATTTTATATGCTATGCCAGATACGAAAAAATTACATCTTTCCGAGGCTCAGGCTTATGATGTGGTCTGGAATACTTTTCAGGAGATTCAGAAAGCAGCGTATTCTGCAATTGTTTATTATGGACAGGAAACCGGAAGTAAGGCGGGAAAATCTTTTGATGAACTTGGGGTACTGTTACCTATCCATCAGTTTGAAAACAGAATGCTTCAGCATTTAAGTATGATCGACGGACTTGTGCTGTCTTGCAGAGAACAGATGATACGGGTAGCTGGTGCGGACAGTCTGGATTTGTAATCAGATAACAGTGTTTTACTTCTATAAGTGGTGAGTAATAACAAATTTATCTCAGTGGGAGTGCATTGTATGTGGACATTCAATGATCAGAGTATTGTAAAAAAGAATCATATGGATATTTTATGGCACAAATATGCGGATAAATCCGAAGAAAAAACGATTGTCGACGCTGACCTTCCGGCTAAGGCATCTGTCGTTGGGAGAGTTGGACTTATGATGTTGTCATGTGGGACAGGTGCCTGGCGTGTGCGCAGTTCCATGAATGAGCTGTCGGCTTTGCTGGATATGACATGTACCGTGGATATCGGACTGATGTCAATCAATTATACCTGTTTTGATGGAAATGATGCATTCAGTCAGTCGTTATGCCTGACGAATACGGGGGTAAATACATCGAAACTGAACCGCTTGGAAAAGTTTGTGATGCATTTTAAAGAACGGGAAATTACAAAAAGCTGTGAAGAAATACATACGATACTTGATAAGATAGAAGAAATACATGGATTGTATTCACCTGTTACACTGGCAGTCGCAGCAGCATTGGCCTGTGCCTGTTTTACATTTCTGCTTGGCGGTGGCCCCATTGAGATGATGTGTGCTTTTGCCGGTGCAGGAATTGGCAATTATATCCGGTGTAAGCTTTCGAAACATCATTATACGCTGTTTTTGTGCATTATTGTGTCAATATCAGCAGCATGTCTTTCTTATTCTGTTATGCTGAAATTACTGGAGATCTGCGTTGCTGTAAAAGTGGAGCACGAGGCAGGATATATCTGTGCCATGCTTTTTATCATACCGGGATTCCCTTTTATTACCAGTGGGATTGATCTGGCAAAACTGGATTTGCGATCCGGAATGGAACGGATGATGTATTCCGTTATTATTATATCGGTTGCGACTATGACAGCCTGGGTTCTGGCGATGGTACTGGGGTTAAAACCGCTGTCATTTACTACGATGAGCCTTGGACTCTGGCAGTGGATTGTGTTGCGTATCTGCGCAAGCTTTGGCGGTGTATTCGGATTTTCTGTTATGTTCAACAGTCCATGGAAACTTGCTGTTGCGGCTGGAATAATAGGAGCTGTATCTAATACGCTGCGACTGGAAATGCTGGATATCACTTCTGTCCCGGCGCCGGTGGCTGCATTTGCCGGGGCAGTTGCTGCAGGAGTTCTGGCGTCTGCGTTGAAAAGAATGGTTGGATATCCAAGAATTTCCATTACGGTTCCATCGATTGTAATCATGGTTCCGGGACTGTATCTGTATAAAGCAGTTTATAATCTGGGGAACATGGATCTGTCAGCAGCCTCTTCCTGGTTTGCATCAGCTCTTCTGATTATTTTTGCGTTACCGTTAGGGTTGATATTTGCCAGAATTCTTACAGATAAAACATTTCGTTATTGTACCTGATGATTTTGGTTGGGGAAACATTTCGTTATGGTACCTGATGATTTGGATTAGGAGGAAACATGAAAAAATTACGGATGCATTATTGTTCGAAAAAGCAAATGTCGGAATCGTTTCTGACAGCAGCTTTTCTTTCCGTGTCCGGTGGTTTGCAGGATATGTATACTTATATTTCAAGAGGACATGTATTTGCAAATGCACAAACCGGTAATATTGTACTGCTCAGCCAGCATATTTTTGCGGGAAACTGGGCAGATGTTATGCGATATCTGATGCCGGTACTGTCTTTTATGTTTGGTGTTGCGGCGGCAACTGAAATTCGTCAGCATTTTCAGAATATAGGCCGAATTCACTGGAGGCAGATTGTCATACTGATAGAAATGAGCATGTTATTTCTGGTTGGATTTTTACCGGGGAAAATGGATCTGGTGGCAAATGCTTTCGTCTCATTTTCCTGTGCCATGCAGGTACAGACGTTTCGTAAAGTTGACAGTTATGCATTTGCAAGCACCATGTGTATTGGAAATATCCGCAGCGGAATGGAAGCACTCTGTGCCTATCGTCAGTCACATAATCGCCAGATTCTGTACAAAGCTTTTCATTATTTTGGAATCATTATTTTATTTGCATTTGGAGCAGGTATTGGCAGTATTCTGATTCCAGTTTTTAACCTGCAAACAATCTGGTTTTCCAGTTTTTTACTGATGGTTGGATTTTTCCTGATGTTTATTCAGGAAAAATAGCCAAAAACGTAGAATATAGTGACGAAATATGTGAAAAAATCATAAAGTGATGGAAATGTGCTGCAAAATATCGTATACTTGGAAAAGTATGAATCAGAATAAGATTTGGCTGAAAAAATACAGGCAGATCCTTTTCAATCTGGAGAATGAGGATCTGGGCAAAGCCAAAAACTGATCAGAAAAAACGTACATTCAAAGTCAAAAATGATTTTGAAAAATGAAAATACTTTTGGAGGAAGCGATGAGCGAGAAAAAAATTCAGGTTACTCTTGGAAATTATAAAGGAGTAGAGGTAAAAAAAGCAGAGATTATCATTACGGAGGAAGAAGTAAAAGCAGAACTGGAGCGTGCAAGACAGTATGCGGTAACGACTCAGGACAAAGACGGTGCAGCAGAACTTGGTGACGAGGCAGTCATCGATTTTGTCGGATATATTGACGGAGAGGCATTTGCAGGCGGAGACGGAACAGATTTCCCATTAAAACTTGGTTCCAATACGTTCATTCCGGGATTTGAAGATCAGTTAGTTGGAGCAAAAAAAGATGATAACGTAGATGTGGTTGTTACATTCCCGGAAGATTATCATGCAGCAGAGTTTGCAGGAAAAGAAGCTACATTCAAAGTTACGGTAAAAGGTGTCCGCAGCAGTTTCCTTCCGGAACTTTCCGATGAAGTAGTTCAGAAAATCTCCCAGTGCAAGACCGTTGCAGAGTTTGAGGAGTTTGTAAGAAAATCCATCCATGATTTCAAACAGAATCAGGCAGATATGGAGAAAGAAAACAAAGTTCTGGAGCAGATCGTAGAGGCTTCTGAAATCGAAGTTCCACAGGAATTCATCGATGAGCGCAAAGAGCAGCTCAAAAATAACCTTCTTGCACAGCTTCGCAATGCAGGAAACACATTTGAGCAGTATTTGCAGTACAACGGATTAACAGAAGAACTGTTTGAGGAGTATGCGGCAAAAGATGCCCTTTCCATGTTAAAAGGACAGGCTGTTTTACAGGAGATTGCAAAAGCAGAAGGATTTTCCTATACAGACGAGGATGTAGATCAGACAATCGCTGCAATGGCAATGTCTTATCAGATGCCGGCAGAGCAGCTGCGTGAGATGATGGGTGAGCGTGGAGTAGCTATGGTTGCAGAGGATATCCTTTCCAAACAGGCACTTGAGTTTATCGTAAAAGAGGCTGTTGAGGCATAATAATACGGATAAATCAAGAATTGTGAGAACAGAATCGATAGCAGCAAATATACAATATTTGCAAAATAAAGAGATATATCATGAAAATGGTGTATCTCTTTATTTCATATCTGTCGATTTTGTGATAAGATAGAAAGGATGAAAATCAGAGGGAAAAAATGTGAGGTTAGTATGAAAGATCTGATTGTCGTTCGTGGTGGTGGAGATATTGCAACCGGAACGATTTATAAATTGAAAAAATGCGGTTTTTCGGTATTAATATTGGAGATTGCGCATCCATCTGCAATCCGCAGAAATGTGGCATTCAGTGAGGCAGTATATGAAGGTCATTCCAAAGTAGAGGATATGGAGTGTTTTCTGGTGAAGGATGAAGACGAAGCGGAGCATTTTCTGAAGGAAAATAAGCTGACGATGCTCATTGACCCGAATGGAAACTGTTTGAAACGATTCAAACCGGTGGCAGTGGTAGATGCAATTCTTGCCAAAAAGAATCTTGGAACCACACGCGATATGGCACCGATCACGATTGCGCTTGGACCGGGATTTACAGCAGGTCAGGATTGTGATGCTGTTGTTGAAACCATGCGTGGTCATAAACTTGGCAGAGTCATTTATGAAGGGAAAGCCATTGCAAACACTGGTGTTCCGGGAATAATTGGCGGCTATGCGGCAGAACGCGTCATTCATGCTCCGGTGGCTGGAATTTTGCACAACATTGCAAAAATTACGGATATTGTTGAGGAAGGACAGCCGATCGCATGGATTGAAGGCGCGGACGGAATGCGGACAGAAGTTCCGGCAAGTCTGTCCGGTTTACTCCGTGGATTGATCCGGGAAGGATATCCGGTTACCAAAGGCTTTAAGATGGCAGATATTGATCCACGACTGAACGAATACGAGAATTGTTTTACGATTTCGGATAAAGCAAGATGTATTGCAGGTGGTGTCGTGGAAGCATATTTTGTATTAAAGCAGCAATTAGAAAAAGGTGATGCACAATGTATGTAATTGCGATTGTGGGCGCCGGCGGTAAGACAAGCCGGATCAAAAATCTTACAAGAGAATATGTGCAGCAGGGAAAAAGCGTTCTGGTCACAACGACGACTCATATGGGGTTGGAACCGGGCATGGTTTTATTCGAAAATCTGGAAGATATCAGACAGCAGTTGGAAAAACAGCATGTTTGTATCTGTGGAAGTCCGGTGAAAGAAAGGAAAATTGCATCACTGCCAGAAGAAATTTATAAGCAGGCCTGTGAGCTTGCAGATATTGTATTGGTAGAGGCAGACGGATCAAAGCATATGCCGGTTAAATTCCCGGCCGCACATGAACCGGTGATCCCGGAAAACGTAAATGAGATCCAGGTGGTCATGGGTTTGCATGCTATCGGACATCCCTTTTGTGAGGTAAGTCATCGACTGGAACTGGTAAAACAGTGTCTGGATGTTTCTGATACGGATCTGGTGACAGAAACACACCTTGGAAAACTGTATCTGGAAGGCTATCAGAAACCATTACAGGAAAAATACCCGAATGCAAAAATTGGATTTTTTCCGGCAGATCACAGTCATTTTTTTGATTCAGAACCGTTGACCTTTTACTAACACTAATATTTCATAAAAATCTGCTCAGCCAGATTGCTATGAGTATAAGATAAAAATTATAAGTAACATGGAGGATAGATAATATGACAATTCAGGAAAAACTCGCAGTTTTGCGGGAAAAAATGAAAGAAAACAACATGGATATCTACATGATTCCGACCGCAGATTTTCACCAGTCAGAGTATGTCGGTGAATATTTCAAATCACGTTCTTATATGAGCGGTTTTACAGGATCTGCAGGAACACTGGTAGTGACATTGGCAGAAGCAGGTCTGTGGACAGATGGACGTTACTTTATTCAGGCTGAGCAGCAGCTTGCAGGCAGCACCATCACACTGTACCGCATGTCTGAGGAAGGCGTACCAACTGTAAAAGAGTTTGTAGAGGATAAACTTCCACAGGGCGGTGTGATCGGATTTGACGGAAGAGTTCTTTCCAGCGCAGATGGAGCAGCATATGCGAAAATTGCTGAGAAAAAGCAGGGAAGTCTGTTCGTTGCTAAAGATCTGGTAAACGAGATCTGGACAGACAGACCACAGCTTCCAACAGAGAAAGTATGGATTTTAACCGATGAATACAGCGGAGAGACCACAGCCTCCAAATTAGGAAGAATCCGTGAAGTAATGAAAGAGAAAGGTGCACAGGTACATCTGATCAGCTCTCTGTATGATATTGCATGGATTTTAAACCTGCGTGGAAACGACATTTCCCATGTGCCGGTATTTTTATCTTTTCTGATGATCGAGGAAGATGCCTGCACACTGTTTATCCATGCAGAGACACTGACAGATGAAGTACGAGCTTATCTGGCAGACAATGACATTACTGTTTGTGCTTATGATGAGATATACGATGCGGCAGCAAAACTTGCAGCAGACAAAGTAATGCTGATGGACGAACATACCATCAATTATCGTATCCGTATGGCATTTCCGGAAGGATTAAAAGTTGTAGATGACCTGAATCCATCCGAGCGTATGAAAGCCATCAAAAATGCAACAGAGTTAAAAAATACAAGAATCGCACACTTAAAAGATGGTGTGGCTGTAACCAAATTTATGTACTGGTTAAAGACACATGTCGGAAAAGAATATATCACAGAGTATACTGCAGGAAAATATCTGGACAGCTTGCGTGCCGAGCAGGAGAATTTCCTGGACCTGAGTTTTGACAATATCAGTGCTTATGGCGCAAATGCAGCTATGATGCACTATTCTGCAAAAGAAGAGACAGCAGCAGAGTTAAAACCGGAAGGATTTTTACTGGTAGATTCCGGCGGACATTACTACGAGGGAACGACAGATATTACAAGAACCTTTGTGCTTGGACCTCTGACTGACAAACAGAAGCTGCATTTTACAACGGTTTGCAGATCTAATCTGAACCTTGCAAATGCAAAATTCCTGTATGGATGCAGCGGATTAAATTTAGACATTTTAAGTCGTGGACCATTATGGGAGATGGGGATTGATTATAAATGCGGAACCGGACATGGTGTCGGACATATCCTGAATGTACATGAGGGACCGAACGGCTTCCGTTGGAGAGTCGTACCGGAGCGCCATGACAACGGTGTCTTAGAAGAGGGCATGATCACGACCGACGAGCCGGGCGTTTATTTAGAGGGTAAATACGGTATCCGTACCGAAAATGAGCTGGTATGCCATAAAGCTGAGAAAAATGAGTATGGACAGTTCATGGAGTTTGAGAATATCACCTATGCACCGATCGATCTCGATGCGATTGACCCGGATCTATTAAGTGCACGTGAGAAAAAGATGTTAAACGATTATCACAAGATGGTATATGATACCATTTCCCCGTATATGACAGCGGAGGAAAATGAGTGGCTGAAACGCTACACAAGAGCGATCTAAAGGACAAGAATGGAGAGAACAATGGGCGAAAAGCTGGTATTGATAGATGGACACAGTATTTTGAACAGGGCATTTTTCGGGATCCCGGATCTGACGAATTCGGAAGGACTGCACACGAATGCAGTCTATGGATTTTTAAACATTATGTTCAAGATTTTAGAGGAAGAGCAGCCGGATTATCTTACGGTTGCATTTGATGTGTCAGAACCGACTTTCCGCCATAAAATGTTCGCAGAATACAAAGGCACGAGAAAACCGATGGCACAGGAACTGCGGGAACAGGTTCCGCTCATGAAAGAGATGTTAAAAGCGATGGGAGTTACCACGATCGAAAAAGGCGGTTATGAGGCGGATGATCTGCTTGGAACCATTGCAAAACAGAGTGAACAAAAAGGGCTGACAGTTTCAGTGGTATCCGGTGACCGTGACCTCTTACAGCTTGCAACGGATCATATTAAGATCCGTATCCCGAAAACAAAGCGCACAGGCACGGAGATCGAGGATTACAATGCCGCTGAGGTAAAGGAAAAATATCAGGTGACGCCAATCGAGTTTATCGATGTCAAGGCGCTGATGGGGGATACGGCAGACAATATTCCGGGAGTACCGGGAATCGGTGAAAAGACGGCAACAGCAATCATTGCACAGTATGGAAGTGTTGAAAATGCCTATGCACATGTGGACGAATTAAAGCCACCCCGTGCAAGCAAAAATTTAAAAGAGTATTATGACCTGGCACAGATGAGTAAGACGCTTGCGACGATCGAGATCCATGCGGACATTGATTATGATCTTTCCGGTGCAAAACTTAATGGTATTTCCAGCCTGTACACGGAGGAGGCATACCTGCTCTGCAAACGGTTAGAGTTTAAAAATCTTTTGAATCGTTTTGCGGTGGAAACTCCAAAAAATCAGGCGGCAGAATATTTTAAACTTGTGGAAGACCGTAAGGAGGCAGAGAAAGTATTTGCGAAGCTTCGTGGCAGAAGCTGTGGTTTTTATATTGTTCCCGGAAGCAAAAAGAAAGACAGCCACGAGGAAGAGGACGGGCAGATGAATCTGTTTGCGGCAGGAGATATGCCGGGGGCAGACAGTGAACCGTCCGGCATCGTAGAAAGTGCAGAAAATGATGCAGTGGAGTACTGCCTTGGAGTTGCCATTTCAACTGGAGAGGAAGAAACCTTTTTCATAAAAGCAGGGGAAAATCTTCCGGCAAAGCAGATTCTTTCCATGTTTACCGCAAGTGAGGCTGCGTCCTATGCGACACTGGATTTAAAACCGCAGCTTGCGGCGCTTGGCTTACTGGAGCGACAGGTAAACGGCAATATTGGCCTGTCGAATCTTTTTGACGGTGTGCTTGCAGCATATCTTCTGAATCCGCTGAAAAATGAGTATCCATATGAGGATATTGCAAAAGACTATATGGGACAGATGATACCGTCAAAGGCAGATCTTCTTGGAAAACTGACCAT
>OICV01000576.1_pt1 | contig 16303 bp, 10 predicted proteins | sample 1581361 | NCBI WGS metagenome assembly OICV01 (sample SAMEA3882551, study PRJEB24775) | human gut metagenome | biome: human-associated habitat; feature: intestine environment; material: feces | place: Netherlands | collected 2009/2010 | reverse complement strand
TTGTTTTGGAATCGAAAAAGAAGAACTCGATCACTGCATCTATGATGCATTGCTGAACGATGTTCCGGCGGAATCGCTCGTTCTTGATACAAATTGCAATAAGGTATTTGTAATCCCGGCAACTATCCAGCTTGCGGGTGCGGAAGTCGAACTTGTCAGTGCGATTGCGCGTGAGACTCGCTTAAAGGATCTGCTTGAGCCTGTTCAGGATGAGTTTGATTTCATCTTTATCGATTGCCCGCCATCGCTTGGTTTGCTGACAATTAATGCGTTGACAGCGGCAGATAGCGTTTTGATTCCGATTCAGTGCGAATATTACGCACTCGAAGGTGTCACAAAGCTGCTTGAATCGATGAAGATGGTTAAAACACGTCTTAATAAGAGCCTTGATACCTATGGCGTGCTTATGACTATGTACGATTCGCGCACATCGCTTTCGAACCAGGTTGTCGAAGAGGTTCAATCGTATTTTGGAGACAAGGCATTCAAGACCCTGATTCCACGTACGGTTAAAATTTCAGAAGCGCCGTCGTTCGGTGAACCCGTAATTACCTATGCGCCACAGAATAAGGGCGCAAAGGCGTATATGAACCTTGCTAAAGAGGTGATTAAGCGTGCCTAGTCCTAAGAAGCGCGGCGGCTTGGGTCGTGGTCTCAATGCACTGGTCTCAGAAGCTGAATATGAGACTGGTGGATCTGCAGCGTCAGCATCAAATGCCGCTTCGGAAACTAAACTTCCAATCGAAGACATCGTTCCGAACCCAAATCAGCCACGAATTCATTTCAATGAGACCGAGCTTCGAGAGTTGAGTGAGTCAATTCAGGAGCATGGCGTTCTTCAGCCGCTTCTTGTGCGCAAGCACGGTAATGGCTATGAGATTATCGCGGGTGAGCGCCGTTATCAGGCTTCGAAACTTGCGGGTCTTGAGGAGCTCCCTGTCATCATTAAAGATGTTGATGATGAGCAGATGCTTGCACTCGCGCTGATTGAAAACCTTCAGCGCTCTGATCTTAACCCAGTCGAAGAGGCAAAGGGATATCGACAGCTCATCGATGCGAGCGGTATGACTCAAGAAGCCTTGTCAAAGGCTGTCAGCAAGTCTCGTTCCGCAATCACGAATTCGTTGCGCCTGCTTGATCTTCCAGAGGTAGTTCAGCAGATGATCTTCGAAGGCAAGCTGACTGCTGGTCATGCTCGTGCAATTCTTGCTGTTCCGTATGAAGATGCGCGCATTAAACTTGCAGAGAAAGTTGTTGCAGAGGGTTTGTCTGTCCGTGCGACAGAAAATCTTGCTCCACTGTTTTCTGCCGGAGAGACGCCTAAAACACCTCGCCATGCAACGCCTCAGTCTTTTAAGAAAGCTGCACGCGTTCTGCGTCAGGTGTTTAACACGAACGTTCGCGTCAAGAGCTCGCGCGGCAAGAATAAAATCGAGATCGAGTTTAAGGATGAGGAAGAGCTGTCTCGCATTCTTGGCGAGATGATTCAATTTGACCAGGGAGATCAGGATGAAGAATAAAGTTCTGACTGCTCTTGCTTTGGCTGCAACTGTAGCGGTTGGTGCGTTTGCGGGATTTAAGATCGCAACAGACGATGAATTGCGTGGTCGTCTGCTTCACGGAGCGCAAGATATCGTCGATACGTCCAAAAAGAAAATGGATGTTATGACTGAGGATGTCGCTATGCGTACAGCTCGGGTAACTAAGAATCCCAAGATTAATCAAGATTGGGTTAACCATCAATGGGAAAATGTAGGCTTTTAGGTACCTAACAATTACTAGCCTTTTTTAAGGGGTCCTTGTCCGAACGCCAGAACAAGGACCCCTTATTTCTTTCGAAAAAGTTGTTGAACAATCGCTCGATGCGAATTAGCGATAGATATGAAACAGCCCCGGTTGCAATTAAGCAACCGGGGCTGTTCGATGTTTCACATGAAACGTTTAGGTTGGTCTCCCCTATGCGTTCTTCTGAACCTTGAAGCGCTGCTTGAGTTGGCCGCAAGCAGCGTCGATATCGTTGCCGCGAGAGTTACGGATCGTGGTCTCAATGCCACGGGACTCAAGACGACGCTGGAGGTCTTCAACCTTATGAATCGGTGACGGTTTGAGAGGACTGCCCTCGATATCGTTGAGCTGGATCAGGTTGACGTGGCACAGCGTGCCCTCGCAGAAGTCGCAGAGCGCCTGCATCTCGGGGTTGGTGTCATTGACGCCCTCGATCATGGCGTATTCGTATGTCGGACGGCGGCCGGTCTTTTCGGTGTAGAGCTGAAGGGCCTCGTGAAGGCGCAAAAGCGTGTACTTCTTAACGCCCGGCATGAGCTTATTGCGCGTGGACTGAATGGCAGAGTGCAGCGAGACGGCGAGCGTGAACTGCTCGGGAATGTCGGCAAACTTGCGAATACCAGGAATGACGCCGCTGGTGGAGACAGTGAGATGACGTGCTCCAATACCGATTCCATCGGGGTCATTAAGAATACGCAGTGCCTTGAGGACCTCGTCGTAGTTGGCGAAAGGCTCACCCTGGCCCATGAAAACTACGCTCGTCGCGCGCTCGCCAAAGTCGTTGGAAACGTGGAGTACCTGGTCAACGATCTCTTGAGCGGTCAGTGAGCGCTTGAGGCCGTTCAGACCGGTAGCGCAAAAAGCGCAGCCCATACCACAGCCGGCTTGGGTAGATACGCAGACAGACAGCTTGTTGCGACGAGGCATGCCGACGGTCTCGACGGAGATACCGTCGTGGTACTCGAGTAGGTATTTACGAGAGCCATCCTTAGACACCTGCTTGGCGAGCTCGGTCGGCGTGTCGAAGGCAAATGCCTCCTTCAGCTGCTCGCGGAAGGCCTTGGGAAGGTTGGTCATGTCATCAAACGAACAAACGTTCTTCTCAAAAACCCATTCGATGAGCTGCTTTGCGCGAAAAGCGGGTTGACCGAGCTCGGCGACAAGCTCGCGAATATCGTTTTGGCTCAAGTCGCGAATGTCTTGAGATTTAGTCCTGGGATTCATGGAAGCCTTTCGATTTTGGGGAAACGTAGAGGGTATCGCTACAATATGGTATCAGCTGCAGAAATTATAGAGGAGGAGTCTGCCCATGCCGGGTAAAAGCCTAGAGAACATGCACGTAGCGGTCTTGGCGGGCGGCCATTCCGCCGAACGCGAGATTTCGCTCAATTCGGGAAAGAATGTCGTGGTGGCACTGAAGGAGGCCGGCTACACCTCGGTGGAGCTGCTCGACACCGCCGCCGATGACTTTATGGTGACTATGGCGACCGGTGGCTTCGACGTGGCGTTTATCGCCATGCACGGTGCCGGCGGCGAGGATGGTGCCATGCAGGGCGCCATGGAGACCCTGGGTATCCCCTACACGGCCTCGGGCGTGCTTGCTAGCGCCTGCGGTGCCGACAAAGAGGTCTCTAAGCTCCTGTACGCCAAGGCGGGCATTCCCATTGCCCCCGGCCTTGCGCTCGAGGTGGGCGATGAAGTCGATATCGATCATATCGTCGAGGTTTGTGGCGAGCGCAGCTTTGTGAAGCCGGCCGTCAACGGTTCCAGCTATGGCATTTCCCTGGTCCATGAGCCCTCCGAGCTGCCGGCGGCAATCGCCAAGGCTTTTGAGTACGGCGATAAGGTACTGGTCGAAAAGTGCATCGAGGGAACCGAGATCACCGTGGGCGTGTACGGCGAGGACGACGTGCGCGCCCTGCCGATTGTCGAGATTCGCAAGCCCGAGGACTGTGAGTTCTACGATCTGGACGTGAAGTATGTCGACCCTACGGACATCCATCGTATTCCGGCGCAGATTTCACCCGAGAATTACGCTCGCGCTCAGGAGCTTGCCTGTGCTGCTCACAAGGCCCTCGGTTGCCTGGGCATCTCGCGCAGCGATTTTATCGTGAGCGAGGACGGCCCTGTCATTCTCGAGACCAACACCATTCCCGGCATGACCGATACGTCGCTGTATCCGGATGAGATTCGCCACACAGACGACATGACGTTCCCGCAGGTGTGCGACAGCCTGATCCGTATGGGTCTCCGTCGAGCGGGCATTGCATGCTAATCGAGGACGCCGTATCTCCTGGAACGCCGCAGTTTGTCATCGATTCTTATGCCACGCTCGCCGAGCGCGCCAAGACGCAGTCGTTTGGCCTCATCGAGGAGGACGTAATCGTCCTCGATACCGAGACCACGGGTCTTTCGGTGCAGGACAACGAGCTGATCGAGATCTCGGCGGCCCGTCTTTCGGGCCGCGAGATCGTCGACCGCTTCGATACCTTCGTGCATCCCAAGCAGCTAATTCCCGCCGAGATTACCGAGCTCACGAGCATTACGAACGCCGATGTGGCAGATGCCCCGTCGGCCGCTGAGGCCGTCGCCGCTCTCGCCGATTTTGTCGGTGGTTGCCCGGTGATCGCACATAACGCCACGTTCGATCGCTCGTTTATCGAGTCGGTCAAAGGCGGCGTCAACGTGAGCGATATCTGGATCGATTCGCTGGCGCTGTCGCGCATCGCGCTTCCTCGCCTGGCCTCGCACAAGCTGTCTTTTATGGCCGATCTGTTTGGCTGTGACTCGGTATCACACCGTGCCAATGCCGACGTCGACGCCCTGTGTGGCGTATGGCGTGTGTTGCTCGTGGCGCTCACCGACTTGCCCCAGGGCCTCATGGCGCGCCTAGCCGACATGCATCCGGATGTACCTTGGTCCTATCGTCCTATCTTCTCATTCTTGGCGGGGCAGAACCCTGGTTCTATCTTCTCTCTCAGCGCCGCTCGTGCTGACGTTCTCAAGGCCGATCGCGCCGACGATCGGGTGGACGCCGACGAACTGCCGGTCCTCAAGATGCCGAGTCGTGAGGAGATTGAGGCAGACTATGCGCCGGGTGGCCTGGTCAATCGCATGTATCCCACTTACGAGCCGCGTGATGAGCAGATCGCGATGGCGCTCGAGGTCCGCGATGCGCTGGTCACGGGCACACATCGCGTAATTGAGGCGGGCACGGGCGTCGGCAAATCGATGGCCTATCTGGTGCCTTTTGCCGAGGCAGCACGCCGTAACAACATCACGGTTGGTATTGCGACCAAATCGAACAATCTTGCCGACCAGCTCATGTACCATGAGCTGCCAAAACTTGCCGAGCAACTGGACGGTGGTCTGTCATTTTGCGCTCTCAAGGGCTATGACCACTATCCGTGCCTGCGCAAGCTTGAGCGCATGAGCCGAGGCCAGGTCGAGATTACCACCAAGCGCGATCCTGCTGACACGCTCACGGCGGTTGCGGTGATCATGGCGTATGTGTGCCAATCTGCCGATGGCGACCTCGATTCACTCGGCATTCGCTGGCGCAGCGTCAACCGTCCCGACTTTACGACAGCTTCGCGCGAGTGTGCTCGTCGTCTGTGTCCGTTCTTCCCTGACAAATGCCTGGTCCACGGGGCGCGCCGTCGTGCGGCACATGCCGACGTGGTGGTCACCAACCATTCCCTGTTGTTCCGCAACGTGGCCGCCGAGGGAAGGATTTTGCCTCCGATTCGCCACTGGGTGGTCGACGAGGCCCATTCCATCGAGCGCGAAGCTCGTCGCCAATGGGCGCGCGTAGTCTCGGCAGATGAGTCGCGCGTGCTGTTTGAGCGCTTGGGCGGGTCGAGTGCCGGCGCGCTGAGTCAGGTTTCCCGTGACCTGGCCACTTCCGAGGGCTCCACGCTCTATCTGGGACTCACCGCCAAAGCGACGTCGACAGTTGCCCGCGCGAGCATGGCGATTGCCGACGTGTTCGATGGCGTGCGCGAGCTTGGCCGCCGTGCCCGCGGGAGCTATGACAACGCGAATCTATGGATTGGCCCCGAGCTTCGCGAGTCGGATGACTGGCACGATTTTTTGCAGTCGGCCCATGCCGCAATCGACGCGCTGGACCAGGCGGATAAAAGCGTAGACGCGCTGGTGCAAGCCGTCGCTGCCGATAAGCCCGAGGTCGTCGTCGACCTGGGCGACATTTCGCGCCGTCTTCACGAGTTGGCCGAGAATCTCAAGCTCATCATTGAGGGTACGGATGAGCACTATGTGTACTCGCTGCAGGTGAACCGTCGGCTGCGCGCGGGCGGGGAGTCTATGACCGCCGAGCGCATCGATATCGGCGAGGCCCTGGCGAACGAGTGGCTGCCTGAGGTACACACGGCCATCTTCGCTTCGGCGACCATGACGGTGTCCAAGAGCTTTGAGCATTTCAACCATGCCGTCGGCCTCGATCGCATCGGTGCGTCGACATCCTCATCGCTGCACCTGGATTCGAGCTATGACTTTGACTCGAATATGGCCGTGGTCGTGGCGGGGGACATTCCCGATCCGCGCGATCGCGAGCGCTATCTGTCAGCGCTCGAGTGTGTGCTGGTCGATGCCCATCTCGCCATGGGTGGATCGGTGCTCACGCTCTTCACTAACAGGCGCGATATGGAGGATCTGTATGCCCGTGTCGAGCCCAAATTGGCGCGAGCGGGTCTGGAGCTCAATTGCCAACAGCGCAACTCGTCCCCGCGTCGCCTGCGCGATCGGTTTATCAACGAGCCGACTTCATCGCTCTTTGCGCTCAAGGCCTTTTGGGAGGGCTTTGACGCCAGCGGCGAGACACTGCGATGCGTCATTATCCCCAAACTGCCGTTCTCGAGCCCCACGGATCCTCTTTCGTGCGAGCGCAACCTGCGCGAAGACCGCGCCTGGGCGCGCTACTCGCTGCCCGAGGCGGTGCTCGAGGTCAAGCAGGCCGCCGGCCGTCTCATCCGCTCGTCGACCGATTGCGGCGTGCTCGTCTTGGCAGATCCGCGCTTGGTGACAAAGGGCTACGGCAAGAAGTTCTTGACATCGTTGCCCACGACTTCCTACCAGCGTATCGAGTCGGCGCAGATCGGTCATTATTTGCAGCTGTGGCGTGCACGCCACGAGCGACGCCGTTAAAGCGGGCAGGTCAGGCTCTTCGCCATATCGCATAGACGCTTTGCCGAGGCGGGGTCATCCAGTATGCGGATGTCTCCGCCCGCTGCGATTACCTGACAGAACAGCCAGTGCTCTGACCCATAACGCACGGTCACCGTTGCCATGTCTGCCCCGTTTGGCTCAATCGACATGATGCCGGCCCAGTCTAGATGCTCTGCCATGTCGAACGGCATGAGGAGTTTTGCGCTCTGCTCCGCTTGGGAAAGGGATTCGTGGAGGGACGCAGACGCGGGCGTGTGGCGTTCCACGGAATCGTCGGTGAGGGCAAGGCCCTCGATTTTGTCCATGCGGTAGGAGCGCTGCTCATCAACTTCGACATCCCAGGCAATCAGATATGTTTGGTCACCATACGTCGCGATGCGCATGGGGTCGATGAGACGCTCGCGTGGCTGTGCGTCGTCCATCGAACGGTAGTTGATGCGGCATCGAACACCGTCTTGAATCGCGCAGTTCAGCTGCTGCCAGTGCGATCCTCGGGCAACGGTGTCGACGACGCGCTGGTTGTAGCCGAGCTCCTCGGGTAGGAGGGCATGTCGGATACGCTCTGCTGCCCGAGAGTCAATTCCCATCGATTCGAGCTCGTGGTTGAGTACGGCGCCTTCGGCGGCGCTCAGGCGCAAAGGTAGCACACGCCCCGCATCGCCTGTCAGGATGATGCACTCGCCGTGGCGTTCGCAGATGATGCGTGCGCCCGACTCACGGTCGGCGAGGGTCGAGACGATATCGATAATTTCGTCGAGCGCCGCACCCGTGATATCAAAACAGCTGCAGATATCCCCTCGTGTCATACCGGTCTCGCCGGCAGCGTAGAGGGCCTCCATGATGTCAATCGCACGCGAGAGCTTTTGCTCGCTGGTGAGTTTACGCGCGGGCATGCTCGTGCACCGTCCTTTCGATGAGGTGGTTCCATGCCAGTTTAAGCGCATCGGGGGCAACGGGTCTCATGCCGTCCATGGCGTGCTCCATGCAAAACGAGGCAGCGACATTAAGGTCACGCACGCCGACAGTCCAAGTCCAACCCTCTTCGGTGCGTGTGAGCTCCCCGCGACCGCGCGTAAGGCCGCTAACCATGTCGGCCTGAGCTTGCGGGGCAAACGAAAAGGTCGCCATAACGGGCTTGCAATCGGCAAAATCAAACTCAAAGAACAGACGATCGTTCAGGTTGAAGTCGGCGGGGATGGAGTAGGCCTTCGAAGGGCGCCATGCGCGAACGATACGGTCGCAGCGAAACGTCCTGATTTCATCGGTGGCGTTGTCGAGTCCGCAAAAATACGCCACGCCCTCGTGCTCGAACATGCCGTATACGCAGACGGTGCGTTCTTTTTGCTCTCCGCGCCCGTTTTGATACAAAAAGCGCAGCGCGCAGCGTTCGGCAAAAGCGCTCCACACCGCATCGACGGCGGGCAAGCGACGGGCGGGAGGCTCTTCTGCGGTCGATGCGCCGGTGAGGTAGGCGATCTTGGTGCGTATGTCTGCAAGCGGCGTGGCAAACGCGGCCGAACCGGTCGCAAGGGTCTGGTCGATAGCGTCGAGCAAGATGTCCGCGTCGTCTGCGGTGATGAGGCCACCGGCCGCAAACGTGTGCTCGCGATCGATGGTCCACGCGCTTTCTTCGGTTTCTTGGGAGCCTGCTGCGCGGACTTCCTTGATCGTGATTCCGCGTTCGAGGAGTTTTTCGCGATCGCGGCGAAACTTGCGCTTATCCGAGTCGATATTGCCCGACCCATAGCCAAGATCGGAATCCAGGACAATTTGCTCTGTGGTCAATGGCTCGGGAGAGCTGTTAAGGACAAAGAACAGATTGAGGATGCGCTGGGCGGTCTTGTCGAAACCGGGCTCCGGCGCCCCCTTTTTATTCGTTACGGTTGTATCGCTTGCCGTCATAGAATCCTCGCATGGGAAGGTGTTTGATGCCATGATTTTAGTCCGATATGGAGATTAGGCTATATCCTTGTCCGCTTGGGGCGTTAAGATGCCCAGAATTCGGCCGTTTGCGCGCGCTCGGGGTATACTTTCGACTATATACGGTTCTAATGTGCATGCATTGGGCCTATTTGTCGGATTATGGATGTGGAGCGCACATGGCGAACACCCAGAATTATATTAACCACCTGCTGCAGAACACTGGCATCACGCCGGCGTGCAGCGAAGAAGAGCGCTTGGCTGCCGAAGATATCGCTCAAATTTTCCGCAACCACGGCTTTGATCCCGAGGTGCAGGAGTTTAATGCTCCCGCGCCGAGTAGGATGGCGTTTGCCGTTACGGGCATTCTGGCATTTGCCGGTGCCCTGCTTATGGGCATCGGCGGCGGTATCGGCTTAGTCGGCACCCTGTTGGCCATTGTCGGAGCCGTGCTCTATGTGCTCGAGCGAACCGGTCGCCCCGTGATCTCGCGCCTGGGTAAAACGGGCGTGAGCCAAAACGTCATCGCCTACCACAAGGCGTCGGGCCCGCTTGCCTCTCCGCGCAATCGCCCGGTTGTCGTCGTCGCGCACTATGACTCCCCGCGCGCCGAGCTGCTCGCTCGCGAGCCCTATGCGCCGTACCGAGCGCTAATCGCCAAGTTGCTCCCGATTGCCACGATTGCTCCCGCGGCTATTGCCGTCCTGCGCATCTTGCCGCTTCCCGGCGCGTTGAAGGTCCTGCTGTGGATTGTCGCGATCCTTGCCTCTCTCGTGGCTCTTGCCAATGCCGCCAATATTATTTCCAATCGTTTTGTCCTTCCCTACACGTCCGGCTCGGTTTGCAACAAGTCGTCTGTTGCCGCCATGCTGGGTGTCATGGATAACGTCGCCCCCTATCAGGGTGAGAACGAGTTTCCTGACGATATTCCGTTCGACACGTATTTTGGCGAGCAGAAGCGTCGCGCCGAGGAGATGGCGCGTGCGGCGGCCGAGTATGCCGCGGCCCAGCAGCAAAACGATTACGGCAATACCATCGAGTACGAAGAGCCTGCCTATACCGAGGATGAGTATGGCCAGCCGGTCGCTCCCGAGGGTGAGCAGGGCGAGGCTTTTGATGAGCAAATCGATGGATTCGAAGGTGCCTCTGCCGACGAGACCCTGATTGGCGTCATCGCACCCGAGCCCCAGGTCCAAGATATTCCGGACGAGGAGCCCGTTGCGGACGAGTCCACTGCCGAGTCGGCAGAGGAGCCTGCCACGGCTGAGCAGGTCGAGCCCGAGCCCAAGCTTTATCGCAACGCCGCCGGTAACATCCGATTTGGCTCGGATGCCATCCGTGCCCTGGGCATGCTTCCCGAGTCTTGCACGCTCGATTACGAAGAGGGCGAGGAGCCGACGTTTGAGCCCGCGCCCCAGCCCGATCCGGTCGTGGTTGCGCAGCCCGATGAGGCCAATGTCATCGAGGCGGAGGCCGATGCGGAGACTGCCATCGATCCCGCAGCCGGTCTGGACGTCATGGCGCCTGCCCCGGCACCTGAGGAGCTCGATAATACCGAGGACGATTACGATGCATATCCGCAGCGCGTGTCCTATGAGAGCGACACCGATTTCTCTGCCGAGCTTCCGGTGACGACGCCCCATGCCGATATCGCTTCCGCGTTTGCTTCGTTCGGTGCCAGTGCCTCCCATTTCTTTAAGGGGGCATTCGCAAAGGGCAAGAAGCTCGTCGACGACTTTGAGGAAAAGCGCGCTGTTGCCCGCGAGGCAGCCGAGCGCGAGGCTGTGGCCCAACAACAGGCGGCCGAGGCCGAGCGTGAGCGCGCAGCACAGGAATTTGAGCAAAACGACGCCGAACAGCCGGTATCCGTTGATGTTGCAGACGCCACGACGTCTTTCGAGGCGCCGCGGCCTTCGTCTGCTGGTGCTGCCGAGGAGACGACGACCTTCGAAACCCAACAGCCGGTCGACAGCACTGTGTCGTTCGATGCCACGATGACGTTTGAGAAGCAGGGCACCGCTATCGCCGAGCCCCTTTCCGCTCCTGACGAGGATGAGCCTGCTGCGCCCGATACGGTCGAGGATCAATCCGCGGCGGAACAGGTCGCTGCGGACAGTTCTGAGCAAGAGCCTGAGCCCGTGGCCCCCGAAGCTCCGCAGACGGATGAGTCGAGGCCTTACTCTACGCAGATCTTCACTATGCCCGCACCGAGCGATCCCGGCGCGACGGTTGCCAACGCTGTCCCGTCGCAGGCCGAGACGGTCGATGCTCTGATGGCTCAGATTTCGTCTCAGGCGTCGCCGCGCCCGAACATGAATGTTCCCGATCCGGCATCCGCGCCGGCTCCCATGTCCTCTGCGTCTCCGCTGGCCTCGGTCCCCGATCCCCCGATCCCTTCGATGCAGCAGGCCAATGTCGCCTCGCGCACCTCGCTGTTCGACCTTCCCGACCCTTCGGCTCAGGTCAACGATCCCTTCGCGACGGCACAGGGTCCCGAGCCCACATCGGCTCCGGTTGTTCCTCCCATGCCGACCACCACGGATGTTCAGCCGTTTGAGACTATCTCGGCTCCTGCCGCTTCGAGCGCTAAGCCGCAAAAGCGCGGATTGGGAGGTCTGTTTGGTCGCAAAAAGAAAAACGAGCAGGGCAGCATGAGCGATTGGCTTGGCGTCGAGGATGATTACGACGCCAAAAAGTCTGGTCGCGGCATCGGCTCGTGGGATAACTTCGAGGATGATGACGACGGCTGGAAGGGTGGCGCCACGTCTTCCGATGGAGCTTCCACTGAGGATATGCTCGCTGCCGTTGCCTCCATGGGTGATGACGAGCTGCTTGGCCACGACATCTGGTTTGTGGCTACAGGCGCTTCCGATTGCGACGGCGCCGGTATGAAGGCGTTCCTGGCCGCGCATCGCGACAAGCTCCGCGGCGTGTTCTTTATCAACCTTGAGTCCATTGGTGCCGGCAGGCTTTCGGTCGTGACGGTCGAGGGCGAACAGCAGTTGCTCAAGGGTGATCGACGCATCATGAACCTGGTCAATAAGGTGTGCAAGTCGTTCCATGTCGATTGCGGTGCATTTGAGATGCCCTATGCCAAGACCGACGCCTATGCTGCGCTCGAGGCAAGTCGACGCGCCCTCACCATTGCCGGCGTTGACGGTCCGCGTCTGGCGTGCGCTTACACCGAGGACGATCTGCCGCACAACGTCAATCCGACAAATATCGCTACGGTGTCCGAGGTCGTGACCGAGGTCATTCGTCGTTCGTAGGTTGACCTCTAAGGAGTCTGCGTGTTTTCGTACATCAAGCGCCACTGGCCCATCTATCTCATCTTGGCCCTGATCGCCATTGCCCTTGGTTTCGGGGCCGCGTATATCGTTGGTGTTAAAGGCTCAACGCCTGAGTCCACGATTAACGAAGAAGTGGAGCACGAGCAGAGTTTGGGAGCCGATGGCATCTCCGAGTCCGATCAAGCGCTCATTGACGGTGGGTCTGCATCTGGGGAATAGCCACTGCGCTACACATGAAAAAAGAGGCGAGCCGGGAGACGGGCTCGCCTCTTTTTTATTGCGTCAGCAACGCTTCGACGCCAGCTTTAGATGAGCAAACCAGATTGCCGCGGCGCCGGAGGTCATGAAGGCGGTGAGGCAGGTGGCGATGGGAAGGGAACCCGTCGCTGGTAAATCTTGCGGCATGGTGCATCGCTGGATGACGCGATCCTCGTCATGTGATTCAAGGTTGCTGCCCCCGCCATTACGGCAGAGGTCAACGCGAGCGCTGTTGGCGAGTGCGTTCTGGGGCGTGTAAGACGACGCGGCCTGCATATGGATGACGGCGCCGTGGATATCCGAGTCAAGGACGGCGCTCGCATCATCAAGGTCGTCATGCTCGTCTTTGAGATCCTCACGGTTCCAAGAGTCTGCAGCGCCTCTTGTCGTGAAGTCGGCCGATACGGCCCCGTATTCAAGACGAATGCCTGTGATGGCGGTATCGCCCAAAAGAGCGAGCTCTTTTGCCTCGAGGGTGACTGATTCCGTTGTTGGAATATCTGCTTTCCAAAGATGCCAACCGCCGTAATCGACCATGCGCAAATCGTTGCCTAAGAGCTTTTTGACCTCATCCGTTTCGAGCCAAGGGTTGTCATGCCCGTCACTGAGCGTTGCGTTGACTTGTTCGCCCGTATCGGTGCCTCCCGCTGGCGACGTTCGATACCACACGTTGCAAAGACCGTCGAAGTCCCCGGCCGCAATAGGGGTTTCGATGGCGATAAGTCTGGCAGTGCCGTCTTTGGCACACTCGAGATCGTCGGTGATGGTGAATTCATCAACCCAGGTATTCGACTCATTTTTAGCATCGAGCGTATAGGAGAAGGAGCCGTCCGTATCGGATTGTGTCACGGCCCGGTTTTTGCCATCACCGTTGGCGACGAGACCCTTACCGATAGGGCGGCCGATCTCTTGCCGCTTGTCGACTCTGCCCTCGACCTCGATGGGTGTGTCCTTCATGGCCGCCGTCTGCACTTCTCCCGTCGCTTTAATTTCAAACGTCATGTCTTGAGCAAGGTCGTAGGTGCGCGGGGACATCGCTTCGCACAAGGTGTAGGTGCCGGGCAAAAGGTGTTCGATGCGATGCGGTTTGTCAGAGGAGGTCCAAGCGTCAATTTCGGTTCCGTCGGAGTCGTGGAGGGAGAGCCTGGCGCCCTCCACTTCTTGGTTGCCCGCCAGATCGACTTTGGAGATGTCGATTTTGGTGTAGTCGTTAGAGACATCGAGGTGCGCTTTGACCGTGGGTGTTTCCTGGTCGACATACGACAGCTCGACGGTGTGGGTGCCTTGGTCGAGCAGGTATCCTTCGGGCGCCTGTACCTCAATAACCTCATAGATGGCAGTTCCGCACCCCAGCGAAAGATGATTCGCGCACGCAAATCCCCGCTCGTCGGTCGTGACGGTGGTGACGGTTTCGCCGTCCAGGGCAACAATGCTGCCGTCGGGGCGCACGATATCGCCCGCGGCGCGGATATCAAAAACAGCGCCGGCAAGGGCGTGTCCGTCTACGGTATCGTTTTTAACGATCTCGATGCTTCCTGTTGCCGCGTCGTCGCAAAACGAGGCGACCGCGACGGGCGTTAAGTTCGTGTCGGCGGGAATCGTTATCTCTAGATCTTCTCCAACAAGATACGGTTCCTTGGCGGAAGTCTCTCGAATGTAATATGTGCCCGGGTTGAGCGATTCGGGCAGGGTGACGGTGCCGGTTTCATCGGTCGTAAAGGTATTCATAACGGTATGGGCGGGATGCCAGGATGTTTGCGAGATGGGCTCACGGTTGCCATTGAGCAACTGAAAGGTGAACCCGGCGAGTGGTACGGCGGATCCAGCCTGAGCATCGCACTTCACGATTTGAAGATGTGTCGACAGGACGTGGTTGTCTACGATGTACTGAAGTTCTGCGCCGTCCGAGATCTGCTCTGCCGTAATAGTCCATTCCCCTGCCTGCTTAAAGCCGTCGGGCACGGTGCCGGCAACCTCGCGAACGGTGTAGCCGGCACGGTCATACGGTATGGTTCCGCTGACGCCATCGGGACGCCCTCCTGCGCCAAACCATGCTCCAGCCTGGTCTTTGGTCGATGTGAAGCCGTAGATATTGGTGGTCAGCGTTCCAACAACCTGCTGCGAAGTGTTGCTTACCACTTCAAAGACCACGCCTTCCGCCGGCTGCTCTATACCAGACCCATCGCTATTGCCGTAGTCCTTGAACTTTGAAATCTCGAGGTCAAAAGCGATAGGGGTGTTGGGGATGCGGCGCTCGAGCTCAACGACACCTGCGTCTCCGAGCTGGTCGGCCCCGATGGTGTAGCTCCAGGCTTCATCGGAGGGCAGATAGCCCTCGGGAGCTCTCGACTCATAGATGGTAAAGGTGCCCAGGGGGATGTCGGTAAGTGTTGCCCAGCCGTCCTCATCCGTCGTGAGGGTGTGCGTCCAGCCCGGGGTAGACTGTGAGACGCAGGTGAACTCAGCGCCGGCAAGTGACGCGCCGACTTGAGGACCTGCCCCTGTCGCGGCATCGACCTTTGCGATGCGCAGGGTAATGGTACCGGGCCGCTCATCGATGACGACATTCCCGCCGTCATCGCTGGTGGAAAAAGCGATGCGGTCACTCCTAGGGATATAACCCGCTGGAGCTTTGGTTTCGACCAGATAATATGCCGTGTTGGGCAAAAGTGTCGCCTGTGCGCGACCGCTGCTGTCCATCTGGATGCTGCCGACACGTTTGTCGCCGGCGCTTTCATAGATGTCGAACCTCGCTCCGTCGAGCCTGTAGGTATCGTTTTCGCTTGTGATGGCGGCGTTGGCTGACTGTTTTTGGAAGGATACGGAGACGGCTGGGAGCACGTAGAGCATGTCTTGACGCTTGCTGCCGCCCGACACAGTTCCCAAATAGCGCCGCGCGCGATGCGGTGCGGCTTTAATGCTTCCCGACTTGGCGCTGTCGTGGAGCCAGCGCGCTGCGGCAACGACCTCATTGTCGGCGGTAAAGTGCCCACTCTTGGTTTTGCCCTGAGCGGTCGTGTAGGAGTAGGTGCCGTCGACATGGGTAGTGCCGTTGAGCATCCATACGGCAAGCTGGGTGGCGGCGCGGGCGCGATCAGGTGAAAGATGGTAACCGCCAAACGACGTGGCGGTAGGATATCCGTGACAAACGATTGCCGCGAACTCGTCGTCGAGCCACATCCAGCCTTGATCAAAGTTGAGCCATGGGCCGCCCGGCTTGGTGGGGCCGGGACGCTCCTGGTTCATGCAGTAGGCAATCGAGGCGTCTTGAGCTTCATACTTGCCGATGAAGAAGGGCCCACAATCATCGCTAATAGTGCGGAAGCCGAGCTGATCGTAGCCGTCGACGGCAAATGCAGTTCCCGGTGCCAGGCAGCCGATCAGTAAAAAGAGGACTAGGAGCAGCGATCCTGCTGTGATTGCGCTGTGGACAGAGTGCGTGGGTGTGTTGGACATGGCTGCTCCTTATCCCTCGTGCACCGCATGGGGAGGCCGCGGCGCGTAGGATGAGGCTACCCCCAAGGTTCATGCGGGTAAGTACCGGAACCTGACCAAACGCTTGCCAAATATCTGACAAATGGCGCCTACGAAAGACAATGGAATAAATCTGCAGGTAGACAACGGTAAATAGAAGAGCCTACAGGTCCCCATCTTCACAATTGGCCCGATTTCAGGACGATTCTCCACAGCTAAAACAAGCATCGTCACCTTGTATGGAACAAGACAACCGCGTTATACTATCCCCCACATATGCGGGCATCGCCAAGTGGTAAGGCATCAGCTTCCCAAGCTGACACTCGCGGGTTCGAGTCCCGTTGCCCGCTCCAGTAAAAAGCACAAGCACGGCAGCGTTACGTTGCCGTGCT
>OICV01000551.1_pt1 | contig 16853 bp, 17 predicted proteins | sample 1581361 | NCBI WGS metagenome assembly OICV01 (sample SAMEA3882551, study PRJEB24775) | human gut metagenome | biome: human-associated habitat; feature: intestine environment; material: feces | place: Netherlands | collected 2009/2010 | reverse complement strand
ATCGGAGCGCCCGCAGGCGCTCCGATTTCCTGAATAAAACTATAATTCCCTGATCTATGGCCAGAGCGAAGCGGAGGCCATTCAAATCGTCCGGCGTTACATCTCGCTGCTGCGCAGAAAACGCACCAGCAGGGGCAGCTCGTACAGCAGCATCAGCAGCCAGCCCACGGCGTAGCTGAAGGGCAAAGCTTCGATGTCCATCTTCAGCACCAGCACCAACAGCGCAGCGGCGGCCACACGGCCGCCCATGTTCAGCATACTGCTGTTCAGGGTGACCTTCAAATCGCCCATACCCCGGAAAAAGCCCTGAATGCCGTTGGTGGCGGCGGGCATCAGATAAAACAGCGAGATGGTGCGCAAAAACCGCACGCCAAGGTCCACCACAGCAGGGTCGGCGGCAAACAGCCGGATGATGGGCTCGGCAAACAGCAGGCAGACACCGGTAAGCAGCAGCGCATAGACGAATTCGATGCGCATACCGCAGTGGAAGCCCTGTTTCACACGGTCGTGCTTGCCGGCACCCCGGTTCTGCGCCATGAGGGTGGTCATGGCGTGGCCGATGTTCTGCTGCGGGGTGTAGGCGAAGTCATCAATGCGGGAGGCGGCGGTAAAAGCCGCCATGGCGTTGACGCCCATGGTGTTCACGATGGCTTGCACCGCAATTTTGCCCAGCTGCACCGTGGCCTGCTGCATGGCACTGGCCCAGCCGTAGCTCACGGTCTTGCGCAGCAGCTTGCCGTCATACACCAGAAACGCCGCGCCCTCGAGGGTGCAGCGGTTTTGAAAAAATGCGAAGTCTGCGAGGTTGTTCTGCTCGACGTAGTCGTAGGTCTGGTCTGTGATCCCGTAGGTCTCGAGTGTCAGGCCGTGGCGGCCGGCGATCTCTTGGGCCAGTTGCAGAAACTTGACCTTTTCCCACGACTTGCTCCGCTTATCCTTCGCAGACTGCGGGACGGAATAGGCCCGCAGGGTGATGATCCCGGACTCGGGGACGACGCTCTCGACGAACATTTTGCCCGTCTTGGCCGCGCCGTCCTCGATGGCGATGCTGTCGCCCTTCTTGGGGTTCCACGAGTCCCACAGCTCGCGGGTGTCGTTGAGCTTGAGCAGCAGCTCGTCGCTCTGCTTTTCGGCGTACATATCGTGATAGCAGCGGTGGACGCTGATGTCCGGGTAGATGTCGACGCCTTCGTATAGGATCTTCACGGCGTCACCTCCTCCACGGCGGCAGGGTCTCCGGCGTTTCCGCGGTCTCGACGATCGGGATCCGCACGGCCTCGCCGCCCTCGAAGATCAGCACGTCGCTGAGGTCGGGGTTGGCTGCGATGATGGTGCTTGCCATGCGCTCCTCGTTGTAGGCGACGAGCGCGATGCTGTCGAACGTGTCGCCGCCCTGTGCCACATAATCAATAAAGCCGACTGTCTGCTGTGACATAAGCGCCGCCCTCCCTTCTGCTGAGTGCCTCGAGAATGAAGTCGATGAACTCCGGCTCGAGGTCGCGGAGCTTTCGGATCAGTGCGTCCTCGTCAGTGTCGCCCTCGACCTTGATCTGCGGAGAGAAGGACAGGCCACTCAGATCGTAGACCACAGCAGTGCCGGAGCCGCCGCTGAGCAGCTCGTAGTCGCTTTCGCCGTCAGATGCCCCGAGCATCCGGCCCGCCTCTGCCCAGTAGGACAGGTTTTGCGAACGGTATGCAGGGTTAAAACTGATGACCGCCTCGGTCGGGTAGCGTGGATCCTCGCCGGCGATGGACGGCCCTCTTGTGAAGCCGCCGGTCGCATAGCCAGAGACAGACGCGCTGCCGCCTCCACCTCCGAACAGGCCGGCGATCTTGGAGATGACGCCGGAGCCGAAGCTGACGATCTTCGATACCCAGCCGACAATCGTGCCGAGCACGCTGGCGATGGGTTCCAGAATAGACAGCAGCGGAGTCAGCAGTGGGGTGATGGCGCCGATCAGGCTCAGGATCGGGGGGAGTAGTGCCTGAACGAGCTGCATCAGGGGATCAAGCAGCGGCATGATGACGCTGTTGACGATTTGCAGAGCCACTTCCAGCAGCGGGGTGATGACCGGCAGCAGGCTCGAGATGATGCTCACCAGCACAGGCAGCACGGCGCTGACGATCTGCGTGATGATAGGTAGCACGGTGGCAAGCAGGCTGGCAATAGGCGGCAGGATCGCGGAGACGATCTGCATGAGTGGCGGGAGGAGCGTCTGCACGAGGTTGAGAAGCGGCGGGAGCAGAGTGCTCATTAGCTGCGTCAGAACTGGCAGAAGGTCGGCCGCGAGCTGAGAGATCAGGGGCAGAACGTCCTCGAGGGCGTTGGCCGCGCCGGTCAGGAACTCGTCGACAAACGGGGCCGCAGCCTCGACCGCCTTGGAGATGGCCGGAGTGATCTGCTCCATCAGTTTTTGCAGGGTCGGCATGAACTTGTTGAGCCCGTCGAACACAGTGTTCGCCATAGGCTTGAGGGCCACTTCGAGCCCCTGCTTCATAACCTGAAGCCGCTCGGCGAAGTCGTAGGTGTCATCAGCTGCGCCGGCGATTGTCTCGCCGTTTTCTTGCAGCTCAGCCGTCAGGTCTGCGACGGCCAGAGAGCCGTCTCGGATTGCTGCGGCCATCGTGGAGCCTGCCCTTGTGCCGAAGATCTCCGACGCGATGCTGGCGGCCTCTGCGGCCGTCCCGGCGTTTTTGATCTTTTCGTAGTACATGGCGAGCCCGTCGCTGGCGCTGATGCCCTCCTTGGCGAGTGTGGCGACGCTCTTTTTCATAGCGCCGAGCACTTCGTCGGTGTTTACGCCGGCCTTGTCGAGCTGGCCCATCAGGGCGCTCGCCGTCTCGAAGGAGTAGCCCATCTCCTGAAGCTGCGGGCCGAACTTCTGCATATCTGCCATCAGATCCGTGAAGCCCATGCCCGTGCTCTGGCTGACCTTAAAGATGTAGTCCATAGCGCCGCCCATGTCGTCGGCGTCGATGTTCCACTGTTGGAAGGCTTGGCTCGACTCCTCGATCACGCTGCCGAGGTCGTCCCCGAGCATATCGCTCACTTGGATGGCCTGCTTGGAGATCTCCTGAAGCTGCGGGCCGGTGAGGCCGAGGCGGGTGTTGTAGTCTGCGATCGCCTTGCTGGCGTCCTCCATTGTGGTCGGGACGCTCTTGTAGACGGCGTCGAAGTCATCCAGAAGCCCGTCCAGTGCGTCGCCGGTTGCGCCGGTTCCGATGCGGATAGCATCAGCAGCGTCGTCGAAGGACGCGCCGAGATCCTTCATATACTTTCCGGCCTCGATGACTGCCTTGCCTGTCGCCACAGCGATGCCGCCCACGGCTGCACCAACGGCCAGCGCCTTCACGTTCAGGCCGCTGATTTTCTTCTGAGCCTGTTCGATGGCTTTGCCGAGTGATGGGTCGATGCTGCCGGCCAGATTGACGACCGCCTGCATCGTTTTTCCGTTTGCCATGTGCGTCACCTCCTTCTGATGTGTGGTTTCTTAAAGCTGGCCGCACGAGTCGGCCGGCTCGCTTGGAGCCGCTTGGCCTCCTCGACGGCCTCCCCGTATTCGGTCAGGAAGTCGGTCAGCCTTCGCTCTCCGAGGTCTCGCGTTGATGTGTGGAAGGCTCGGGCGTAGTCTCGGATTGCGCGTCGGAGCTGTCGGGGGTGTAGGGTTCCTCCGACTTCCCGGAAATAAAATCCCGGCCGATCCTCATAATCTTCATAACGTCGTAGCCGCGGACGCGCTCGAGGTCGGAGATGTCGATCTCAGGGTTGACCGCGATGATGGCAGCGAAGCCGAGGTAGAGGTGCAGGCCGTAGTCCAGCTCGGCCGCGCCGGCTGCGTTGCCATTCTTGGAGCCGCTGGCGCTCAGCTTTCTGGCGTCAGCTTCAGCAAACGCCTGTGCGGTGATCTCGCTGATGTCATAGGTCAGCTCGTTGTAGCTCTTGCCGTTGATCTGCACAGGGTTGTCGAGCTTGATGGTGTTCTTCATTGGGTACGTCTCCTTTCGATAAACAGAGGGCGCCGCATAGGCGCGGCGCCCTTCAGGTTACAGCAGGCTGCGGATGTCCTTGGCGTAGTCGACGCCGCCGACGCGCAGGATCGTGTTGAGCTGGTCAATCAGCCAGTATTCAGCGCCGCCGACGTAGAGCTGGTAGCGGCTCACGGCAAACGTGGCCTCGTTCTCGCTGGTGTTGCCGGGATCCACGGAGAGGCCCGGGATGCCCTTAGAAACGCAGCGGAGGAACGCCTTGCAGCCTTCGGTCTTGGTGGAGCCGTCGGCCTGCTTGACGTCCTGAGCCCAGCGGATCTCGATGGTCTTGCTCTCGAGTTTCATCATGTTCCGCAGGCCGAGGTCGATGCCGATCTTGGTGATGGATGCCTCCATAGCCTCGATCTGGCCGAGGATGGGGGCGGTGTAGGTTCCCATAGCCTTGAAGTCAGCGGTCACGGGAGTGACAGCCGGCAGCGCGATGGTCACGTCTTTTGCGACGAGATTGCTGCCGATGTAGACGGTGTCGGCGAGGATGGGGCCCTTCAGGTCGAGCCACAGGTTTGCCATTACTCGTCACCTCCTTCGTAGTAGACAGAGAAGCCCGCGTCGGTGTAGGCGACGTAGACGCTCGCAGACTTGAGGGGCGGGGTCGGGGTGACGGCGATGTCCCAGCGGAAGTCGCCATTCATCACGTCCGTGGTGCTGTTCTCGCTCTCGAGGAACAGGATCACGGGCTCGCCCAGCAGGGCGCCCATGCTCACATAGCCGTCGAGCTTCTCCTGCTCGCGGTTGATGATGCGATCCTTCAGCGCGCGGGTCATAGGGCTGTCGATCTCAGGGCTCCACTCGCGCTGAAAACTATTGGTGATGTGCATGAGCATACGCATGGAGACGTCAAAGATCGCGCGAGGATCCACATCTGCACCGTATGTGTAGGCGGCCGTATGGTCGCCCCACAGTACCCACTCGCCTCCCCATGCGACGGCGGTGCTGATGCCGTTCTGCGTCAGCTCCTTGCCGGTCTGCTGGTCGAAGCCGCGGTTGTTGGCGTTGGCCCCGAAATACTGCTTGATGACGGGGATCGCCTTGTTGCCGCAGGTCTCCATCGGGACGCTGTTGTGGCTGAAGTCGGCGCGCATGAGCTCGACCACGGCCAGCGTGCTCAGGTGGAACACGTTGCCGAGGTTGTCCACAGCCTGCGGCCAGTAGACCTTAGAGCGCTCGCCGGTGAAGGCGTTGGCCTTCTTCCATGCGATCGCCTTGGTGATCGTGTCGACCGCCTGCGCGGTGCTGTCCACGAGGGGCAGGTCGGCCACGACGAAGGCGTCCCAGTGGCCGTTGATCTTCTTGCAGGTCGTCAGCATGGCGTTATAGACGGCAGGGCTGTGACTCCAGCCGGGGGCCGCGATCAGATTGCAGACCGCGAACTGCTCGGGATAGAGCAGCGCGATCGCGCTCAGGCCGCTGTACTCGCCGGAGGAGGTGACGCCGCCGATGATGTCGCTGTCTGCGATCTCAGAGTCGTCCACCTCGCTGAAGCTGGCCGTCAGGCTGCCGGCGAGCTGCGCGTCGTCCTTCAGGCTGGTGATGATGACCGTGCCCTTGGTGAAGTTATAGTCCACAGCGTAGTCGGTGCCCTCGACGTAGTTGCCGCTGTCATTCTTTGCGATGGTCAGGGTGTCGAGGATGATCTTGTCGCTGGCGAACTCGGCGCGGCCGCCGGTGAAGGTGAGGGTCTTGGTAGTGGCCGTCTCCTTGCGGTGCTTGCCCGCGGAGGGGTCGAGCACATTGATGACGTAGATCGGGCCGATGTTCCCGAGGGTGTTGTTGAAATGCGCGTACACGGCCTCGCACAGGGTAAAGGTGCCCCAGTCGGACGAGTAGCCGATCTTCTTCTGAGCGTCGACCAGACTGGTGATCTTGATCGGCGCGTTGATGATGCCGGCCTCGCCGAAGCCGCGCACGAGGTTGACGGGTGCCGTGCCGATATAGACCGGCGTGGTGCCCGCCTGCACGGCGCTCTGTGCCACGGTCTCGCCGATGTGGCCGTAGGCGCCGTAGAGGTATTCGTTTGCCATCTGCTTATCCTCCTTTGCATGAAATTAGAGCAGCCGAGCGGCTGCCCTTAAAGCAGGTGTTGGTAGCTTTTCGGGTTGCGGGTCAGGGTCTCATCGACGGAGAACTCAGCCCATGCAAACCAGTACGGGTAGAAGTCGGGGACGGCGTCTTGCTCCGCGACGGGGCCGAAGGTGATGCCCTTCTCCTTGATGACGCGGAGGTCGCCGAGGTACTCGGCGTTTTCAATCAGCCGGAGAGCTGTGTCCACAAAATTCCATGCGTCACGCCAGCCCTCTCCGTTCTTCACGAAGTAGGAGGCCGCCGCCTCGTTGTATTGCTGGATGTAGGTGCCGCTGCCGTCGCCCTTCGGCTTGAAGATGTCGGGCCCGTGGTAGCCGGGATCCCACGCTGAGAAGCAGAGCCGGATCTTGATGTCTCGGGCACTCTGGAGCAGGTCGTCGTCGCCCTGAACGATCTGCACGCAGACCGACGGGATCGGCGCGGCGATGTTCGGGGGCGTCCTGTCCTTCGATGGTACGAAAAGCGAGAACGCGGCCGGGTTTACCAGCTTGTATGGGTAGGAGGCGTCCGTTGCGTTGTCGTCGGGGAGCTTCAGCTTGACCAGAGGGCAGACCTCGGCGGTCAGCCAGTCCCGGACGGTTTCGATGCTGTTGACGATGGACATGGGGCACCTCCTACATGGTGACAGTCTGGCCGAGGGCCACGGTGGCGATCCCCATGTCCTCGCTCCAGTCGTTGACGATGTACTCGCGGCTGTCGACGTTGAGCCCTTCGCCCGCCGGGCGCCGAGCGGGCAGATCCTCGACCGCTGCGTAAAGCAGCAGAGAGGACTCCGCGACGCTCAGCTCTTGCCCCCCTTGGCGTTCCTTCAGGGCGTTGTCGTCCAGCACGGCGGCGATGGCTCTGCCTTCGACGGTGTGCTTCTCACCGAACTCGTCGAGATTGAGAAACGTGCGCCGACGGTCAGCCTCGACCATCGCCTTGAAGCTGAGGGCCATCAGACGGGATCGGCGGCGCCGATCTGAGGGGGCTCCTCGTCGTCGGCACCGTCATCAGGCTGCTCGGCCTTGGTGGCCTCGATGGCAGCGATGACGTCGGCCTTCTTGCGCATAGCAGAGGCGTCCACGCCATAGCGCGCGGCCACTTCCTTCAGCTCGTCGAGCTTCATGTCCTCGTTGTACTCAGGGGCCTCGTCGGCCGCTGTGTTGGTGCTGGCAGGCTCGTCGGCGTCGTCGCCGGGAGCGGGTGCGGGCTGCTCGGCAGTCTCGCCCGGCTCGCCGATGTACTTGGCGACGCCTTCCTTCACCAGACGAGCCTCCAGCTCGTCGTCGAACTTCTGAGGGCCGTCTGCTTCAGTGATGGGGATCACCTTGCGGCCGTTATAGTAGCCGAAGGTGCCCTTGATGATCTGGATCATGCTCTGCTCCTTTCTGCTGCGCTCAGTCCGTCAGGACGTCCGCAACGATGAACGGGTTCTTGTTGTTGGGGATCATCAGCGGGCGGCTGGAGATGGTCAGCGTGCGGCTGTTGCCTTCGGCGCTGCTCACATACTTCGGCACGCGGCGGCCGGCGTAGGTGTGGAACTCGCCGTCGCTCTGCTCGACCTGAGAGACGGCGCCGTAGGCGGTGCGGCCAGCGCCGGGAGCGGTGAGGACGCACTTGCCGGACGGGATGTAGAGCTTGTCCTTGCCCTCGTCGTCGGTGTAGGTCAGGTCGTAGGAGATGACGCTGATGATGCGGCCGAGGACGTTCAGGCGGGCCACGATGGCGGCGCCGTCAGGCAGCAGCTCAGGCTCCACGTTGCCGATCTCGATGCGGCGGTTGTCGAGGAGCTTCTGCACGGCTGCGTCGTTGATGATGGTGTCAGCCACGTCCGGGGAGCAGACCAGATCAGAAGCGCGGAGGCCGCGCTTGGTCAGCATACGGATCATGGCCTCCAGATCCTTCAGGATCTTGCCGCCGGTGGCGTCCCACTTGGCCGTCGGGGTGTAGGTCGCGGGGTTGCTGGCCTCGGAGTAGAAACGGATCTCCATCTCGTCGGCCTTGTCGACGTCGTCGGCGATGTGCTTCATCACGCAGCCATTGGTCAGCATGGTCTCGGCGGCCATCGCTTCTTCGCGGTTGGTGATGAGCTCGCCCAGCTCGTCAGCGTCGCGCAGGATGAGGGTCTGCTGGCGCTGCTCAGGGGTGAGCTGAGAGTAGAGAGCTTCGCCGAAGCCACGCTTGCGCAGCTCGTCGAGGGTCAGGATGCGACGGGGAGCCACGAAGGGCGGGGTGTAGCGTTCCATATTGTAGCCGGCGCGCAGGACGGTGACGCCACCCTTGCGAGGGGCTACGAAGGGCGCCAGCTTCTTACTGCCGTCACGGAACTCGACGAGCACGTCGTCGGTGGCAAAGATGTCGCTCGCGTCGTTGGTGGGGAAGTAGCGGTCACGCAGGAAGGTCGCAGCAGGGGTGAGCTGCTGCACGGCCATGAGCAGCGTGTGGGTGTCGTAGAAGTTAAAAGGCATTTTGTTGTCCTCCTTCTCTTAGTATTCGATGGCGTCGGAGAGCAGGATGCCGGCCTTGCGCAGCTCCTCCTCGTCGGTCGCATTCAGGGTGTAGCCGCTTGCGACGGCCAGCTTGTTGCGGGCGAAGTGGCCGGTGCGGTAGGCCAGCACGGTCACGTCCGCGGTGGTGCCGACTTCCACGTCCTCAGCGAGGATGCAGTTGGCGGTCAGGGTTTCGTTGGTGGTCGCGGTGGAGCCGAGGATCACCAGCTTGCCGTCGCCGGCGGTGCCGGCAGACAGGGCCAGCACGGTGCCGCGCTTATAGGCGGCCGCGGCGGTGGCCTCCTTGCAGATGGTCACGGTGAACACGTCGGCGACGGGCTCGTTGGCAACGATCAGGCCGTCATAGCCGACGCTGCCGAGGTTTTCGTCCAGTCTATTGCTCATTACTTCTTACCTCCGTTCTGAGACTTGGTGGAGTTGTAGAGGCCGACGATGGCGTCCACCTTTGCCTTGTCGTCGTTTTCGCTGCCTTCCTCGCCGCCGTTAGGGGCAGCGCCGACGCCGGCAGCGCCGGACTCGTCGTTGTCAGCCTTGGCGTCCTTCAGGTGCTTGGCACCGAGGGCCGCCTGCTTCTGCATAGCCTTGAGCGCGAGCTGCTCAGCGGTGCAGGGGGTCTCGCCGTACTTGGCGTCCCTGACGAGCTGCGCGTCGCCCACACTTGCGGCGATGCTGTCGATGGCCTCGATGCGGGCGCGTTCCTGCGTTCTGGCAGTTTCGGCCGCCTGCTGCTCGATCTGAGCCACGACGTCGGGGTGCTGTGCTCTCATTTCTTCGAGGGTCATGGTCTTGTTGTCCTCCTTCTTGGGGCCGTCGTTCTTGGCGGCCGCGTGTTTATTTCCAGCCGCAGGGGCGGCGTGGATGCTGTTGTCGATGGGGATCGTCCCCGGGATGTGTCTGAAGCCCTTGACGTCGTGCCGGATGCCGGCGACGAGGAGCACCTTCTTGTCGGCGCTCAGGGTGACGTCGGGGCCTTCGTCTGTGAGCAGGGTGTCGGCAAAGCCGTTGTCAATGGCCTCCTGCCCGACCATCCACGTCTCGCGGGTCATCATGCTGCGGAGCTGGTCGACCTCGATGCCGGTCTTGGCGTGGTAGATCTCCGCGACGGCCCGCTCGCTCGCGTCGAAGTCCTTCTGGAGCTTCTTCAGGTCTGCGAGGGTGTAGTAGTCGTAGAGCAGCCCGGCGACGCCGTGGATCATCACCATGCTGCCGGGATAGACCTGTACCTCGTCGCCCGCGCAGGCGATGACGCTGGCCGCGCTGGCCGCGATGCCTTCCACGACGACGACCTTGTGGCCGGTCAGACCCTTGATGGCGTTGTGGATGGCGATGCCGGTGTAGAGGTCGCCGCCGCAGCTATTGATCTTGATGGTGATATTGCTCTTGCCCTTGACGGCCGCGAGATCCTCCATGAAGCTCTCGGGCGCGATGTAGAGGCCGGGCTCGGGCTCGCCCGTCCACCAGTCCACAGGCTGACGGCTCACGACGTCGCCGTAGAGGGTGATCTCGCCCTCGTCGTCGCCGATGCTGGCGACGTTCCAGAACTTGATCGGCGTGCCCGCAGTCTGAGGCCCGGCGCAGAGCCGGGGAGTGTTATGCGTTCTCATGCTTGTCTCCTTCCTTGATGCTTTTGATGGCCTCGGCGACGATCGCCTCCCGCAGAGCTGCGGAGATCGTGCCGCTGGCCGCTGTGCTCTGGTCGACCTGCCCCTGCGCTGCGCGCAGCTTCTCGTTTTCCCGAGTGAGCTGGTCGACGTTGGCGTCCCACTGACCGCCGTTGAGTCGGATGGTCGCCTGCTCTCTGGTCGTGATGCCTTCGCCGATGGCGAGGATCTCGGCCGTGATCTCCTTCGTCGGGTCGAGCTGTCCCTGAGAGGGGCCGATCCACTCGGCGCCGAGGTATGCGGCGCGGATCGCCGGATCTTCGAAGAAGCCCGGGGCGCTGATGCGGCCGCGGGCAACGGCTTCAGAGAGCCAGATCTCATATACCGGCGTGCAGAAGTCATCGACAAACCACTTGCGCCTCATGCGGAACGCCTTCCACGCCTCCATCAGGGCGGCACGGCTGGCGCTGTACGAGCTGTTGAAGCTCTTGAGCAGAAGGTCGGCCGGGATCTCGAGCGCGGCGCCCACCTGTTCACAGATGGCGCGCAGGAAGGTGTTGAAGCCACTGGCCGGCCGCTTGGGGTCTGCAAAGGTCACGTCCTCGCCGGGCTCCATGATGTTGATCTGGCCGGGGCCCATCTCGTACTCGTTAGGATCCCGGCTCACCTCCGGCAGGCTGCTCCCGACCTCGTTGAACGGGTTGTCGCCGGCGCCTGCCTCGGTCTTGATGAAGGCCGTGAAAAACGACTCGACGACCGCCGCAGTCAGCTCGCTCTCGGTGTAGCGGCGAAGCTGGAGCAGGGGCTCGATGACCTGCGCGAGATAGCTGACGCCGCGGTATTGATCCGGGCGCTCGCTCTCCATGACGTGCAGGATGTTCGGCAGGCCAGTCCGCTCGCCGTATGCCTGAACACGGGCCCACGTTGTCGTCGTGCTGCCGAGCTCGAAGGGGTAGGTGCTGCGGATGTGGTACGCCTCGATCTGGCCGTCGCCGTTCACCTCGACGCCGTCGTAGATGGTGTTGCCGTTGGCCGCCTTGCCGGTGGTCAGCAGCATCGGGGTGATGATGCCGGAGGTCGTTGGCGTGGCGACTCGGTCGGCCTCGATCAGGTGCAGGCGTAGCGAGTAGGGCGTGAGCGGCGTCGGCTCGTACTGCTTCACGACGGCGAACACGTCGCCGCTGACCAGCCACGAGGAGAGTGCGAGCTGCTGCATGGCTGCGAAGTTGTTGACGCCGGTGGCGTCGCACGCCCTTTTGTTCTCAGACCAGAGAGCGAACTCACGCTCGGCCTGAGCCTGCCATGCGTCGGCGGCCTCCTGCGTCATGCCGAGCGCCTCGCGGTCGATCCGACTCTTGAGCTGGAGGCCGATTCCGACGACGTTGGTGCGGTTGGTGCGGATGGCAGAGGTGGCGATCGGGGCCGCCATGTAAAGCATCCGGGCACGCTGCCGCAGGGTGTAGTTGTTGGCGTCGATGTCCTCCTTCGGGCTGCCGCTCATAGCTCTGAAGCCCTTGGTCGCCTTCTTGTGCCAGCTCGCGCCGGCGTCGCCGTAGCCCTTATTCACAGGGCGCGGCTGCTGCCGCCTGTTCTGTGGGCGGCTTCTGCTTTTTCTTTTGCTGATGTTGCTCACCTCCTTCATGGTGAAGATGGCCGAGTCGGGAGAAAAGGAGCGAAAACTCCCGGCGTCGGCCTATGAAAAAAGCCCCTTTCGGGGCTTCTTTCACCAGTCTCGGGGCACTACTCCCACAGCTTTTCGCGGCTTCCCGCCGTTCAGTGCGGCCTCGAGGGCTTCGATGTCTGCCTCGAGCTGTTTGATGGCGGCCCGGATGGATCCGAGGTCGGTGTTGTAGCGGGCCAGATTGCGCGAGCCGATGCCGTAGCTCTGGACGCCTCCGTCCAGCATCTCGGCCTCTCGCTTCAGGTAGAGCTCCAGCCGGTTCCTCTTGATGGAGAGCTGGTACTCGATTTGTTCGCGGGTCTTTCTCATTGTGGTGTGTCCTCCTTACCAGTCGTCGAAGGCGTCGGCCCGGTTGTGCCGTTGCCGCTGCCGTCGCTGCTGCGGGGCCTTCGGTTTTTCCTCCAGTCCTTGCAGGCGGCGCTCGATGGCGTCCATGTCGGGGTTGATGATCTTGAGGCCGGCGTTGGCGTAGTCGCGGCAGTCGAGGGCCTCGTTGCGGTTGTGCCCGGGCAGCTTCTCCCACGCCCAGCGGTCGCCGCGGCGCGTGTGCGTGAGCATCAGCTTCTCGGAGAGGAGCCCGTTGAAGAAATTGAGGTCATAACCGGCGTCGGGGTGCCGGTTGAAATGGCAGTATTTTGGCCCGGGCTCCTGCACCTTCAGATTAGCCATGATCGTCGCCTTGCCGGCGTCGACGCCGATGGTGTAGAGCCAGCAGGTGATCCGCTTGTTGTCGCGGATCGGCACCTTGCTCGGGGGCGAGACGAAGGGGATGCCGTCGCCGCCCTTGCCCTTGATGGCAAAGACACGCTTGCCGACGCGGGCCCGGCACGCCTCATAGACCTCTTGGGTGAAGTGGCCGCCGGAGTCGACGCAGGTGATGGAGATCTTCAGGCCGCGGCCGTTTTTGAACTTGTAGACGTGGTCGACCACGTCATCGAGCCGCTGCCAGACCTCCGGGGTGTCTGGCCTGCCCATGATGTAGCCCTTGACGACGCCCCACGTCTCGCCGTACTTCCCGTGGCCGACTACCTCGTATTCGAGGCGGTTGTCCTGAGTGTCGACGCCGCAGGTCAGCACGAGCACGCCGTCAGGCAGCTCCACAGGGGTGCCGTCCGAGCGGGTGCCGTAGTCCTCACGGCGGGCGAGCATGGTGTCCTCGTCCTCGAGGTCGCCGCGATCTTCCCACAGTTGGCCGAGCAGGGTGTTGTAGACGACCTTGAGGCGCTGCGGGTCATCCTTGGCGTCGAGGAACTTGAGGACGATCTTCTCCCACGGAGTCCACGGGCTCGAGAAGGCATTGAGCCAAAAAGAACGGACGCCCTTCTTGTAGGCGTCCGGGTTGTCGGCGATCCACTTGGCAGGCTGCTTTCGCATGGTGTCCTCGGGGATCAAGCAGCCGCACGCCGGGCAGCTCCACGAGACGCCGCTCTTGAGGCTCCACGACTTTTTCCCGCGGATCCTCTTGACCTCCGGGTCGAAGTGGATATTGTCGAACACGATCTCGCTGTACTCCCCGCACTCGGGGCAGCGGTGGCACCAGCGTTCCTGCGTGCCTTGGTAAAAACTCGTTTCGATGTTGCTGTTGCCCTTGATGGTCGGGGTGGAGACCTCGACCGCCTTGGCGTTGTAGAATGTGGCCTGACGTGCTTCGGCCAGCGCCCACGGGTCGCCCTCGGTGCCGGCGCTGGTCGCCCAGCGGTCGCGCTCGTCGCCGATGATATAGCGGGCAGGCGTGGAGGCCAGAGCCGAGGCACTGTTGGAGCCGGTCAGGGTGAGCATCCCGCCCGGGAACGACTTCTGGAGGATCGTGTTGCCGCTGTCCTTGGCCTTGACGTCGTGCACCTTCGCCTTCAGGGGCTTGCTGTCGCGGATCATAGGGGCCACGCGGAGGCGGCTGAACTTCCGGGCGTCGTCGATGGTCGGGTGGACGTAGAGGATGCTGCCGGGGTCTTGGTCGATGATGTAGCCGATGATGTTGAGCTCGAGCTCAGACTTGCCGACCTGAGAAGCGGCCACCATGACTATTTTGTGCACCTTCGGATCCGTAAAGGCCCGCATGGGCTCCTCGAGGTACGGGGTGCGCTTGGTACGCCACGGGCCGGCCTCGGCTGAGCTTTCCGGGGAGAGGCGGCGGTGCTTGTCGGCCCACTCGTCCACGGTCAGGCTCTCAGGTGGGGCGAAGCGTTTGACCGCTCCGGCGATGGCGGTATTGAGCTTCGCGGCGGCTTTTTTAGTCGTCCGCGTCATCGGCGAGCTGCTCGCTCCAGCCTTCCCGATCCCTTACTCGCCGGGCGTACACCTCGGGATCGTATTTATAACCGGCCAGCTCCGTCAGGATCTTGTAGACCTCTGTGCGGATGATCTCAGACGCCTCGGCGGGTGTTGCTGCGCCGGTGACGTCGACGGCCAGACGGCCCGGCAGGGCCACGAGCATCGACCTGATATTGTAGACGAGGTCGGTCATCACAGCCTCGACGTCCTCGCTGCGGTGCATGGTGCCCTCGAGCTCACTGAGCTGGAGGGCGGCGATGTCTGCCTTGCTGCGCTTGAGGTCAGCCTCAGCCTCCAGACGTCGGCCCTCGATCTCGCTGTCCTTCTTCGACGGCTCCCGGCCGTTGGCCTTGGCCGTCAGGTATCGGATGTACCTCTGGATCGTCGGCAGCAGGTCATAGCGGTTGGCGTTGCCTTCCTTGACCGCGGCGATGACGCCATCCTTGGTGAGCTGCTGCACTCGGCGGGGCGTCATGTCGAACAGGGCCGCGATGGTCTTGCTGTCGACGAGCTTATTGTTGGTTGGGTTCGGCATGGCGTTCCCTCCTTTCTGCCGCTCGGGCGAAACGAAACGGCCCGAAAAAAATTTTTCCCGGCTGCGCGTTTTTTGGGCTCGCCAGCACCGCAGGCCAGAGGGCTCCGTCACAGTACCTTGCGGCGCTGTGCGTGGCCGTGGAGGCGTCTGCGCTGCGCTGTGGCGCGTTTTCTTGGCTGGCCGTCCGTCGGGTCGGCCGCGTCGCTTCGCGCGTCCTGTGGGCCGCTGTGTGGCCTTGCGGCGGCCGTTGGTGTGGCCCTACTTGCCGAGGGCTCGGTCGAGGTTGTGCTGGAGTCGCTTGGCTGTCTCGTCTTGGAGCCGCTTCAGGATCTTCTCATTGGTGCGCTCACTGGTTATCATGGATGGCACCGAGATGGTGGTGAGTTTCTTGATGTCGGTGCGCGTCCGGCTCATTCTCTGGAATGGAATGGCGCTGACGCCTCCGGCCTTGGTGTTGCCCGTCCCCATGAGGATATTGTGTGATCGCTCGGAGTACGGGCCGCCCGGGGTGCGGGTATTCAGATAGCGGCCGATGACCTTCTTCTGTCCCTTGACCACCTGCATCCGCAGCGTGTAGCTCTTTCCCGGCGGGGCGGTCTTCGGTGCCATGCCGAAGTGCACGGGGGTGAGCAGCCGGCCGGAGTAGGTGATGGTCAGTTCCTCGATGGTCTCGCCCGAGACGTTGACGCTGCCCGCCATCTTCTTCGGCTTGCTGCTGTTCTTGCCGGACGGGGTGATCTCGCCCTTCTTGATGTTGTAGACCGACGTGACTTCCTGAGCGATCCAGCTCGGTGCTCTGGCCTTAACGTCGCGGACGGTGGCCTTCACAGCTTTGCGCCCCTGCTCGTCGATCTGTGCGACGGTGTCCATGAGCTTTTGGAAGTTTTCGACCTGCATGGTGATGGTTGTCTTTGCCGTTGTTGTCACCTCCTGAATATGCAAAAAGAGACCGGCGGGCGTTTGTTCGCCCGTCGGCCTCTTGCCGTCGGTTTCTGTTCGGTTTTCTTTTGGTTGGCCGCTCGGAATTGTCACGGCGTTGCCCGTGTGTCCGGCGGTCTTTTGCAGGATATAGAATAGCACGGGTCACTACTGCTTTTCAATTCCTTTTACTTCCCTTTTGTTCCTTTTACTGCGTTTTACTGCCGCAGCTCAGGCAGGGGCTCCAGCTCGTCCAGCACGGCGGCGAGGTTGAGCAGGGCGCGGCCGTGGATCTTGTATGTCCTGTTCTGGTAGGCGTCCACTCTTTCGATGTAGTCACGCCGATCACCGAACAGGACGCCGCAGGTGCTCTCCCAGTCTGCCCGGTCGAAGTAGCGCAGCCGGATGACGGCGCGCTCGTCGGGGTCGGAGAGCTGAAGGATCAGGCCCTCGATGGCGTTGCGCTCCTTCTTCTCCTCAGCCTTGAGCCGGTCGATCTGTTCCTCGAGCTCTATTTTCCTTTCCACCATCATGCCTGTGCGGTCGGATGGTGTGCCGGATCCGCGGGGCATACCTGTCAGATCGGGGCCGGGCGGGGAGGCCATTGTCATCTCCATGCGGTCGAGGCGCTCGAGCTGGTTGTCGATGTCCCTCAGCATGGCGGTGTAGGCCGCGAGCCTGTCCTTGATCCGTTGTGTGATCGGCTTCTCGCTCATTATGTCAGGGCGTCACTCCTGCTCACCTCCTTCCTCGTCAGGCTCGAAGATCGCGGCGATCTCCTCGCGCGGTAGCTCTCGGCCTTGACGGACGCAGCGCACGTTATTGTCTCCATTTGTTTTGATGTAGCGCCGCACGATCACGTCGCACCATTTGGGTTCGAGCTCGATCATGGCGCAGGTTCGCCCGGTGTTCTCGCAGGCTATGAGCGTCGAGCCTGAGCCTCCGAAGAAGTCGACCACGAGCTCGCCCGGCCGGCTGCTGCTCAGAATGGCCCGCTCGCACAGTGCGATCGGCTTCGGCGTTGCGTGCCCGCCTGCGTAGTCTCTTTCTGCTGTGTTTGTGATCGGGAAACGCCACACATCGGTCATTATGTCGTGCTCGTCGCTGTCGTTGTGTGTGTTGTCGAAGAAGGCGCGCAGCTCCATCGCTTCTGCTTTCATGCTCTGGTATGCCTCGGACGGCTTGTTGCGCAGTTTCATCACTTGATCGTGTGGAAGGCTGAAGGC
>OICV01000537.1_pt1 | contig 17171 bp, 17 predicted proteins | sample 1581361 | NCBI WGS metagenome assembly OICV01 (sample SAMEA3882551, study PRJEB24775) | human gut metagenome | biome: human-associated habitat; feature: intestine environment; material: feces | place: Netherlands | collected 2009/2010 | reverse complement strand
GTACTAAAGTACGAGCGTGCCGCGTTTCTTATACCCTGCCAAGGGCTACGGGGATTTGATAGCATTTCTTTACTAACTCTCAATTTACATCTATATCGAATTGCTAATTGACGTAATCTTATATCCATATTATTATGAAAATAAATAAGACATTTTTGTAAGAATTTGGAGGTAATAGCATGCGAGAGTATGATGATGCGGTACTGGAATGCTTCCTGGACAAACAGCTCCAGCTTTTCCCGGAAGCTGTAGCAGAGACACTGGATGAGGCAGAAGATTTTCTGGAAGAGTGCATGGCAGTCGTGGTAGATTCCGTGGAGGATGTCATTGAGTATTTTGATGAGGCCGGCATGGATGTGGACGGCGCTGTGGATGATGAGATTCTGGAGGCAGATGAAGTATTCGATATCGGAGACGGCAGATATCTGATCGTAGAAGCGTAGAACCGAAGATTATTGTACACAGAAACTGGAATGAACCGGAGCTCTCCGACATATATATGTTGGAGGGCTTCTTTGCGTAAGTCTCCTGTAAAAATCTCTTCCCCATTTGTAGGGAATGCGTTATAATGAACTAATGGACTTTTACAGAAAGGTATGGTAAGGAAAATGTTAGAAGGACAAAAATGTCTGGTCATCGGCTCCGGCATCAGCGGGATCGGTGCAGTGGCTTTATTGGAAAAATACCATGCAGACGTGGTTCTGTATGACAGCAGTGATAAATTGACAAAGGAAGATCTGGAGGCGAAGCTTCCCGGGGAAAGCAAGGCAGTCTGTATCGCCGGAGAACTGCCGGAGGAGGTAGAACTGAGCATTCAGGCAGCCGTTTTAAGCCCCGGAGTACCTACGGATATTCCTCTGGTAAACCGTATGAGGGACCGCGGGGTACAGATCCTGGGAGAGATCGAACTGGGATTCCTTGCAGAGCAAGGCAGAGTGATCGCCATTACCGGCACTAACGGCAAGACTACCACCACCACATTGACCGGTGAGATCATGAAAGCTCATTTCGGTGCGGAGAAGACCTTTGTAGTGGGTAATATTGGCAACCCTTATACACTGGAAGTAACGAAGACGTCAAAGGATAGTGTCACCGTGGGAGAGATCAGTTCTTTCCAGCTGGAGACCATACATACATTCCATCCGGTGGTATCTGCGATCCTGAACATCACACCGGATCACCTGAACAGACATCATACCATGGAGGCCTATGTGGCAGCCAAGGAAGCAGTGGCTTCCCACCAGACAAAAAATGATATCTGTGTATTGAATTATGACAATGATTATACCAGAGATTTCGCAGGAAGATGTCCTGCGACTCCGGTACTGTTCTCCTCCCATCACGAGCTGGAAAACGGTTACTTCCTGCGGGGAGACAAGATTATCAAGAGTGTGAACGGCGAAGAGACCGAACTGATGGATATTCACAAGGATATGAATCTGGTAGGCCTGTGCAATGTGGAAAATGTCATGGCATCCATAGCCATTGCAGAAGGTATGCAGGTGCCCATGGAGACGATCCTTACTGTGATCCGCGGTTTCCATGCGGTGGAGCACCGGATCGAATTCGTGGCTACCAAGGGCGGTGTGGACTATTACAACGATTCCAAGGGAACCAATCCCGATGCGGCGATCCAGGGCATCAAAGCCATGAGCAAGCCTACCGTGCTGATCGGCGGAGGCTATGACAAGCAGAGCGAGTACGATGAGTGGATCGACAGCTTTGATGGCAAGGTAAAGTGCCTTGTCCTCATCGGACAGACCAGAGAGAAGATTGCCGAATGTGCCAGAAAGCATGGCTTTGACAAGATCCGTTTTGCGGACACTTATGAGGAATGCCTGAAGCTGTGTACCGAACTGGCCCAGCCGGGAGACGCTGTATTGTTGTCTCCGGCCTGTGCAAGCTGGGGCATGTTCCCGAACTATGAAGTCAGAGGACAGCTTTTCAAGGAATATGTACACGGACTGGCGGAATAAGAAATCATAACAGAAGTAAGGAGTAAAAGCAGGCATGGCGGAAACGTGGAGAAGAAGACGTAAAAAGAAACAACAATCCGAATACTTTTTTGACTACAGCCTGCTTTTTATTGTGCTGTTTTTACTGGGATTCGGACTGATCATGATCTATTCGGCCAGCTCCTATGAGGCTTATGATTCCTATGGAGATGCCGCCTATTATATGAAGAAACAGCTGATCGCCAATATCATTGGTCTTGGCTTCATGATGGTCATTGCCAATATCCCGTATACCTTCTGGGAACGGTTTGCCACCCTGGGATATGTGGTGTCCATGATCCTGATCTTCCTGGTAAAGACACCACTGGGTATCACTTCCCACGGCGCTACCAGATGGATCGGTATCCCACATACGGGCTTCAACCTGCAGCCTGCGGAAGTAGCGAAATTGTGTATGATCCTGTTCCTGGCAAGTCTGGTATGCAAGATGGGAAAAAGCGTTCGTACCATGAAAGGCTTCTTTACCATGATGGCGGCACCCCTGCCGATCGCAGCATCGGTGTACCTCATTACGGATAATTTGAGTTCCGCCATTATTATTATGGGTATTGCGGTGCTGATGGTATTCGTGGCAAGCCCGGATTATAAGAAATTCATCATCATGGGAGGCAGCGTACTGGCGGCGGCTGGACTTTTGGTAGTCGCAGTCGTACAGTTGGGAGATAAGATCGGTGGCAAGTTCCGTCTGGCAAGAATCCAGGCGTGGCTGAACCCGGAAAGTCAGGCGCAGGATAAAGGTTTCCAGACCCTGCAGGCATTGTATGCCATCGGAAGCGGTGGCATCTGGGGCAAGGGACTGGGGCAGAGTATGCAGAAGTTAAGCTTCCTGCCCGAGGCGCAGAACGACATGATCTTCTCCATTATCTGCGAGGAACTGGGATTGTTCGGAGCGGTTGCCATTATTCTCATGTTCATTATGCTCTTATGGCGAATGATGGTCATTGCCAACAATGCACCGGACCTGTTCGGCGCCATGCTGGTGGTGGGCGTTATGGGACATATCGCGATCCAGGCGATCTTAAACATTGCCGTAGTTACCAACTCCATTCCCAACACCGGAATTTCCCTGCCGTTTATCAGTTACGGTGGTTCTTCGGCATTGTTTTTGCTGTCGGAGATCGGACTGGTATTAAGCGTGGCGCGCCGGATCCAGTTAAAAGAGCTGTAGAAAAATACATATTCAGAAGACATGGTACGAAACAGTGCTTTCCTACATAAGATAAGATTATCATAAAAACGGGGATGGTGCTGTATGAAAGGAATCCGCATGCAGGGAGGCATTCCGCTGCAGGGGAAGGTACGCATACAGGGATCAAAGAATGCGGCACTTCCGATCCTGGCGGCAACGCTTCTTACCAATGAAGTATCCTATATTCAGAACTGCCCACGTATTGCAGATGTACATCGTTTTGTGCATCTGCTTCGGGAACTGGGATGTCTGGTGCACTGGCAGGAAAAAGGGATCCGGGTACAGCCGGGAGAAAATGAAGAACTTCCCTGCGAGAGAGCGGAGGCCAGACGGATGCAGGGGGAAGCTATCACCGGAATGCGTTCATCTCTGTGCCTGTTGGGAGCATTGCTGGGAAGATGTGGTTATGTGACCATGGAGCATCCGGGTGGGTGCGTCATCGGAGAACGGCCGATCGATCTGCACATCAGGGCACTACAGCAGATGGGCGTCGAATTCCGGGAGGAAGAAGGGCTTCTGTCTGCACAGGTGAAGGATGGGAAAATGCACGGGGCAGAGATCACACTGGAGTTTCCCAGTGTGGGAGCTACGGAGAATATTTTGCTGGCTGCGGTGAAGGCGGACGGAGACACCAGGATACTGGGGGCCGCCAGAGAACCGGAAGTGACGGCATTGTGTGAATTTCTGACGGCATGTGGTGCACAGATCGAAGGAATCGGAGAAACGGAACTATTGGTTCATGGTGACAGACCGCTTCATGGTACACAGTTCACGGTTCCGGCAGACCGGATCGTAGCCGGGACATATCTGTTCGCCTGTATCGGCTGTGGAGGCAGTGTACTTTTGACAGAGGCTCCCTGGGAGCAGATGGAAGCGGTGACCCTTGTGGCGGAAAAAATGGGTGCGCAGTGTATCACCTCGGAGGAAGGTCTGTTCGTACAGTGTTCCAAAAGACCGCAGGCCATACCGTATTTACGGACCGGACCTTACCCGGGGTTTCCCACGGATCTGCAGTCGGTGGCAATGGCGGTGCTGACGAAAGCGGAAGGATGCAGCTGCATTGAAGAGAATATTTTCGAGAATCGTTTTCGTATTGCGGAACCGCTAAAGGGCATGGGAGCAGAGATTGTTCTGAAGGATGGAAGACATGCCGTGATCACCGGAGTGGAGCATTTACGGGGAAGCCGGATGGAAGCCTGTGAACTTCGCGGCGGTGCGGCACTGGTTCTGGCGGGGCTTGCGGCAGAAGGCGAGAGTTTCGTGACAGGACAGCACTTTATAGAACGCGGATATGAAAATATCTGCAGAGACTTGAGAGAATTAGGAGCACGGATCATCAGTGTATAGAGACCGAAGCAAAATTATCAGAAGAATAGTGATCATAGGCATCCTGCTGCTGGCACTGGGCGGTGGTGCGGTGGCATTGCACTCCGTGTATACGGTACGTACCGTGTATGTGGAGGGCAATGTGCATTATACCGAGGACGAGATCATGGAGATCGTGATGTCGGGACCTTTGGGAGATAATTCCCTGTATCTGTCTCTGAAATACCGTGACAGAGGGATTCAGGACATTCCCTTTGTGGATGTGATGAATGTATCGATTCTGGCACCCGACACGATCAAGATCACTGTATATGAAAAAGCACTGGCGGGATATGTGAAATATCTGGATACTTATATGTATTTTGATAAAGACGGCTATGTGGTGGAAAGTTCCGGGATCCGCACCCAGGGAATACCGCAGATCACGGGGCTTTCCTTTGACCATGTGGTGCTGGGAGAGCAGCTGCCGGTGGAGGATCCGCAGGTGTTTTCCAGGATCATGGATCTGACAAAGCTTTTGAACAAATATTCACTGGCTGCGGACAAGATCTATCTGCATTCTTCCGGTGACATTACGATCTACTTCGGACAGATCAAGGTGTCCATGGGCAGTGACAACAGCCATATAGAGGACAAGCTGCAGTTGTTACCGGACTTCCTGGAGAAGTTACAGGGTAAAAGCGGAACCCTGCAAATGGAAAACTACGAGGAAGGAAAGGGTAAATTTACCTTCAAACCGGACGCGTGAAACATTTGTGAAACATTTTGAAAAAATAGGTTGCTAAATTTGTAAAATGATTATATGATAGTCTATGTGAAGTTGAAAAAGGTTAAAAGGAGGAACTAACCTTGCTGGAGATTAAGACGAATGACGCGGATGTAGCTGCCAAGATCATCGTAGTCGGTGTAGGTGGCGCGGGTAACAACGCTGTAAATAGAATGATAGATGAGAAAATTGACGGAGTGGATTTTATCGGGGTGAATACCGATAAGCAGGCATTGCAGCTCTGCAAAGCTCCGAAACTGTTACAGATCGGTGAGAAGCTGACCAAGGGTCTTGGTGCGGGAGCCAAGCCTGAGATCGGTGAGAAAGCAGCCGAGGAGAGTGCAGAAGAGATTTCCGCAGCTCTGAAGGGTGCAGACATGGTATTCGTCACCTGTGGTATGGGCGGCGGTACCGGAACCGGAGCTGCTCCGGTAGTGGCCAAGCTTGCAAAGGATATGGGCATCTTAACCGTTGGTGTGGTAACGAAGCCTTTCCGTTTTGAAGCAAAAGCCCGTATGGTCAATGCATTAAACGGTATCGAGCGTATCAAGGAACACGTGGATACCCTGATCGTAATCCCCAATGATAAGCTTCTGGAGATCGTGGACAGACGTACCACCATGCCGGAAGCACTGAAGAAGGCGGATGAAGTACTGCAGCAGGCAGTACAGGGAATCACTGACCTGATCAATGTTCCCGCAGTTATCAATCTGGATTTCGCAGATGTACAGACGGTTATGAAGGACAAGGGTATTGCTCACATCGGTATCGGTGAAGGCAAGGGCGATGACAAGGCTATGGAAGCTGTCAAGATGGCAGTGGAGAGCCCTCTGTTAGAGACTACGATTTCCGGTGCTACCCATGTTATCATCAATATTTCCGGTGACATTACCCTGGCAGATGCTTCCGATGCGGCAAGCTATGTTCAGGAACTGGCAGGAGACGATGTAAATATTATCTTCGGTGCCATGTATGATGAGTCCAAGTCCGACAGTTGCACCATTACGGTTATTGCTACCGGTCTGGAAGACAGGGCCAATAACGGTGTACAGAATCGTCTGGGAGGAGGCGCTGCTTTCAGACAACCTGCTTCCCATATGACTCCCAGTTCTCTGAAGGGAATGAATATACAGTCTACCACTCCTACGACACCCCAGGGGCAGGGAGGACAGGCTCCGAGACCCATACAGCCGGTGCCCGGTATTCATAAGCCTACAGATATCAGAAGCTCTGTAGAAGAGAAATCTCTGAAGATTCCTGATTTCTTACAGAGAAAGTAATACTTAGCATTTGTTTTTATAATAACGGAACATAATAAGAGCCACGACACAGAATACTGTGTAGTGGCTTGTTTTGTGTGGAGATTTTAGGAAAGCATATTAGTCTGCCGTTCTCTTTTTCCTGTGCAGAGAAATAATCCTCTCCCCCAGTACAAAGAACGCACCGATCGCACAAGGTAACAGCATGGTGGCGAAACGGTAGAGAAGCACGGCAGACAGGGCTTTGGCCTCCGGCAGGAGACGCCGGAACAGCAATGTGAAGACGGCTTCTACGGATCCAATCCCCGCCGGAGTGGGGATGACCCCCGCCAGCGACTGGCTGAGGGAGGTCAGAGCAAAACATTGCAGGAAAGAAAAGGGCAGATCGCCGGATTCTCCTCTAAGAGAATTGCAGAACACGATCCATGGAATGATATACCAGGTAGTGAATTTTAATACATTACACAGGAACAATCGAAGTAGCAGTAATGGATTTCGTAACAAAGACCGGCTTTCCGCCTGTAGCTGAGCAAGCTTATGCCCGGCACCGGTGAGTTTTTCCTCCCAGGAGGGATGTTTTGCACGGAGGTGGTTGGCTAGAAGATTACAGGCAGTCTGCATCCAGGGAACGGTAGCCACTGCTAACAGAACTCCTGCGATCACACAGACACCTGCAAATCCCAGCAGAATATAACCCTGATAGTATGCAAACGAGGTGTGAATAAATCTGTAGGTTACCAAAAACAATAACAGACTATAGACTGTCATGGAAACCTTGTGTGCGATATATTGGAAAAAGTACATACCGGTGGCATTGGGAACCGGGATACCGGCTTTGTTCAGGTAATAGATTCCTGCGATGCCGGAACCGCTGCCCAGAGTGGCTGTCTTATAGAAAGAGCAGTAGAAAGCATTGCAGAATCCCTGTAAGCCGGTGTATTCCGGGTGTGTCTTATGCACGATCAGCCAGGTGATGTGCCCTTCAAAGATATGGTAGAGGATCACGGTCAGGAACAGGGACATGACCACTTGCGGGGAGATATTGGCAAGCTCCGTCAGCATATCTCCCATGGAATCCCGGAAGCTGTAATACAGGATACCTAATAACAGACAGACAAACAGAAGCTTTCCTGCGAATTTTAATCTCTTTTTGGTAGTATCCGACACAGACGTTTCCTCCTTTTTGAACCTTTTGGCAAGTAAAAATCTATTTTGATTGTCTCTCTTTTGCCTGAAAATGGAAAGAAACAGATTTTGAAAAACGTAGTCTTTTCACCGCATAAGTTTATCTTTTTTTTAGAATAAGGTAAGAGAATATCCATTGATTGTCTGATGAAAAGTGGCTATGATTGATTTATTACAACAGATTTGGACAATAATACAGGAATGAGAAAGGGAAAATGTATGCAGGAAGTCAAACAACCAAACAAAAAACCGTTCATATTCTATTATATGATTGCATTGATCGTGATTATCCTGATCAACAGTCTTCTGGTACCGCAGATCGTACAGCGGGCAGTGAAGGAAGTGGATTACAACACTTTTATGCAGATGACTTATGATAAACAGATCGATGAGGTACAGGTCCAGGACAATCAGATCGTATTCACGGCAAAAGATGACAAGACCATCTACAAGACCGGTCTGATGGATGATCCGGACAGAACGCAGAGACTGTATGACAGCGGGGCAAAATTCTCCAGTGAGATCGTGGAGGAAGCATCGCCGATTTTAAGCTTCCTGATCAGCTGGCTGCTGCCTTTGATCATCATTATTGGCTTCGGACAATTGATGTACCGCCAGATGGCGAAAAAGGCCGGCGGCGACTCCATGATGTTCGGCATGGGAGGCATGGGCAAGAGCAATGCGAAGGTCTATGTGAAGTCTTCCAACGGTATCAAGTTCACCGATGTGGCAGGAGAGGACGAGGCGAAGGAAAATCTGACAGAGATCGTGGAATACCTGCATGACCCCGACAAATACAAAGAGATCGGTGCTTCCATGCCGAAGGGTATCCTCTTAGTAGGCCCTCCCGGAACCGGTAAGACGATGCTGGCCAAGGCAGTAGCCGGAGAAGCTAATGTTCCCTTTTTCTCCATGTCAGGTTCGGAATTCGTGGAGATGTTTGTAGGTATGGGTGCCTCCAAGGTCAGAGACCTGTTCAAACAGGCGAAGGAAAAGGCTCCCTGTATCGTATTTATCGATGAGATTGATGCCATCGGTAAAAAGCGTGACGGACAGGTGGGCGGAAACGATGAGAGAGAACAGACATTGAACCAGCTGTTGACCGAGATGGATGGATTCGAAGGCAACAACGGTGTTATCATCCTGGCGGCCACCAACCGTCCGGAGAGTCTGGATCCTGCACTGTTACGTCCCGGACGTTTTGACAGACGTGTGCCGGTAGAGCTTCCCGACCTGAAAGGAAGAGAAGAAATCCTGAAAGTGCATGCCCGTAAGATCAAAGTCGCAGATAATGTAGATTTCAATAAAATCGCCCGTATGGCTTCCGGAGCCTCCGGCGCAGAGCTTGCCAATATCGTCAATGAGGCAGCTCTTCGGGCAGTCAGAGATGGACGTAAGTTCGCAACCCAGGCAGACTTAGAAGAGAGTATTGAAGTAGTCATTGCCGGTTATCAGAAAAAGAATGCCATCCTTACAGATAAGGAAAAGCGGATCGTTGCATACCATGAGATCGGACACGCACTGGTGGCAGCGAAGCAGACCAATTCCGCACCGGTACAGAAGATCACTATTGTGCCCCGTACCTCCGGTGCACTGGGTTATACCATGCAGGTGGAAGAGGAAGGCAATCATTATCTGATGAGCAAGGAAGAGATGGAGAACAAGATCGCTACATTGACCGGCGGACGTGCCGCGGAAGAGATCGCCTTCGGATCTGTGACCACCGGAGCTTCCAATGATATCGAACAGGCTACCAAGCTTGCCAGAGGTATGATCACCCGCTACGGTATGAGCAAAGATTTTGACATGGTAGCCATGGAGACCGTGACGAACCAGTATCTGGGTGGAGATTCCTCCCTGACCTGCTCCATGGAGACCCAGACTGCCATCGACAGAGAAGTGGTGGAGCTGGTGAAAAAACAGCATGAGAAGGCAGGACAGATCCTGTTGGAAAATCGTGCTAAACTGGATGAACTGTCCCAGTATTTATATGAAAAAGAGACCATTACCGGAGAAGAATTTATGAAGATATTGAATTCCTAAAAGGGTTTCCGGAGAAGACGGAATCGGCGTTTGTGCCGGTTCCGTTTTTGTGTGAGCAAATTAAGCAAATCTTAAAGAGGTGCTAATGGCATCTTAAACCATGCCTACTGTTATCTTAAAAAAGAAACCACTATACTTTTCCTGTAAGAAAAAGCTGTGGAATGGCAAATTTACAGATTACGGGAAGGGACTGGATATTAAGATGCGAAACAGAAACTACTTTAACAACAATAACATGCAAAAAGGAATCGCACTGGCAACCTGTATGGCGATCGTCATGGGACTGTTCACCGGGTGTGGGAATAAGAACGATCAGCAGATCGCAGCGTCACCTGATGAAGTGCAGAAAGGACGATATGTAGAGACGGAACTCTCACTTCCGGAGGAATGGAAGGACAAAAATATCAGCCAGATCTTCCGTTCGGGTGATGAATTACATTTTCTCGTGGCAGGAGGATCGGAAGGTCAGGTCTCTTTAGAGGAATGGATGCTGGGCGAAGGGGATACTCTGACGGAAGTGACGAAGGACTGGCTGAAGGCGCTTCCCGAGGGAAAGGGTCTGGAGAGCAGTGACAGTTTTACACTGTTGCAGGATGCGGAGGGGAATCAGTACCTGTACGGCAACTGTTACCGGGATGAGGAGAGCTCTTCCGCACATCTGTGGAAGGAAGCGGACGGCAGTGCGTTGGATATTACACCACAGAAGTGGCTAGAGCCTATGGATATGGATGGCTATCGGTTCTATGATACGCCGCAGTATGTGACACTGACAGAGGACGGATTGTTAGTGGGACTGTCTTATTTTTCCCTGGATGTTGTATTGGCACAGGACGGAAGCCTGGTGAGCAGCCAGGAGAGCGACAGCCTGACAGACAGTGGCAGTCTGTCGGATAATAAGTGGGTCAGTGCTGTGGGAGATACGTTGTATCTGGCACAGACGGATGAACAGGGGAACGTGAACGGTCTGTTGCAGATGCAGCTGGATGGAAGCAATGGGGCAAAAAAGAAGGAAGTGCTTCCTTTTTCCCAGGACAGTTACAGCTCTGCTTATTTCAGTGTGCTGGGAGACGGCACAGTCTATGCGGCGGATGCAGACGGATTCTTCCGTTGCGACGCAGGAGATACCAACTGGCAGAAGCTACTTCAGGGAATCGATACCGGTTTTTCTCTGTCGGATCAGTGGTGCAGGGATATTGTGGCATTGTCGGACGGCAGTGTATACGCATGGTTTGGAAGTGAGAGCGGGGATAAAATAATGATTTATCGATATGATCCCGATGCGGTGACAGAGGTGACCGAAGAACTGACGCTGTATACCGTAGAGGAGAGCTTCTTTTTACAGCAGGCTGCGGTGCAGTATCATAAGCAGCATCCGGAGATACTGATCCATGTGGATGCGGCAATCTCTATGACGGATAAATACAGCGGAAATGCGGATTATCAGCAGATCTATCAGGACCTGAACACCTCCCTGACCTCCGGCAGCGGACCGGATCTCATGGTGATGGATCATCTGAAACTGGACACATATGCCTCTAAGGGCTTGCTGTTTAATCTGCAAGAGATATTGCAGCCCATGGAAGAGGACGGAACCCTGCTTTCCAACATCACAACAGCCTATGAAGAGGCGGATGGAAGACGGTATGCGGTGCCGCTGCAATTCGGATTATTGTTAGCTGTCGGCAGGGATGTGCAGCCGGAGGAAATGAGCAGCATGGACGCTATTGCAAAGACGGTATCCGGAAAGGCGGAGAGCTATCTGGGAGACCGTACCTGCGGCGAACTGGTGGAAGAGTTCTATCCGTTGATCGTGGATGATATTTTACAGAACCGTCAGGTGAATCGTGATACCTTACGTCCCTGGCTGGAAGATTTGAAGAAGATTGCGGATAACTGTGGCATCCTGCCTTCCAGAAAAGAAGGCCGTGCAGCGAATATCTGGGATCTGGGATCTGATGTGAAGCTGGTACTTCAGGAGACTGACGGCTTTAATCAGGCAATGACACCCTATGCTGTGGCAGAACTGTTGAATGCCAATGTGGTATCCGTGGAAAATGCATTTTATCCGAAGATGGTCATTGGAATCAACAGCCGGAGTGAACACGTGGAGATCGCAAAGGATTTCCTGCAGTTTGCTCTGTCCGAAGAATTGCAGAGCGTGGATACCTATGAGGGATTCCCCGTCAATGCCAAAGCGTTGGAGACGCAGGCTGCAGCAGACCGCAGCATGGCGGAAGCCTATACCACCTATGATATCGACGGCAGTACCGCAGAGTTCGCCATCAAAGCCTACTCTGAGGAGACCGCGAACCATCTGATGGAGCTGTGCAAGGCAGCCACCCTGTGCCTTAAGGAAGACACTCAGATCGAGACTTCCCTGACCGAGAGCTTACAGGCATACCTAAACGGGCAGGCGAGTGTGGAGGAAGCCATGGATGCGGTGGAAGGAAGCCTGAAGATGTATCTGGCGGAGTAGCGCTCCGACCAGCATTCAATAGTCGATTTTCGAACGATTTTATTGATAAAATCGTTTGATTTGTGTATAATATAATTGAAAAGAGAGATTCTCTTTATGAGACGATAAATAGTTATTCTTCAAGAAAGGTGATGATGATATGTCCATTACTGCAACTGAATTAAAAATTAATCTTGGCAAATATCTTATGCTTGCAGAAACAGAGGATATTTATATTACTCGTAACGGAAAAGTTGTTGCAAAATTGTCTAATCCATATCAGGATAGAGTAGATGTTGCTAAATCATTGTTTGGCGTTCTTTCAAATGATATGACTCTGGAAGAAGCACGGGAAGAAAGGTTGAATACGATATGAGAGTTTTAGTTGATACTTGTGTTATCATCGATGCATTACAGTCTCGTGCTCCATTTTCAGAAGTAGCGCAAAAACTCTTTATATATTCTGCAAATAAGCAATTTGAGGGTTATATTACAGCAAAGTCAGTTACAGATATCTATTATCTGACACACCGTTTAACACATAACGACGTAGAAACACGAAAGATTTTGAGCAAGCTTTTTACTTTATTTCATTTGTTGGATACCACTTCTTTAGATTGCCGGAAAGCAATATCTTCTGAAATTGGTGATTATGAAGATGCTATTATGGTGGAAACAGCAATTCGTTCAGAAATGGATTGTATAGTAACCAGAAATGTAAAAGATTATATGAAATCTTCTGTTAAGGTGTGTGAACCTTCTGCATTATTAAAGCTATTAGAGGAAGAAAATGAAACTGAATAAAAACAAGAAGTGAATTGTTCAAAATGGATAATTTTTGATATGGATTGAAAAATAGCCTTATCCTGAACCGACCTCCTATCGTTAGACCTAAAATCTAACGATAGGAGGTCGGTTTTTTTATGGCTAAATATACACTTGTAAACGTCTGATAAAGTTACTATAATTTCAATTACAGAAAAAGGTGATGGAGAACTTACTTATGCAGATTTATGTGGATGCAGATGCCTGTCCGGTGGTGGACATAGTGGAAAAGATTGCAAAGAAATATCAGATTTCGGTGACACTTCTGTGCGATACCAATCATATACTGACTTCCGGTTACAGCGAGGTGGTGGTCGTGGGAGCCGGGGCGGATGCTGTGGATTATAAGCTGATCAGTCTCTGCCGCAGGGGAGACATCGTGGTAACTCAGGACTATGGCGTGGCAGCCATGACGCTGGGCAAGAGTGCCTACGCCATCCACCAGTCCGGTAAATGGTACACGGATGAGAACATCGACCAGATGCTCATGGAACGACATCTGAATAAAAAGGCAAGAAGAGCTTCTCATAAAAATCATTTAAAAGGTCCGAAGAAGCGGACAGAAGAGGATGACGAAAGATTTGCACAATCCTTTGAACGGATGGTAAAAGCAGCACTGGAGGAAGAAAAATGAGACTTTTTCCAAAGAGAACCGAAAAGAAGACTTACGACAGAAGCAATCAAAAACCTGTCATCAAAGCCAGCATCTGCAACGGTGAACAGGTGGCGGGATTCAAGGATATCCACACGGGAAAATTTGAAGAAGTCATGCTGATCCGCCGGGCGGAAGACCTTGAGACATTTAAGATAATGTATGGGATTGAGGGAGAGATTACAAAAGAATATTGATTTTAACAAAGCGAGGAATAGACTATGAAAAGAAAAATTATTTTAGCACTGATGACAATATGTATTTTATCGTTTGCTTCCTGCGGAAAACAGGAAACTACAGCGACAGCAGAACCCATTCCCACTGCTGTTGAATCTGCACAAGTAGAACTTACAGAAACAACCACGGAGACAATAGAAAGCACTGAGGTAGTAGAAGATAACACAAGTGAAGCAGAAGCGAAAGACGAATCAACAGAGGCAGAAAAGACCACAGAAGTAACCAACATAGAAGAAGCAGAGCCACTTTCAGAAAAAGACCTTGCATTTAGTTTTTTGGGATATGATACATATAATGAATATGTAGAGGCAGGAAATGATGAGGCTGCATACATGCTTGCCGATAATGCAAACATGATAGTATCAGGTGAATTTACAGATGATGGTAATGTAATAGAAAGTACAGTAAGAGGCATCAAACTTGGAGACAGTATAGACAAAGTAATTGAATTATATGGAGATACAAAGCAGCGTTCCGCAGATATTAAAGATGTATTCTCACATGATGGGTTAAAGGACTCCGGAGCATATAATTATTTCTTAAAAATTGATTCAACCAAAGACTACTTTTATGCATTTAGATTTAGAGTAGATCAAAATAATAATATAATTGCAGTTGTAATAGAACCTATTTCAATGAAGTATTGGTCAGAAGATTGAACTTAACTGAAAATGCTGAAGAGCCGACACAGATCCTTGGTAGATTATTCACAGAGAGAAGGCAGCTTGAAAGAGTCTCACCCTAATATCATTATTTTTACAAATGAAAAAAGCTCAGGAACACCCTATGATATGTACCCCAGAACATGATATCAGCAATTGTAGAATCTAATCGGACGAGAAAAGATTTTATTGCTGATCAGGTACTTTCTATGGCAGGATATTATGACTATTATAATAAAGGTGACTACAGTAAAGATGAAGAAAAAACATGTATAAAAGGTGTATTCCGCCTGACCATGAAGAGCAATTCCGATAACTTCCGCCAGAGCAGCATCCTGGGCGTGATGAAGCGGATCAAGGCGAAAGGAGCTACGGTGATTGTCTACGAGCCTACTCTGGAGGACGGCAGTACGTTCTTCGGCAGCAAGGTGGTCAATGACCTTGCGAAGTTCAAGGAGATGAGCCAGTCCATCATTGCCAACCGGTATGACAGTTGTCTGGACGATGTAAAGGAGAAGGTATATACAAGAGATCTTTTCGGTCGTGATTAATGATATGAGATTGAGATATATGGAGAGACTATATATACTCATAGTTTTTTTGTTCCTTTATTCCAATGGGCCTTTTATAACAGCAGAGGGTAACATACCCCTCTGCATTTGTGTATAATATTTCCGGGATTATAAATATCAGGCAAAGCGTGCCACTGCCATTTAGCACTGGCACACTTTGCCTTGCAGGTACGCGCCGCCTGGAGGCCCATAATCATTGCAGCCTTACTGTCAATATCTTTTTTCGGTATAACATATATTTTAGGTCTAAGATATAACTTGTGCTGTACTGCGTATTCTTTTAATGGCAGTCTATATATCAGGTCATCATAGATTATACTGCCATCTCTGTCTGTGATTTTTATGCGATGAAAAGTCGTCATCATAAGCTAATCCTCAACCATTTTTATAAAAGATAATCTGCCGCAGAACTCGGACATATACTTCGGCGGATTCATTTGCTCTTTATGGCGCCTCTCCATTTTCCGTAAGTGGGGGAGTAACACTTCTGTAATACCGTTAAGACCGGTTCTTTCCAATAAATTTTCTAATGATTCTTTTGATATTTCCATTATACTGTTCTCCTTTTCTCTGAGTATTTTTCTGTATAGTCCTGGACATCGTTGCCTCTTTCTCCTTACCGGAGAGCTGTACACAGGAGTCACTGAAGCTGCAGTAAATGACAAATTCAGCAATAGTTTTCCTGGCGCTTCGTATTTGATTCAGGAAAAGAATGGAATAATCTTTAAATTCCTTTTTTATGCATAAATACATGTGGTCGCGCGACCACATTTTTCCGTATTGTATATTATTATTTATTGTCTTAAACTGAAAATTAATTAAAGGACATATAAATGGCAGATTTAAAGTACATAATATTGCGAGGTCCGGTAAATGAAAAATGTTACGAGAAAAGACATTGCAGAAAAACTTGGAGTATCAGTATCTGTTGTTTCAAGAGTAATAAATAATAGTGGATATGTAAGTAAAGAAAAAAGAGAAAAAGTATTAAAAGCGGCAAAAGAAATGGGATATGTACAGAATCCTGTTGCAATGGCCCTTCAGCAAAACAAAACAAAGCAGTTACTTTTTTTCTGCGAAGATCTTACTTCTACATACTACAATCAAATGTATCATGGCATGGTAAGAGCCGCCAAGGAAAGAGGATATCATGTATTGACGGTAATGGATGAAAATGATTTTGAAATGGTAAAAGAAACAATAACGGATGGAATTTTGTTTCCAAATGAAATGGTAGCGGAAGCCTATGCAGCTTCGGTGGGGAGAAATTATAATCTTCCGGCTGTGACAGCATGTTTTAATCCGGGCATGTCGTTTTCAAAAGCAATGCCGGCTGTGACGATTGATAATGAAGAGGTGATTAATAAAGCCATAGATTATTTGATCGGATTGGGACATAAAAAAATAGGTATGACATTGCCATTCAGTTATGGGTATGTAGATTTGCGTTTTAGATACTGGGAAGAGCGGATGAAACAGGAGATTGGCATAGGATATGAAAAATACATTATAGATGTACAGGACCGGGTAAAGAGGAGAAGCAATACGAGAGGAATAAAGATTCCATGTCCTCAGGAATCAGGGGATTTCCTCTGTTATGATTGGTTTTATATTGGAAAGGAAGTGGCTGAATTTTATGTCTCTATGAGATATAAGCCTACAGTAATTTTATGTTTTAATGACGATATTGCATTTGGCACTATGGAATATTTGAAAAAACTTGGAATTCGGGTTCCTGATGATGTATCCGTAATGGGAATAGACGGTTTGTTTACGCGCGATAAATATACACCTAAGTTAACTACGGTAAATATGTATCCGGAACTTCAGGGCGCGAAGTGTGCAGAAATCCTAATTGATATTCTAAATGGTTTTAAATATAAGTATATATATAAATTTAAAGTTTCAATTTTAGAAGGTGAAAGTGTTAAAAAGCTTTAGTGCAGAGAATCAGGAGAAATACGTTTAGCAATAAAAAGCGATAA
>OICV01000502.1_pt1 | contig 17946 bp, 13 predicted proteins | sample 1581361 | NCBI WGS metagenome assembly OICV01 (sample SAMEA3882551, study PRJEB24775) | human gut metagenome | biome: human-associated habitat; feature: intestine environment; material: feces | place: Netherlands | collected 2009/2010 | reverse complement strand
GTTATGTATATGCTGTGTGCTGTGGCTGATGTTATAGGAGTTATAGTGTTAGCTGTTACAGGGTTAAGGACTTTAAGTTAATTAAATAAAAAGCTGGCTGTCCAGAAAACATTTATATGATAAAGTCATATAAAGCTTTCAGACAGCCAGTTTTTTATCAGCCAGTAACTTCTTTAATGCCGTTAATATCAGCTATGGCGATAAGAGAGTAGTTAGTGTAATATACAACAAAGCCCGGTTTGGCAGCGGCAGGCTTTTTGACTTCTTTCTTTAATACATAATCGACTTCAACTTTATCAAGGTCGCGGCCTTTAGAGTAGTAGGCTGCAAGTGCGGCAGCTTCCTCAAAAGTTCTGTCGGGCAGTTCCTTGCCGTTAGTCTTAACTATAACGTGAGAACCAGGCATCTGCTTGGCATGAAACCACCAGTCATTCCCTGTGGCAAACTTAAAGGTAAGCTCATCATTCTGGAAATTATTTTTTCCCACATAAATATGAAATCCGTCGCTGCTCAGATAATGGAAGGGCTTGCTGGTGATCTTTGCTTTTTTCGTGCCGCCCTTTCTGCGGATGTAGCCGCTCTGGGTCAGTTCCTCCTTGATCTCCACCAGATCTTCCTCTTTCAGGGCGATATCCAGGGCCGTGCTGATGGTCTCCAAGTGGTCGATCTCTTCTTTTACCTGAGTAGTCAGTTCGGACAATGCTTCATAAGTACGCTTTAGCTTTCCGTATTTGTCAAAATATTTCTTCGCATTTTCCGTAGCGGAAAGAGTAGGATCCAGGGGGATCGTCACCGGTTCGTTGGTATAGTAATTTACCGCCGTGAGAGATTTGTCACCGGGCTTTGCACTGTAACCGTAAGTATTCAACAGTTCTCCGTAGATCCGGTATTTTTCCCGCTTCTTCGTATCCTTCATCTGGGCCAGCTGCAGATCGTATTTTTTAATATCCCGTTCCAGAGCGGTCTGCACGATACGGCGCAGGTCAGAAGATTTCTGACGGATCCTGGTCAGGGTATTTTTCTCCGCATAAAAATGCTCCAACAGGGCGGACATGGAGGTGTAGGATTCCAGATGATCCGCTCCGGTGCTGTACATGGTCAGGGGAACCGCCGCGTATTCCACGGGGCGGGTGCCGGTGTAAGCGATGCAGGGGGAGAAAGTTTCTTCCTTGATAGAAGTGACCATTTTGGAAAAAACTTCGTACAAGGCATGATAATCCTCTGCCGTCAATGCCGCTGTAGGGCGTTCCCCGTCGATGCCTGCCTCGTGACACAGTTCCTGTGCCAGTACCGGAGAGATACCGGTGAAGCTTCCGTAGATCGCCTTGAAGACCGGCTGAGGCTTGGCGGCAAGGGTCTCCCGGAAAGTAGTCTCGTCGCAGGTCAGGGCATCCAGTTTATCCTGGGTGTGGGCGATGAAGTAGGGCTTGCCGGGCAGGACTTCCCGGACACTGCTGACTGCGGCGGATACCCGCTTGATACTGTCGATGATGGTATTGTCATCGTTGCAGAAGATCAGGTTGCTGTGTTTGCCCATCAGCTCCATGACCAGCGTCTTGTGGCGCAGATCCCCCATTTCATCCAGATGCTCAATATCGATATGCACGATACGCTCCAACCCCGGCTGGGAAATGTTCACGATACGGCCGTTCTGTAAGTGCTTGCGCAGCAGCATACAGAAGTTTGGGGCCGTCATGGGACTGGGTTTGTTGCTCTCCGTCAGATAGATCAGGGGCAGGGAAGCGCTGGCGGACAGAAGCAGTCTCTTTTGTCCGGTGGGCTGCTTGATGGTCAACAGCAGTTCGTCGTTTTCCGGCTGGGCGATCTTATATAATCGTCCACCGATGAGTTCTTTTTTTAATTCTGATATTACACAGGCAATGGTAACGCCGTCAAAAGCCATAATTTCCTCATTTCTGCTCTTTGAATCCGGGAAAAACAGACCATAAAGAGCCACAAAATAGATATGCTGCAAACGAAAGTACAGCATAGTTATTGTAACAGATTTTTATAGGAAAGAAAAGTACGCGGAAAACAGAATGAATATTATTCCACCATAATGCATAAGGCCATAAAAATAGTATGAATATATGCATAAATATACACAACAATCCGAGAAACGTGCATAAAAATGAAAAAAGTAGTAGACATTTAGACAAAAAGTGGTATCATGGTGTCAGGGTCAAAAGGTCGAAAAGCCGTTCATGCTTGCATGATAAGGCTTTTGAACTTGTGACCCGCTAAACATGAGGAAGTAGCGATTTGCGTAGCAAATCAGCGGATTCCGAATGTTTACAGAATTGCGTGAGCAGCTTGCTGCGAAGCAATTCGTTGACACAAGTATGGCGGCGACAGAAGCAATTCGTTGACACAAGTATGGCGGCGACAGAAATAAAAAACGATGACATAAACAAGAGAGGTAGAAAAATGATCAGGGTAGGAATCATCGGAGCAACCGGTTATGCCGGAGGAGAACTGGTAAGGATCCTGTTAAACCACAAGGATGCCAAAATCGTATGGTACGGTTCCCGAAGCTATATAGATAAGAAGTATTATCAGGTATACCAGAACATGTTCCAGCTGGTGGAGGATATCTGCAAGGATGACAATCTGGAAGAACTGGCGAAGCAGGTAGATGTGATCTTTACCGCAACCCCTCAGGGATTTCTGGCGGGCCTTTTGACAGAGGAGATTCTCTCTCAGGTGAAGATCGTGGATCTGTCTGCTGATTACCGGATCAAGGATGTGGCCACCTATGAAAAATGGTACGGCATCGAGCACAAATCTCCTCAGTTCATTGAGGAAGCAGTATACGGACTCTGCGAGATCAATCGTGACAAGATCACGGAGAAGACCAGATTGGTAGCCAACCCCGGCTGCTACACAACCTGTTCGATCCTGACGGCCTATCCCATGGTCAAGGAAGGCATGATTGATGTGAACACCCTGATCGTGGATGCCAAGTCCGGTACCTCCGGTGCAGGAAGAGGCGCCAAGGTGCCCAACCTGTTCTGCGAAGTGAACGAGAACATGAAAGCCTACGGCGTGGCAAGCCACAGACATACCCCCGAGATCGAGGAGCAGTTAGGCTATGCGGGCAACTGCCAGGTGACCATTAATTTTACCCCGCACCTCGTACCCATGAACAGAGGAATTCTGGCAACCGAGTATGCAACACTGAAGAGAAAACCGGACGGTACACTTCCTACCTATGAGGAAGTAAAAGCTGTCTATGATAAATATTATGCAAACGAGAAATTCGTCCGTGTGCTGGATAAGGGCAGCTGCCCCGAGACCAAGTGGGTGGAAGGCAGCAACTACGTGGACATCAATTTTGTCATTGATGAGCGTACCGGCCGTATCATTATGATGGGTGCACTGGATAACCTCGTAAAGGGTGCCGCAGGACAGGCGGTACAGAACATGAACCTGCTGTTCGGGCTTCCTGAGAGCGAAGGCCTGGAGCTGGTTCCCTGCTTCCCTTAAAGCAGCTACGGAAAGGATTAGAAAGGATAAAATACATACATGAACAAACAGTTTACGATCAAACCCATGACCATAGAAGATTATGACGGTCTGCATGCCCTCTGGATGACCATTCACGGTTTCGGTATCCGGAGCATCGATGATTCCAGAGAAGGTGTGGAACGTTTTATCAACCGGAATCCCGGCACCAGTGTGGTAGCCATCGGGGAGGATGGAGCCGTAGTGGGCGGCATCCTCTGCGGCCATGACGGACGACGAGGCTGTCTGTACCATGTATGTGTCAGAGAAGATTACCGAAGACTTGGCATCGGCAAAGCCATGGTCGTCCACTGCATGAATGCTCTGAAAGCGGAACATATCAACAAGGTCAGCCTGATCGCTTTTACCCAGAATGACATCGGAAACGCTTTCTGGAAATGCATTGGATGGACAAAGCGGGAAGACTTGAACTACTACGACTTTACTTTGAATGAAGAGAACATTACGGCGTTTAATAAATAGAGGGTAGGATTGTGGAAGTGCGTAGCACGGAGCAATCCGTAGGCATCAAAGTCGGGGGCTTTTGACCCCGACATCATAAATAAAACGGAAGCGAAAGGAGATTATTCCAACATGAAACAGATCCAGGGCGGTGTGACCGCAGCAAAAGGCTTTGAGGCAGCAGGTGTGGAGGCTGCCATTAAATATCAGAATCGTAAAGATATGGCACTGATCGTAAGTAAGGCACCTTGTACCGTAGCCGGTACTTTTACCTCCAATGTGGTAAAGGCGGCTCCTGTACTGTGGGATAAGCAGATCGTGGAACATTCTGCATTTGCACAGGCAGTGGTAGTCAATTCGGGAATCGCCAATGCCTGCACCGGCAAACAGGGACTGGACTGCTGTGAAGCAGAAGCAAAATGTGCCGGAGAACTGTTGGGCGTGCCCACCGATGCCGTACTGGTTGCATCCACCGGTGTCATCGGTATGCAGATTCCCGTAGACAAGATCACCGCTGGCATCGAGAAACTGGTGGCAGCCAAGGCAGATACTCTGGAGGCTGGCTCCGATGCAGCCCATGCCATTATGACCACCGATACCATTTCCAAGGAGATCGCCATCGAGACACAGATCGGTGGCAAGACTGTGACTCTGGGCGGTATGTGCAAGGGTTCCGGTATGATCCATCCGAATATGTGCACGATGTTAGGTTTTGTAACCACAGATGTGAAAATTTCCAAGGAGATGCTGCAGAAGTGCGTCAGCGCAGATGTAGTGGATTCCTTCAACATGATCTCCGTGGATGGAGATACTTCCACCAATGATACACTGCTGGTGCTGGCCAACGGCATGGCTGGCAACGAGGAGATTACCGCAGAGGGCGAGGATTACGACAACTTCTGCAAGGCACTGCATGAGATCACTACATTCCTGGCAAAGAAAATGGCAGGAGATGGCGAAGGCGCCACAGCACTGTTCGAGACCAAAGTAATAAACGCAGTCAGCAAGGAAGATGCCAGAACTCTGGCAAAATCCGTGATCTGTTCTTCTTTGACCAAGGCAGCTATCTTCGGACATGATGCCAACTGGGGACGTATCCTCTGTGCACTGGGTTATTCCGGAGCCAAATTCGACCCGGAAAATGTGGATCTGTATTTTGAGAGTAAGAGCGGCAAGATTCATATCTTCGGTAATGGTGTGGCATGTGATTACAGCGAGGAAGAGGCCACGAAGATCCTCTCCGATCCGGAAGTCACCGCACTGGTGGATATGCATATGGGTGAGGCAGAAGCTACCGCATGGGGCTGTGATTTAAGCTATGATTATGTGAAGATCAATGCGGACTATCGTTCCTAAAAAAGAACGACCGGAAAGATAAATGACAGGCGGATCACGGTATCTGCGGAAATGAGGATAAAAATGGAAAAAGATATGGAACAGGTAATGAAAAAAGCAGAGGTGCTGATCGAGGCGCTTCCTTACATACAGAAATTCAACCGTAAGATCATCGTGGTAAAATACGGCGGCAGCGCCATGAGCAATGAGGAACTGCAGAAAAACGTCATCAAGGACGTAACGTTGTTGAAACTGGTAGGTTTCAAGCCCATCATCGTTCACGGCGGCGGTAAGGAGATCAGCCGCTGGGTCGGCAAGGTCGGAAAAGAGGCAAAGTTCGTCAACGGTCTGCGTGTCACCGATGAGGAGACGATGGAGATCGCGGAAATGGTACTGAACAAGGTAAATAAGAGCCTTGTGACCATGGTGGAAGAGCTGGGCGTGAAAGCAGTAGGTGTCAGCGGTAAAGACGGCGGCCTGCTTCAGGTAGAGAAAAAATATTCCGACGGTCAGGACATCGGTTATGTGGGTGAGATCACCGGCGTGAATCCGGATATTCTCTTTGACATGCTGGAGAAGGATTACCTGCCCATCATCGCTCCCATTGGACTGGACAAGGATTATCACACCTACAATATCAATGCGGATGATGCGGCCTGCGCTATCGCAAAAGCAGTACATGCGGAGAAACTGGCATTTCTGACGGATATCGAGGGATTGTACAAGGACATCAATGACAAGTCCACATTTATTTCCAGATTGACAGCTTCCGAGGCAGAGGGGCTGATCCACGACGGTTACATCGGCGGTGGTATGCTGCCGAAGCTGAACAACTGTACTTCTGCGATCCGCAACGGTGTAAACCGTGTGCATATTCTGGATGGACGTCTGGCACACTGCCTGTTGTTGGAGATCTTCACCAATCAGGGTATCGGAACTGCGATCGTATCCGATGAGGAGTGAAAAAAGTGTGCAGAATAAGCCTGGCAGCTTATTCCGCACCCGGCTATTTGTGCCGCAGGCGTCACAAAGTAGCCATTATCGCAAAACCAAATTAGAAATTTGGTTTGCGTTTCCTTGACGAAAAGAACGTCTGCGGAATGGAGAGGAAAAATGAGCGACACCATGAAAGAATATATTGCAGAGGCGGAAAAAGACCTGTTGCATACTTATAACCGGTATCAGATTGTTCTGGACAAGGGCGAAGGTGTACATCTGTATGATACCGACGGTAAAAAATATCTGGATTTCGTAGCGGGAATCGCTGTATTTGCCCTGGGCTATCAGAACAAGGCATACAACGATGCGCTGAAAGCACAGATCGACAAGGTGATCCACACCTCCAATTATTATTACAACGTGCCTGCCATCGAGGCGGCTCGTAAGATCAAAAAAGTATCCGGCATGGATCGTGTCTTTTTCACCAATTCCGGTGCGGAAGCAGTGGAAGGTGCCATTAAGGCTGCCAGAAAATATGCGTATCTGAAGGATGGCTGTACCGACCATGAGATCATTGCCATGAATCACTCCTTCCACGGCAGAACCATGGGAGCTTTGTCAGTAACGGGCAACCCCAAGTATCGTGAGGCGTTCCAGCCCATGATCGGACATATCAAATTTGCAGAACTGAATGATTTCCAGAGTGTGCTGGATCAGGTGACAGACAAGACCTGTGCCATCATTATGGAGACTGTACAGGGCGAGGGCGGACTGCGTCCCGCTAATGAAGAATTCTTAAAACAGGTTCGTGATCTGTGCGATGAGCGGGATATCCTGCTGATTCTGGATGAGATCCAGTGCGGCATGGGACGTACCGGTTACATGTATGCATGGCAGCGTTTCGGCGTGAAGCCGGACATCATGACTTCTGCCAAGGCACTGGGCTGCGGTGTACCGGTAGGTGCATTTATGATGACGGAGAAAGTAGCACAGCATTCTCTGACAGCGGGAGATCACGGAACCACCTACGGCGGTAACCCCTTAGCCTGCGCAGCAGTGGAAAAAGTGCTTGATTTATTCGAAGAGGACCATATAATAGAACATGTGAGAGAGGTGGCTCCCTATCTGGAACAGCGTCTGAACGAACTGGCAGACAAGTATGACTGTATCAAAGAACGCCGTGGTGTGGGACTGATGCAGGGACTGGTATTTGACCATCCGGTAGGAGACATTATTAACAGAGCATTGGAGAAGGGATTAATTCTGATCAATGCCGGTGCGGACATTATCCGCTTCGTACCGCCTCTCGTGATTACCCGGGAAAATGTGGACGAAATGATTGCTATTTTGGACACCTGTATCGAATAAGAGGTTTAGGTGAATTTATGTTTTTGAAAAAAAGAATTATCGCTACAGCAGCTGTGATAGCCATGGCTGCTGCAGCTGTTTACGGAAGTACGCAGGAGATGAGTCAGACACAGGAGAGCGGAAGCGGACTGCAGCTGTTTCGAGGAAAGGAGACAATCTATTGCTGGTATTCCGATGAGGCATTGTCCGGTTATATCAATGCGGCAGCAGTATCCTTCGGAGAACAGAACAATGGAGTCCGTGTGATTCCCGTACTTACTTCTGACAGTGAATATCTGGAAGCTATCAATCAGGAGACCCTGCATTCCGATCAGATACCGGATATCTACCTGTTGAGCAGTGACTCTCTGGAAAAGGCTTATCTGGCAGGACTGGCATCGAAAGTGCCTGACACTGTGGGAATCTGCAATACAGACCATTTTTCCCAGGCGGCTCTGTCTGCGGTAACCTATGATCAGAAGCTGATCGGTTACCCGGTTTATTTTGATACCAGTGCGTTGGTATATAATGAAGATTATCTTCGAACCTGGGCAACCCAGCAGGCGGAGAAGGAACTGGCGGGAAGCAGTGAGAATGATGAACCCATAGGGGAAGGAGAAGAGATCATCGAGGAAGATTCTCTTCCGGAAGACCAGACCACGGAACAGGTGACAGCGGATGAGGCAGCGGTAAATGCGCTGGCAGAGCAGTATTTCGCGGAAGCACTTCCCTCCACAGTGGATGATCTGCTGAATATTGCAGATACCTTTGATGCACCGGAAGGTGTGGAAGGTGTCATGAAATGGGATGTGAACAATATTTTCTACAACTACTGGATCGTAGGCAACTACATGATCGTAGGCGGTGATCCCGGGGATGACAGAAATGATATTGATATCAATAATCCGGAGACCATTCAGTGTCTGGAAGTGTACAAGGCACTGAACCAGTTCTTCTTTATTGAATCCGATACGGTGACTTATGATTCTGTGATCCAGGACTTTATCGATGGCAAGACCATGTTCACCATCGGAACCACGGATGTGGTCAAACGGCTGGAAGAGGCAAAAGCGGACGGCAGCCTTGCATTTAATTACGGAATTGCCCGTATGCCGGATGTCAGCGCCGAACTGCAGAGCAGATCTTTGTCTGTTACGGGAGCGGCAGTCATCAACGGCTATTCGGAACACAAGGAACTGGCGGACTGCTTCGCAGCGTATCTGGCAGAAGGATATGCGGACGGCCTGTATGAACGCTCCGGCAAAATGCCGGCAAGTCTTCAGGCGGCAGAGAATGCAGACAACGGTGCGCTTATGATCTTTGCCGATGAGTATGCGGACAGTGTGTCATTGCCGAAGATGCTAGAGACGGGAAATTTCTGGATGCAGTTGGAAGTACTGTTTTCCAAGGTATGGAACGGTGACGACGTGACTACTCTGGTACAGCAGCTGGACGAGACCATAGCCGGACAGGTAGGTGGTACAGAGAACTAAAACCGTTACAATAAAATATGAATGAACGAACCGGTCACAGGATAGACTACTACTAAAAAGAAAAGGTGGTAGAATCCTATGATCGGTTTTTTGATTGCTTTAGTTTCCGGTGCGCTGATGAGCATCCAGGGAGTGTTCAACACCCAGGTGACGAAATCCACCGGCATCTGGACCGCCAGTGCATTTGTGCAGTTTACAGCATTGCTGGTATGTCTGGGGGCATGGCTGTGTACGGAGCGGACTTCATTCTTGAAGATAGCGCAGGTGGAGCCCAGATATATGCTTTTGGGAGGGGCCATCGGAGCCTTTATCACCTACACTGTGATCCGCAGTATGGATGCCCTGGGACCGGCCAAAGCGGTAATGCTTATTGTGGTCGCTCAGCTTGCTGTAGCATATATTATCGAACTGTTCGGATGGTTCGGTGTGGAGAAGCAGCCCTGGGAGTGGCGGAAAGCCATCGGCATGGCCGTGGCGATTGTGGGTATTGTGATTTTCAAGTGGAAATGATCCAGAGCTATCCGCGAAGCGGCAATTTTACGAAGGGGTTCTGAATCGTTACCACAAATGCGAAAACGGCTTGTAAATTCCGTGCGATTCCAGTACAATGAAAGTTAACAGCATAGAGAGGCAATCCCCTGAAATTTTGTGAAGAAATCAGGAAAATGGAAAGGGGACTATGATGTTTTCGATAAGGTTTTTTAAAACAAAATATGCAGGTTTGATCGGAATGTTTTTCAGTCTGGTGATGTTCATGACCGGCTGTCAGAGGAAGGATGAGGCCATTGTGCTGATTCCATCCGGAGAAGATGTGGCGGAATTTCCCTCACTGGAAGCGGTGGAACAGGCAGCGGAGCCTGCAGGCAGCAGCGTGACAGTGCAGGAACCGGCAAAGGCTGAACCGCAGATGATATATGTCTATGTCTGCGGCGCAGTGCGGGATCCCGGAGTCGTGGAAGTGCCGGAGGGCAGCAGAGCGGAGGAAGCCTTGCGACTGGTCGGAGGTATGACAGCGGAGGCGGATCCTTTTTATGTGAATCTGGCAGAAACGGTGACGGATGGTCAGAAGCTGTATTTTCCAACGTTGGAGGAAGCGGAGACTCTGGAAGCCGAGGTAAAAGCGACGGCGGAGGGACTTGTGAATATCAACACGGCATCTGCGGAGGAATTGTGTGCGCTGCCGGGGATCGGAGCTTCCCGGGCGGCAGATATTGTGCGCTACCGGGAGCAAAACGGAGCCTTTCAGACGAAGGAAGACATTATGAAGGTATCCGGGATCAAACAGAACGCGTATGACAAATTGTGTGATAAGATCACGGTACAATGAGGGCTTATGCCGGGACCGTGAAGAGAAAAGTAAGGGATAGAGAGGTTAAGGAAAGATGGCAGGCAAGAAAGTGCTGGTAGTGGATGATGAGAAGCTGATCGTGAAGGGAATCCGTTTCAGTCTGGAACAGGACAACATGGAAGTGGATTGTGCTTATGACGGTGAGGAAGCATTGCAGATGGCGCATAACAAGGAATATGACATCATATTACTGGACGTCATGCTACCGAAGCTGACCGGCTTTGAGGTCTGCCAGCAGATCCGCGAATTTTCCAATGTACCGGTGATCATGTTGACCGCCAAGGGTGATGACATGGATAAGATCCTGGGACTGGAATACGGCGCGGACGATTACATAACCAAGCCTTTTAACATTCTGGAAGTGAAAGCCCGGATCAAAGCTATCTTCCGCAGAATGGAGCCGAAAAAAGGAACCACAGAGAACACCGGTATTCTGGAAAGCGGCGATATGAAGCTGGATCGTGACGGCAAAAGAGCCTACATCCAGGGCAGGGAGATCGGACTGACGGCCAAGGAGTTCGAAGTGCTGGAACTTCTGATGCTGAATCCCGACAAGGTATACAGCAGGGAGAATTTGTTGAAGCTGGTATGGGGTACGGATTATCCCGGTGATGTGCGTACAGTGGATGTACATATCCGGAGACTGCGTGAGAAGATCGAGTCCAATCCCAGCGAGCCCAGATACGTGCATACCAAATGGGGTGTCGGGTACTACTTTAATAATAAGTGAGACTATGAGAACCGGCAAAGATAAGAGGAAATGATTCGCCATGCTTGCATGTAAGAATCAATTTCTCTTATCTTTGAAGGTGGCTCGAATAGAGCCACCGCCACGCAAATGAACAAAAGTAGCTGCGAAGCAGCGGAGAGCACGATTTATCGTGCGGTTTTGTGAATGGCGTGGAGAGGTTCGGAACTGAGGTTTTTATACTGTGAAAAAATGGAATAAAGAACGTTTTGCAACTATATGGGAAAAGCTGGAGAGCATGATCGCGCTTCGAAGTCTGCGGGCGAGGATCTTCCTGCTGACGCTGGTGATCGGCCTGGTGCCTTGTATTGCCATGCGCCACGGTATCGTGAGCAATTACGAGGATCTGGCGGTGGAACAGCGGACCACAGTGGTACAGAACCAGTTGATGATCCTGGCCAATCATCTGATCAGCAACAATTATTTAAGCAGCCATGGTGTCAGAGAGGACACCGGCAATTCCAGAGAAGTCATCAATGCGGAACTGGAGATGCTGTCCAATCTGTATGAAGGCCGCGTTATGATCATCAACAAGAATTTCAAGGTGGAAAAAGATACCTACGGCATCAGTGAAGGAAAGACCATCATTTCCGAGGAGGTCATCAAATGTTTTCAGGGGGAAAACATTTCCCATTATGACCCGGAGCACGGTTACATAGAAATGACCACTCCCATCATGGATACCACGGCAAACACTACGGACGAAAACGGAAAAAGGAATCCGGATGCCATCCGGGGCGTTATGCTGACCAGCATTTCCAATGACAGTATCGTAAATGCCAAGGAAGTGCTGAATCGTAAGGCGTACATTCTGGAAGTGATCATGATGGTGGCAATCCTGGCACTGGCTATCATACTGTCCAGAGCTTTGACGAGACCTTTCAACAGAGTCACACAGGCCATCAATGCGGTAAAGGAAGGCTTCAGTGATGAGACGATCTCTGTGCCAGATTATGTGGAGACCGTACATATCGTAGATGCGTTCAACCAGCTGTTGAAGCGGATGAAGGCATTGGACGATTCCCGACAGGAATTTGTGGCAAATGTGTCCCACGAGTTGAAAACACCCATGACATCCATCAAGGTATTGTCGGATTCCCTGCTAGCACAGGAAAATGTACCGGCGGAGCTGTATCGAGAATTCATGGAAGACATTGCTTCCGAGATTGACAGAGAGAACCAGATCATTACGGATCTGTTGGCACTGGTAAAAATGGATAAAAAGGTACAGGATCTGAATATTGTATCGTTGAACATCAATGATCTGACGGAACTGATCTTAAAGAGACTGCGGCCCATCGCCCGGAAGAAGGATGTGGAAGTGGTATTTGAAAGCGTCCGTCCTGTGGTGGCAGAGGTGGATGAAGTTAAGATGACCCTGATCATGACGAATCTGGTGGAGAATGCCATCAAATACAATAAGGATCATGGCTGGGTGAAGGTGATACTGGATGCGGATCATCAGTATTTTACCTTTGAAGTCAGTGATTCCGGAATCGGTATCCCGGAGGAGGCTCTGGCACATATCTGCGAGAGATTCTATCGTGTGGACAAGTCTCATTCCAGAGAGATCGGCGGAACGGGACTGGGACTGGCGATCACCAAGAGCGCCGTCCTGATGCACAAGGGATCCCTTACGGTGACGAGTACCGAGGGGCAGGGCTCCTGTTTCCTGGTGAAGATCCCGCTGACATATATCGCCTCTTAGACGGAGCTGTTGTAAGAAAGATTGTGTAGTTATGAAGAGAGTTAAAAAATATGTTTTGACCGGTATGCTTCTGATGTTGCTGGCAGTCCTGACCGGTTGTGGCACGAGAGAGCCGGAGACCGGCAAAAAGATATCGGTGTATTATGTAAATACCGCAGAGACGAAGGTTGAGGTTCATGACCAGTATCTGAACACCAAGACACCGGAGGAACAGTTGGAAGAGACCATGACATTTCTCTCCACAACCCCGGAAAAGCTGGAATATAAGGCGCCTTTTGACATGGGATTTCAGGTTCTGGATTATGATGTGGAAGACGGAAAACTTGTGATCAATGTGGATAAGGCATATTCCGAACTTTCGGTCACCACAGAAGTACTGGTGCGGGCGGCCGTTGTAAGGACACTGACGCAGCTGTCCAATGTGAAATATGTGACGATTACCGTGGAAGGCAGTCAGTTATATGACAATGCAGGGGAATTGGTAGGCTGGATGAATGCCGAGCAGTTCATCAATAATGACGGTAACGAGATCAACACCTATGAACTGGTGAAGGTAAAGCTGTATTTTGCCAATGCAGACGGTGATAAGCTGATCGCGGCCTACAGAGAAAAGCATTATTCCACCAATACTCCGTTGGAGCGATTCGTGGTGGAGGAACTGATCGCGGGACCCAGCGGACAGATTGAGGGTCTGTACCCGGTGATCAATCCGGAGACCAAGATCATCAATATCCTGACCAAAGATGGAATCTGCTATGTGAATCTGGATTCCAGCTTCCTGACCGTGGTGAACAATGTTTCCACGGAGGTAGCAGTTTACTCCATCGTGAATTCCCTGGTGGAACTGGATAATATCAATAAAGTACAGATCCTGGTCAACGGCGAAGTGCCATCTACCTTCAGCAATTCCACTTTTGAACGGAATCTGGATTATGTAACGACTTTGGAACAGTAAATTTTGAATTTATGCGGGACAGGACTGTTTTTGCGTTGGACTGTCGGAACAGTCCTGACTGTGGGCAGGCGGGATTGCCTGCGGAAGGGAGCTTAATGAGACGACCGCTTTTTATGGCGTGTCTGTGTCTCGTGATAGTGCTCGCCATAGGAAGAATACTGACGGGGGCGGACACCGGGGATGCCGGCGTACTGCCGCCTGACGGAAGTCCGGTGAGGATCACGGGACGGATAGACACAAGAACTTCTGAAACGATTATTCTGAAATCAATTTCTATTATTCAAAACGATCTAAAATATTCCTATTCTGGAAAATTACAATGTGAGTTGACAAACACACAGGAGGTACAGAGCCTGAGACTGGGCCAGCATATTGTTCTGGAAGGCGTTTTTTCGCACTTCGATGCTGCGACCAATCACGGGGAATTTGACGTGCGGGCCTATTCTGCGGGAAAGGGCATCGGTGGCAGAGTGCGGAAAGCACAGGTTCTGGCAGCGGAGGAGGACTATAGCTTTTTGAGAGAAAAGTTGTTTGCCTTTCGAAGGAGATTACACGACAGACTGGCAAAGGTATTCCCGGAGAAAGAGGCTTCCGTTATGCAGACATTACTGCTGGGGGAGAAGGAAGAAATGGATGCGGAGGTAAAGGCGCTGTACCAGAGGAATGGGATCGCCCATATCTTAAGCATTTCAGGGCTGCATATTACTTTGCTGGGGATGGGATGCTACCGGCTGCTTAAGAGACTGGGGGCTCCGGTCAGAGTGGCAGCAGCGGGAGGTGCCATGACACTGCTTCTGTACGGTATGATGGTGGGCATGAGTGTATCCGCCAGCCGTGCCATAGGAATGTATCTGCTGCAGATGTTGGGGATATTCGTGGGAAGGACTTATGATATGCTGACAGGTGTGGGGCTGTTGGCGGCATTGCTGGTGTTGCAGCAACCGGAGCGGCTTGGGGATGTGAGCTTTTTGATGTCTTTTGGGGCGGTGCTGGGGATCTGCTTGTTGACACCGGTGTTTGCCGGGGATGGTAGGGAAGATAATGCCGGTGTGGAAACGGCCAGTGGCGTGGTGGCAGGGCTTCTGACCGTGACAGATATTCTGGGTGATTCCGCTTACGAGAGGAACAAGTACCGGGAAGGCTGGCGGAAGGTGGTGTATGAAAGGCTTTGGCACATGGTGTCAGCACTTAAAAGCGGTTTTGCCGCCAGTGCCGGAGTTATTCTTTTTACGCTGCCCATACAGCTCTGGTTCTTTTATGAGATCCCTGTCTACTCGGTATTATTGAACCTGCTGGTGTTGCCCTTTATGAGTGTGGTGATGGCAGGGGGAATCCTGTCATTGATCCCTGGACTGGGAATTGCAGGGACGGTGGATTGTCTGATCCTGTGGTGGTATGAATGGATCTGCGAACGGTTCGGAGAACTGCCGGGAGCGGTATGGTGCGTGGGCCGCCCGGCAAAGTGGCAGATGGTCGTTTATTATAGTGGGCTATTTGTGTTGATCATTGGCAGGAATTATGCGGAAAAATGGAAGCGGCAAAGACTTTATGCAGCTTATGTGGCGGAAAATAATCATGGAGACGGACACCGCACTGAAAGAGAAAGGCAGCGTCGGGAAACACGCAGAGTGGATGATAGCGGTAGGGGTAGAAAAAGAGAGAGTAACAGAAAAAAGATGCAGCATTCTGACAGGTACTCTGAAATATGTCCCACCAGATGGCGGCATGTTTTAGCAAATTTTTGGTATACATGGCAGGGAGTGATGACATATAGGAACGGAGTTATGTGCCGAATTGTAGCCGCAATGATTTTAGTATTAATAGTTGGTTTACTGACCGGCAATTTTGATCGGGGAAGCCGTGTGACTTTTCTGGACGTGGGACAGGGAGACGGTATCGTGGTGGAGACCGGGCAGGGGGCATATCTTTTTGACTGCGGCAGTACCAGTCGGAGGAAAATCGGTGAATATGTGTTGAAGCCTTATCTCAAGAGCCGGGGAATCCAGTCTCTACGCGGTGTGTTTGTATCGCACCCAGATGAAGACCATATGAATGGCATATTGGAACTGCTGGAGAACGGTGGAGAATGGGGAATTACCGTGGAGCAGATGTTTCTGCCTGCGATTACGGAAGCGGAGCGCAGGGAGGCTTTTGAAAAATTGCTTGTTGCCGCGGAATATGCCGGAGTACCGGTAAGTTACATAAAATGTGGCGATGAGATCAGGGATAGTCGACTCCGGCTGCGGTGTCTGCACCCGGAGGAGAATACGACCCTTGCGGATGCCAATGCCTATTCGGAATGCTTCTACGTGGAGGTATTTGCGAAAGCAGTGAAGTGGGGCGCGGCAGAGGGGATGGAAGCAAGTGGAGAGGGCGGAAGAGCTGCTAGCGAAGTTTACGGTGAGAACGGCAGCTTTGCTGTCGGAGTTACTGGTGAGAGAACCGGTCATGGCGATACCGGTGAAAGGAAAAACTTCGGCGTGGGTGCCGGGAAGCTAAGCATTCTCCTGACAGGGGATGTGGAAGGCGAAGGGGAGCAGCAGCTGACACAGGAATTGCAGACGTTGAAGACGTTACGGGAAGCGAAGACGTTACGGGCAGCGCAGGAATCACAGGCTTTGCAGAATGCGCAGAAATTGCAGGAATCGCAGGAACCGCGAGAACAGCAGGAGTTGTGGGAATCACGGAGACAAGGGGGCTTCGAGGTAGACATCCTGAAGGTAGCGCATCACGGCTCAGGCTATTCCACCAGTTCTGAGTTCCTTGCCGTCGCCGGCCCCGCTGCCGCCATTATCTCCTGTGGTCGTAACAATTCCTATGGCCATCCCCATGCCGCGACGCTACAGCGCCTGGAAGATGCTAAGGTCCCCTGGTACCTCACCACTGACTATGGAGCTCTGACAGTAACCGTCGACAGTCACGGAAACCGGCTGCAAGGGTATCTGAGAAGAAAATAAGCCGTTGGGGTTCTAGGTAGTTGGGGCGTGAGAGGAAGAAAAGTAGAAATAAGCCCCGGGGAAGTCAAGAAGCCGGGGCGTGAGGGGAAGAAAAGTAAGAATAAGCCCCGGGGAAGTCAAGAAGCCGGGGCGTAGGAGAAAGAAAAGTAAGAATAAGCCCCGGAGAAGTCAAGAAGCCGGGGCGTGAGAGGAAGAAAAGTAAGAACAAGCCCTGGGGAAGTCAAGAAGCTGGGGCGTAGGAGAAAGAAAAGTAAGAATAAGCCCCGGAGAAGTCAAGAAGCCAGTGTGCAGAAGGAGGAAAAGTGAAAACTACACGCGAAAATATAAAAAACAGAATAGAAGAAATTAATAAGGAATTAGAAAAGATAACAAAATTGGACAAAAAATTTCCGCAAGGAGAATTGCAATGCTTCAAAAATGAAAACCGCTACAAATGGAAAGTAAAAGAGGAAAATGGAATACGCTATCTTCCGAAAACCGAAAGAAATCAGGCAGAAATACTGGCATTGAAGAAATACTATGAGTATAGAAAAAAGGAATTGGAGAGTGAAGCAGCGGGATGGGAAGCCTACTTGAAGAAGACAGACAAGATGAAAATAAACTCCGAACATCTATTAAATCATCCGGAATATGGAAAATTGCTGGCTAAGAATTTCAGACCATTGGATAAGGAACTGGAGCGGTGGCAGGAGGAACCCTATGAAAAATGTACAAAGCATCCGGAAAATTTATTGGTACAAGGAACGCATGGGAAGATGTTGCGGTCTAAATCAGAAGCAATTATTGACAGAATGCTATATCAAAATAAAATACCGTTTCACTATGAAGAAAAACTGGTTTTGGATGGAATAATTTTATATCCAGATTTCGTGATACGACATCCCTTTACGGGACAATATTTCTATTGGGAGCACTTTGGGATGATGGATAATCCGGATTATTGCAATCATGCTTGTGACAAAATAAAGCTATATTGCCGACATGGTATCATTCCTTCGGTAAATCTGATTCTCACCTATGAAACAAAGCAGTGTCCTCTGAATGCAGACAAAGTAGAAATGATCTTGCAGGAATATTTTGGTTGTAGCAAATGGGATGCCGTGGTAGGATAAAACATATCAGTAATTATTAGATCATACGGATTATTACT
>OICV01000472.1_pt1 | contig 18638 bp, 16 predicted proteins | sample 1581361 | NCBI WGS metagenome assembly OICV01 (sample SAMEA3882551, study PRJEB24775) | human gut metagenome | biome: human-associated habitat; feature: intestine environment; material: feces | place: Netherlands | collected 2009/2010 | reverse complement strand
TGATACCATTGCCAAAGTCATAGAAGAGAATCCACAGTCGGTAGATGATTACCGCAATGGGAAAGAAAAGGCAATTGGCTTCTTAGTAGGTCAGACTATGAAAGCTATGAAGGGCAAAGCAAATCCTGGAATGGTAAATAAAATCTTAAAAGAACTGTTATAAGAGTTGTGATAAAGCTTTGAAAAGAAAAATTGCTGTTGTGGAAAAGCTTCTGCAGTGTCCTTTTATTGGCTGTAACAGACATCGTGCGTGTACCTGATTCGTCAGCCTGAATATCTAATACAGAAGAGAATGTGATTGGCGAGCACTTTGCGCAGCCGCTCATCATACAAGCAGTGATGAAAATAAAAAAGCAAAATAGAAAAGCGTGAAGAAATTGTTTTATCCTGTCAGTATGAATTATTCGTGTTTTCATAATCAAAACTGACCAAAATGGTTCTTCAGTGCTTCAAAACTCTCCTTACTGATTACATGCTCCATTTTGCATGCATCTTCAGCAGCAATGTTGCTGTCAACGCCAAGGCTAATAAGCCAATTTCTCAGCCACTCATGTCGCTCATAAATCATTTCAGCGATCTCGCGGCCACTGTCAGTAAGATAAATATAACCAGCCTGAGTTACGGTAATTTTTCCGCCTTCGCGTAAATTTTTCATTGCGATGCTGACACTTGATTTTTTAAAATCCAATTCATTTGCGATATCGACAGAGCGCACAACTGGCAGCTTTTTGCTGAGCATCAGTATTGTTTCGAGATAGTTTTCGGCAGATTCATGTATTTGCATAAGCAAACCTCCTGTGTAAAATATATCTAAGTCAATTACCTATAAGAATACCATATCTGCGAAAAAAGTTCAACATAACTTCAACGATTCATTTTGCAAAAAAAGTCATTGACAAAATAAAATCAGGTATTATAATAATTCTGTATCGAACAATTCGAAAACGAACTATTTTTGATTTCGGTGAAAGGAAAGGCTGTATGGAAAAAGAAAAATCAATATGCTTTAGCCTAAAGAGGGTTAATCATATCGTAGAAAGAGGCATTCACACAAGCCTCGCGGCAGCAGGTTTTGATGAAATTACCAACATGCATGGGTGGATTCTGGGTTTCTTGTATCACGCACAGCGTCCAGTCTACCAAAAGGATATTGAATCAAATTTTGGAATTGCCCGTTCAACGGTGACAAACATCCTACAGCTCATGGAGAAAAAGGGGTATCTGACAAGAACTACCGATGAGCACGATGCAAGGCTTAAACGGTTAGAGCTGACAGAGTTAGGGAAAAAGGTTCATCTTGATACGATTGCAGTAATCGATTCGGCACATGATACGATGGAGGCTGGTATTACAGATGAAGAGAGAAGAATCTGCTTTGAGGTATTGGAAAAGATCTGCAAAAATGTAGAGAAAATAACAGGAGGAGAGTAGCCATGATAAAAACACTAGGCGCATATGTAAAAGAGTTTAAGCGTGCATCAATTGCGACACCGTGCTACATGATTCTGGAAGTTTTGATGGAGATGATGATTCCCTATCTGATGGCTTCCATTATTGATGACGGTGTCAATAAGGGTGATATGAAGCATATTTATGTTGTCGGTGCAGGCATGCTTGTGATTGCAGCAATCGGTTTATTAGCTGGAATCATGGGCGGTGTGTATGGTGCAAAGGCATCAGCAGGATTTGCCCGTAATCTTAGAAAGGGAATGTACGATAATATTCAGACCTTTTCATTTTCTAACATTGATAAATTTTCAACTGCCAGTCTCGTAACAAGACTGACCACTGATGTAACTAATATTCAGAATGCATATCAGATGGTGCTTCGTATGTGTATGAGAGCACCAGCTAGTCTGATTTGTGCACTGGCAATGGCATTTATTACAAATGCAAGAATTTCTACAATTTTCTTAGGCGTTATCGTTGTTCTTGGTGTTGCTTTGTTTTTTATTGTCAACAGAGCAAGAAAATATTTTACCGCGGCATTTCCAAAGTACGATGAGTTAAATGCGAGTGTTCAGGAGAATGTTTCTGCTATTCGTGTTGTAAAGGCTTACGTGCGTGAAGATTATGAAAAGAACAAGTTTGTAAAGGCAAGCGAAAACATTTATAAGATCTTTGTAAAGGCAGAGGGTGTTGTTGCATTGAACTCTCCAGTCATGATGTTTGCTGTATATGGCTGTATCCTTGCAATCAGCTGGATTGGTGCGAAGATGATTATCGGAACAGGAAGTGTTGCATTGACAACTGGAAAGCTGATGAGCTTATTAAATTATTGCATGAGTATTTTGATGAGCTTGATGATGCTATCTATGGTTTTCGTTATGCTTACAATGAGTATTGCAAGTGCAGAGCGTATCTGTGAAGTATTAAATGAGAAACCAGATTTAAAGAACCCAGATCAGCCAGTTACAGATGTAAAGGATGGCAGCATTGAGTTTGATCATGTTACATTCCGATATAATGCAGGAAGCGAAAAGCCGATTTTGTCTGATATAAATTTATCTATTCGTTCAGGTGAGACAATTGGTCTGATCGGCGGAACAGGAAGTGCAAAGTCAAGTCTTGTTAATTTGATTAGCCGTCTGTATGATGTTCAGGAGGGTGCTGTAAAGGTTGGCGGATTAGATGTGCGAAAATATGATATGGAAGCACTTCGTAATCAGGTCAGTGTTGTTCTTCAGAAAAATGTTCTGTTTTCTGGAACCATTTTTGAAAATCTTCGCTGGGGTGATAAGACAGCTTCTGATGAGGAGTGTATCCGTGCCTGTAAGCTTGCCTGTGCAGATGAATTTATTGAGCGTTTCCCAGAGCGCTACAATACTTACATTGAGCAGGGTGGAAATAACGTATCAGGTGGACAAAAGCAGCGTCTTTGTATTGCAAGAGCACTTCTTAAAAAGCCAAAGATTTTAATTCTTGATGACTCTACAAGTGCAGTTGATACAGCAACTGATGCAAAGATACGTCAGGCATTTGCAACGGAAATTCCAGATACAACAAAGATCATCATCGCACAGCGTATCTCAAGTGTGCAGAATGCAGATCGTATCATCGTGATGGATGATGGTAAGATTAATGGAATTGGAACACATGAAGAGCTTCTTGCCCAAAATGAGATTTACCGCGAGGTATATGAATCTCAGACAGGCGGAAGCGGTGATTTTGATGAGAAAGGCGGTGATCAGTAATGCCAGGACCAAGACGTGATTTCGGACCAAAGCAGAAGGTCGAAAATCCAGTAAAGGTATTTAAACGCATCATGTCCTATGTGCTGAAGCGTTATCCAGTTCATTGTCTGTTTGTACTTATCTGTATTGTTGTAAGTGTATATGCAAATGTACAGGGAACTATGTTTATGAAGACTTTGATTGACGGTTATATTACACCTCTTTTAGGTCAGGCTAACCCAGACTATTCAGAGCTTCTGCAGGCAATTATCAAGATGGGAATTTTGTATGTAATTGGTATTGCTGCTACTTTTGGCAATACTAAGATCATGGTGTATGTTACTCAGGGAACGATGAGAAATATCCGTAACGACATGTTTAAACATATGGAATCCCTTCCAATTAAATATTTTGATACACATAAGCATGGCGATATTATGTCAATGTATACAAACGATGTTGATACGCTTCGCCAGATGGTCAGCCAGAGTATTCCGCAGTTCATCAACAGCTTAATTAGTATTGTAAATGTGCTGATCTACATGATCATCTTAAGTGTGCCGCTTACACTTGTTTCAATTGTTATGGTTATGCTTGTTATATGGGCAAGTAAAACAGCTGCTTCTAAGAGCGGAAAGTTTTTCGTATCACAGCAAAAAAATATCGGTGCATTAAACGGCTTTATCGAGGAGATGATGGATGGTCAGAAGGTTGTCAAGGTATTCTGTCACGAAGAGGAGAGTATTGAGCGCTTTGACCAGTTAAATAATGATCTGTTTGGAAGTGCATATAATGCAAACCGTTATGCTAATATCTTAGGACCAATCAATGCACAGCTTGGAAATTTAAGCTACGTTGTTGTTGCAATTGTCGGTGGTCTTGTTGCAATCAATGGAATTGGCGGCTTTACATTGGGAAGTTTGGCAAGCTTTTTAACTTTAAATAAGAGCTTCCAGCAGCCAATTAACCAGATCAGTAACCAGTTAAATAGTATCGTTATGGCACTTGCCGGCGGTGATCGAATTTTCCGTTTGCTTGATGAAAAGCCAGAGGTGGATGATGGCTATGTTACTCTTACAGATGCTGTTGTAAATGCAGATGGCACAATAACTGAATCAAATAAGAGAACAGGAACATGGGCTTGGAAGCATTATCACAAGGCAGAAGGTACGACAGATTATAGACAGCTTAAAGGCGATGTTGTATTTGAGCATGTGGATTTTGGTTACAACGATGATAAGATGGTACTTCATGATGTAAGCTTATATGCGCAGCCGGGACAAAAGATTGCATTTGTAGGTTCAACAGGTGCAGGAAAGACAACAATCACCAATTTGATCAATCGTTTCTATGACATTCAAAGCGGAAAGATCCGCTATGACGGTATAAATATCGGAAAGATCAAAAAGGATGATCTTCGTCATTCACTCGGAATTGTTCTTCAGGATACACATCTGTTTACTGGAACTGTTATGGAAAATATTCGTTACGGAAAACTTGATGCGACAGAAGAAGAGGTACATGCAGCAGCCAAGCTTGCTAATGCAGATGGCTTTATCCGCAGACTGCCGCAGGGCTACGACACAATGCTCACAGGAGATGGTGCTAACTTAAGTCAGGGTGAAAGACAGCTTCTTGCCATTGCCCGTGCAGCTGTTGCCGATCCGCCTGTACTAATTCTTGACGAGGCAACAAGCTCAATTGATACAAGAACTGAGAAAATTGTTCAGGATGGTATGGACAAGCTGATGCACGGAAGAACAACATTTGTTATCGCGCACCGTCTGTCTACCGTTAAGAACAGCGACTGTATCATGGTCTTAGAGCAGGGACGTATCATTGAGCGTGGAACTCATGATGATCTTATTGCACAAAAGGGCAAATATTATCAGTTATACACCGGAAATAAGATTAGCGAGTGAGTGCATAGTTTTAAACACAAAGAGCAAAAATGCAAAAATAAATAAAAGATAAAACGAATAAATCGTTATGTTTCATCAGACCCTCGGCGGTATTCGCTGGGGGTCTTTTTGTATCGTTTTTTAAATGAACGGTTAAAATAAGAAAGATTCTCATAGCCGCAGGAGAGGGCAATATCTAAAATAGAGTCATTTGTCAGCAAGAGAAGACGCGCTGCCATTGAAAGACGGTACGAGGAAAGATATGAAGTAAAAGAGGTACCCATTGCAGATTTAAAAAAACGCATAAAATGAGAAGCAGAAAAACCAGAAACAGCGGAAATTTCATCAATTGAGATTGAACTCATGTAGTGTGTTTCGATATATTTTAGGACACTTTTGAGTCGTTCAATGTGAGGGTCATTTTTGGGAGCAGGAATATCGGTGGAATTTGTGAATATGGTGTAGAAGAAGGTAAAAAGAGCACCCTTAATTGCAAGGCGGTAGCCTTTTGGAAAACTGCTGCTGATACTGTCAATGTGGTTTAGGCATGAAGAGAGAGCAGGGTAATGTTCATCATCACAGCAGACAAGATGCTCAAAGCCAATGGTACCAGCCAAAAAAGGCTCAAAAAATTCACTGCTTAGAGCATCCATGCTTCCAGTACAAAGAAGATCAAGTGAAAAAATAATATTTTCATATTCCATAGAATATTCAGCTGGGCCGATTGCATGAAGCTGACCTGGACTGACAATAATAATATCACCTGCCTCTACATAAAGAGAGGTAAAATCTAATGTGACGCGCCCACGCCCCTTTTTAATATAGATGATTTCCACCTCATCGTGCCAGTGAAGAGGCACCTTCTCAAAATCAAGTGGAATAGAACAAATATACGCATTGTAAGGAAAATCAGGTGTGCTGTGTGATTTTGTCTCATGATAATTTTCGTATTCAGGTATCTGCATCGTGGCTCTCTCCTTATGTTTTTGCGGATCCCAAGCTCAACCCCCTCATCGTGCAAGCACGATCGGTGGTTGGAGCTTTTGACCCTGGTATCATCATGATAGGATAGTACCATAAAAAGGCGGCATAATGCAAGAAAAATGACAAAAAAAGCAGTAAACTGCATACATCAACTCATGAAAGGAGTTTTAATAATGATGGTAAATGAAATTTGTGAAAAGAAATATAATAAGCCGTTATCTGGCTGCACCAATAAGGAGATTTATTACGCACTGCTTGATATGACAAAGGATCTGGCAGCAAAGAAGGAAAGCGAAGCTGGAAAGAAGAAGGTATATTACATTTCCGCAGAGTTTTTGATTGGAAAGCTGTTATCAAACAACCTTATCAATCTTGGTCTTTACAAGATTGTAAAGGAAGAACTTGAAGCAGCAGGAAAGGATATTGGTGAGATCGAAGAGATCGAGCCAGAACCATCTCTTGGAAACGGTGGACTTGGCCGTCTGGCAGCATGCTTTTTGGATTCCATGGCAACATTAAATCTGCACGGTGATGGTGTAGGCTTGAATTATCATATGGGTCTGTTTAAGCAGGTGTTTGATCACAATTTCCAGAAGGAAACACCAAATCCATGGATTGAAAAAGACAGCTGGCTGATCAAAACTAATGTAAGCTATCCAGTTTCATTTGGTGATCTGACAGTGACCTCACGCATGTATGACATTGAGGTGACAGGCTATGAGGGACGCACGAATAAGCTTCATCTGTTTGATGTTGATACTTTAGATGAGAGTCTTATTAAGGACGGTACCATAAGCTTTGACAAGACAGATATCGCAAAGAATCTGACACTGTTCTTATATCCAGATGACAGTGATGAGGCAGGAAACTTACTTCGTATCTACCAGCAGTATTTTATGGTAAGCAATGCAGCACACTTGATTTTAGATGAGTGTACGGCACGCGGCTGTAAGCTGACCGATTTAGATGAGTATGCTGCTATTCAGATCAATGATACTCATCCGTCAATGGTTATTCCTGAGCTGATCCGTCTGCTTCTTGAGCGCGGCATCACTATGGATGAGGCAGTTGAACTTGTCACAAAGGTATGCGCATATACAAACCACACAATTCTGTCAGAGGCACTTGAGAAGTGGCCGCTTGCATATTTAGAGAAGGTTGTTCCACAGTTAGTATTGATCATCAAGGAGCTTGATAAGCGTGTAAAGGCAAAATATTCAGATCCGAAGGTAGCGATTATTGATGAGAATGACAGAGTTCACATGGCACATATGGATATCCACTATGGTCACAGTGTAAACGGTGTTGCTTACCTGCATACTGAAATTTTGAAAAATTCAGAGCTTAATGCTTTTTACAAAATTTATCCGGAGAAATTCAACAACAAGACAAACGGAATCACTTTCCGCCGCTGGCTGCTGCACTGCAACCGTGAACTGGCACAGTATATCGAGAGCCTGATCGGACCGGGATTCAAAAAAGATGCCGACGAGCTGGAAAAACTGCTCAAATACAAAGACAACAAGAAGGTTCTTGCAAAACTTGAGGAGATCAAACACAACCGCAAACTGGATCTCAAACAGTTCCTGTATGAGACACAGAATATCGCGCTGGATGAAAATTCCATCATCGATGTACAGGTAAAACGTCTTCATGAGTACAAACGCCAGCAGATGAACGCCCTGTACGCTATTTACAAATACATGGATATCAAGAGCGGCAACAAGCCGAAAACCCCGATCACCATGGTATTCGGTGCAAAGGCTGCACCGGCTTATATCATCGCAAAAGATATCATCCATCTGATCCTGTGCCTGCAGGAGCTGATTGATAACGATCCTGAGGTAAGCCCGTACTTCAAAGTGATTATGCTTGAGAACTACAACGTATCAAAAGCTGCAAAGGTGATCCCGGCAGCAGATATCTCCGAGCAGATCTCCCTGGCATCCAAAGAGGCTTCCGGAACCGGAAACATGAAATTCATGCTGAACGGTGCCCTGACGCTTGGAACAGAAGACGGTGCAAACGTTGAGATTGGCGATCTTGTCGGAAAAGAGAACATCTACATCTTCGGAAAGAAACCGCAGGATGTCATCGACCTGTACGCAGATGCTGCTTACTGCTCAAAAGACATCTATGACGAAGATCCGGAGATTGCAAAGCTGGTTGATTTCATCGTCAGCGATGAGCTTCTTGCTATCGGCGACAAGGTTTGCCTGGAGAGACTCTACAAAGAGATCTTGAACAAAGACTGGTTCATGACGCTGCTCGACCTGAAAGAGTACATCAAGACAAAAGAAAGAGTATACAAAGACTACGAGAACAAAGATGCATGGAACAAGAAGTGCCTGATCAACATCGCAAAAGCAGGCTTCTTCTCCTCCGACCGTACCATTGCACAGTACAACGAGGATATCTGGCATCTGGCATAAGTGCAGAACATGCATACAAAACGCCGCCGCAGACGATTCGGTTCGTCCGCGGCGGCGCTTTTTAATGCAATTTTTATGAAAGATTCAGCCGTCTGCTTAAGATATAGCGGCAGATCAGGAACAGAACAACGCAGAGCACCACGGTGATGATAAGTGTGGAAACCGAGGATGTGGTAACCACAGCAGTCGGTGTGGAGTCCTGGAAAACACGGACGATGCTGATTCCGCCGAAGATCTGGATCACGGTAGTCATGCCGATGTAAGAGAGGACAGCCGTCAGAATTTTGTGGCTGGATACCAGGCTTCCGATGCTGATGGCGGCATAGAACAGAAGAATGCCAAAGAACAGCGAAGCGAAGAAGCCAACGATGGAAAACAGTGCCATACCGATGTGGTTCGTGATGCCGATCAGGGAAAAAGCAGCATCGGCAACACCGGTAATCTGTGCCCAGAGATAGGACAGAAAATCGGAAAAGGTCATGGTCTTGTTGTAAAAAAGCAGGGTGTTTGCGGTAAAATACCGGATTGCGGACGGCAGAAGCAAAAAAGCGAAGGAAGCGAGAACGGAAAGTGCGTTTAAGATGCTCCATGCGCCGAAAACCAGCATTTTGGAGAGAATATGATCCGTTGCCGATACCGGAAGGACGTTGGTCAGATACCCTTCGTCGGTAAAAAGATTTTTATAGTAGCGCTGGATCATCAGCACCTGTGTCATGACGGATGCGGCGATCACAATCAAAACGTACGCAAACAGATAGAGGACGATCAGCAGATCCGGCAGCTCAGAAATCTGGGAAAAGAGGAATCCGAAGCCTCCGAGAGCGCCCATGAAAATGGCGGCACCGTTCAGCAGCGCCATGTTTTTCCAGCATGCTTTCCACTCATGTTTCAGACATTTTTTTAACATTTGAATACCTCCCTGAAATAAGAATCAATCGATTCACCCTCCTGCATCCGGATATCCTCAACCGAGGCGTGCAGTTTTAACTGGCCCTCCTGGATAAAGATGACCTCATCGAGAATATTTTCGACATCGGAAATCAGATGTGTTGAGATGAGGATGGATGCGTCTGGTTCGTAGTTGTTTAAAATCGTAGATAAAATGTAATCGCGTGCTGCCGGATCGACGCCTGCAATCGGCTCGTCGAGGCAGTAGAGCTTTGCGCGGCGGCTCATCGTGAGGATGAGCTGGACTTTCTCTTTCGTTCCCTTCGACATCGTTTTCAAACGGTCCTTCGGGCTGATTTTTAAGGATTCCAGCATGGCATTGGCGCGGGACATGTCAAAGTCCTCAAAGAAATCGCTGTAATACGTTAAAAGATCCGAGACGCGCATCCAGCTGCCGAGATACATTTTATCCGGCAGATAGGAGACGATCCGTTTTGTCTCAATACCGGGACGATTTCCGGCGATGAGGACTTCACCCTCACTCGGGGTCAGCAGTCCGTTCAGCAGCTTTAAGAGCGTCGTCTTTCCGCTTCCGTTGGGCCCCAGCAGTCCGATAATTTTCCCGGAATCCAGGGAAAGGTTGAGATGATCGAGCGCGGTGTGGTTTCCGAAGCGCTTCGTCAGGTCTTTACACGTTACAAGTTCACTCATGATTTTCTTCCTCCTCAATCGTTTCGGCAAGTAGCTGCCGGATTTCCTCCGGGGTTATGCCGAGCTGTTTCATGTGGGCAACAAAAGCAGATACTTCTGCGGCGGCAAGTTCTTTTTTCATCTGATGAATCAACTCCTTATCTTCGGTAATAAAGCGTCCGCTGGTCCGCTGGGAATAGATCAGTCCGCTGCGTTCCAGTTCGGAAAGCGCTTTCTGCATTGTGTTCGGGTTGACGGCGGCCTCCTGCGCGAGATCGCGGACGGACGGAAGCTTATCGCCCGGCTGATAGCGCCCGGTGATGATGTCCATCTGTACCCGCTCGATGATCTGCAGATAGATCGGCCGCGAGGAATCAAGATTCCATGGCATATGGCATTCACTCCTTTTGTACTACTGTATTAACTTGATAGTACAATCATACAATCGGTTTATGGATTTGTCAAGAAAATTAAGAAAAAATTTTAGATTTAGAGGTTAAATTGTGGTAAACTAAGCGTAAGTGCGGCACATTAGTATTAGAAGAAAAACCGCAGAAATAGTTCCGTCTAAAAAGATGGATGAAGGGAGAAATATGGCAGAAATTAAACTGAAAAAAAGAGAAGAGATGGATCCGGCGTACTGCTGGGATCTTTCGAGTTTGTTTGGTAGTGATGAAGAATTTGAGAAAACAGAGCAGGAGCTTGCGAAGAAAATAGAAGCGTTCCGCGCAAAACAGGGAACAATGAAAGAGAGTGCAGAAGCGCTGTATGACGTTCTTTCCGGTCTGGATGACATCAGCCGCGTCTTTTCCAGCCTGTATGTCTATGCAAGCCAGAAATATCACCAGGATATGGGAAATCAGAAGTATCAGGGCTATGCCGGAAAGATGGACAGCATGATGGCTGTTCTTGCGGATGCCTCTTCTTTCGTAGAGCCGGAGATCCTGGAGCTTGACGAGGAGACGGTTACAGAATTTGAAAAAGCATATGAGCCGCTCCGTCTGTACGATCGCATATTAAAAGAAAACTTCCGCAAGAAAGAGCACATTCTCTCGCCGGAGATGGAGGCGGTTCTTGCAAAAGCCGGAGAGATGGCATCCAGCCCGGATCAGATTTTCTCGGCATTTTCGAACGCAGACCTCAGATTCCAGCCGGTCACGGATGAAGAGGAAAATCAGGTTCCACTGAGCCACGGCACCTTCGTCGGATTTTTACAGTCGAAGGACCGCCGGGTCAGAAAAGAAGCGTTTGAGAAGTATTATGCGGAGTATGAAAAACACAAAAACATGCTCGCCGCAACGTTCGGTGCCAATCTGAAACAGGCCGCATTCTTTGCAGATGTAAGAAAATATCCATCTGCACTGGCTGCATCGCTGGATGGCGGAAATATCCCGGTTTCGGTTTACGACAAGCTGCTCGAGGCGATTCATGCAAAAATGCCGGCGATGTACCGCTACGTGGCACTGCGTAAAAAGCTGCTCGGTGTGGATGAACTTCATATGTATGATGTTTACGTTTCTCTGACGAAAGAGTACGAGCAGAAATATACGTATGAGCAGGCGATCGAGATCGTGAAGAAAGCGCTTGCCGTGCTCGGGGATGATTATGTGGCACTGCTGGACAAGGGCTTTTCGGAGCGCTGGGTGGATGTTTATGAGAACGAAGGAAAAAAGAGCGGTGCTTACTCCTGGGGTTCTTACGATTCCCATCCGTATGTGCTGATGAGCTTTAACGGAAATATCGATTCGGTCTTCACACTGGCGCATGAGATGGGCCATTCGCTGCATTCCTGGTATTCGAACCATACACAGCCGTTTACGTATGCGGAGTACCGCCTCTTTGTCGCTGAGGTGGCATCAACCTGCAACGAGGCACTGCTGATCCGCTATCTGCTGAAGCATGCGAAAGAAAAAGAGGAGAAGATTTTCCTGCTGAATTATTTCCTGGATCAGTTTAAGGGAACGGTGTTCCGCCAGACGATGTTTGCGGAGTTTGAGAAGCGGATTCATGAGAAGATGGCAGAGGAAGGCACGCTGACGGCGGACGGTATTTCGGAGCTGTATCTGTCGATCAACAAGGAGTATTTCGGACCGGATATGATTTCGGATCCGCAGATCGCGCTGGAATGGGCGAGAATTCCGCATTTTTATACACCGTTCTATGTATATCAGTATGCAACGGGATTTTCGGCGGCGATTGCGATCAGCAGCAAGATCCTGGCAGGGGAGCCGGGTATCGTGGAGAAGTACAAACAGTTCTTAAGCGGCGGCTGCTCGATGGATCCGATTGACCTTTTGAAGATCTGCGGCGTCGATATGACGAAGCCGGAGCCGGTGGAAGAGGCGCTGGATGTGTTTGCTTCTTATGTGGAGGAGCTGGAGAAGCTGACCGCGGAAGCGTAAGCACAGGTTTTAAAGTTGCATAAATTTGATGGGAAATATGTGTGAAAAATATACAAAATTTGGCGCGTTTTTCCCTTGAAAAAGTTTTTGGATATGTTACAATATTATTACAGAGTAAAAATGGATGAGCTGGAAATTGAAAAATATTTGCGATTAAGAGGGAGAATTTCCGTATTTCTGTCGAATGCGGAAGATTAAACGTAAATTTTTCGGAATGCGGCTTTGCTCCTGTAAAAATGGGGAGCGGGCCGCGGCCGGCTATGAAAGAAATATTACTGTTCATTCAGCAGTGAACTGTAACAAAAACAGACGGATAGCAGATGAAGTAAGGGTGAGAGTATGAATTTATATGAGGCTATTTTTGTTAGAAAATCAGTAAGGAATTATTGTTTTGATACGCTTCCGCCGCAGACTTTGGATAAGATTTGGGAGCATTATAAGGAGATGCCGGCACTGTTTTCGGGCATCGGTGTGGATATGGCGATTCTGGACAACAGAAAAGGGCAGGAGAGAATGCTCAGTATGTTCAGTGTGAAGGCGCCGTATTATATGGCTTTTTATTCGGAGGAGTCAGAACGATATCTGATGAACGTGGGTTATATTATGGAACAGATGGTGCTGTATCTGTGCAGTATCGGACTGGGAACCTGCTTTATCGGAAGTAATCGTGTGAAAAAGGCGGAGCTTGAGAAGAACGGAAAGCGGCTGGTGGGGATCGTCGCTTTTGGTAAGAGTCATGGTTCGCATACGAGACGGCAAAGTGAAGCAAAGAGACTGCCGCTGGAGGATCTTTGTGTGTTCAAAGAGGTGCCGCGACAGTGGATGACGCAGATGCTGGAAGCGGCGAGACTGTCGCCATCCAGTATGAACAGCCAGCCGTGGAGATTTGTGGTGTATGATAACAGGATTCATATTTTCTCGAAGAAGCACAGTGTGGAGAAGCTTCGGAAGTGGGATGAGGTGAATTTCGGGATTATGTTTGCAAATATGATGGTGGCAGCAGAGGAGCTGTGGCTGGATGTTGACCTGATCAGACTCGGGGATATTTCGCAGAAAAACTTCTCAAATAATCAGTATGTGCTGAGCGCGATTCTGAAGGCGTAGAGGTGAATACGGACGACCTCGGACAACCTCGGACGACCTCGCGTGGCTTCGTACCTGCGGTGCAGCGGGCATAGAAAAAGAGGGCAAGAACTGTGAGCGCAGAAGGGGCCCGGAAAAATGGGATGACCTCTGGTGCACAATACCAGAGGTCAAAACGCACTGAGTCGGGAAAACATCAGGTTTCCTGACGAATTGCGTTGATTCTCATTTTTCCGGGCCCCTTCCGCGCCACAAGTTCCGCCCTCTTTTTCTCGCCCGCCGCACCGCAGATGCGAAGCCGCTCGAGGCCGTCCGTCTTATCTCACCGCCCCGATCAGCGAATTAATATCGTCAACCTTATGCCTTCTCATATACTCTTCGATACCGCGAACCGTTTCAACAGTCGCATACGGATTAAAGAAATTCGCCGTCCCAATCGAAACCGCCGTAGCCCCCGCCAGAATAAACTCCAGCGCATCCTCCGCCGACGCAATACCGCCCATACCAATAATCGGCACTTTCACTGCCTGCGCCACCTGATACACCATCCGCACCGCAATCGGCTTCACCGCCGGCCCCGACATACCGCCAGTCTTATTCGCAATCGCAAACTTCTGCCGTTCAATATCAATCTTCATCCCAGTAAGCGTATTGATCAGCGACAGCACATCCGCCCCGCCGGCTTCCGCAGCCCGCGCCATCTCCGTAATATCCGTCACATTCGGGCTCAATTTCATAATAATCGGCTGCTTCGCATATTTTTTAACTTCTCTGGTGATCGCCTCCACCGCCTTCGGATCCTGTCCAAACGCAATACCGCCCTCCTTCACATTCGGGCACGAAATATTAATCTCCAGCAGATCCACCGGCTCCGAAGTCAATCGCTCCACAACCTCACAGTAATCCTCCGTCGTCCGTCCACACACATTCACCACAATCTTCGTGTCAAACTGTTTCAAAAACGGAATATCCCTCTCACAGAACACATCAATACCAGGATTCTGCAGCCCGATCGCATTCAGCATTCCGCCGTAAACCTCCGCAATACGCGGCGTCGGATTCCCCGGCCACGGCACATTCGCAACACCCTTCGTCACAACCGCGCCAAGCTCCTTCAAATCCACAAACTCACTGTACTCCGCGCCGGAGCCAAACGTACCAGATGCCGTCATAACCGGATTCTTCAGTTCCACACCCGCCAGATTCACACTTGTCTTCATCGCTTTTTCTCCTCCTCGCGTCACTTACAGCTCAATTTCCGTACTTAAAAAGACAGGTCCGTCCTTGCAGATCCGCTTGTTGTGCACATGTGAATGACCATCCACCTCAGTCGACTGGCAGACACACGCAAGACATGCGCCAACGCCGCACGCCATCTTCTCTTCCATCGAAATCCAGCATGGAATTCCCTTTTCCAGACCGTACGCCTTAATCGCACGCAGCATCGGAGCCGGACCGCAGGCAAAAATTACATCTGCTTCCAGATGATCCTCGCGCACCGCATCCATCACATTGCCCTTCACACCGGCACTTCCGTCCTCCGTTGCAATATGAAGATCGCCTGCCGCAGCAAACTCCTCATTTAAGAACAACTCATCGCGGTAACCACAGCAGATGATCGTGTCCGTTCCAAGATCCTTCGCCGTCTGCAGCATCGGCGGAACACCGATACCGCCGCCCATCAGCATCACACGTTTTCCCTTACCTTCCTCGATCGGGAATCCATTTCCAAGCGGCCCTAAAATATCAACCTCATCCCCCGCTTTCAGATGCGAAAACTCCTCCGTTCCTGCACCTGCCACACGGTAGACAATCCGAAGTCTTCCTCCCTCTCGGTCGATCTCACAAAGAGAAATCGGACGCGGCAGAAGACGGCTGCCGTCCTTCGAAAACAGAGAAATAAACTGGCCGGCCTTCGCCTCTTTCGCAATCACTTTCGTGGAAATCCACATGCTGTAAATTCCTTTTGCAATGCACTCCTGACTTTCCACAGTACAGCATTCCTTGATTTTCATAAGCTGAACACTCCTTTTATTTTCTTGAATCGGCGAAAAGCCCAAAATATCCTCCGGCGGACATAACATCTACCCGGCAGACCTTCTGAGCTTTTCACCCTGTATTCTTATTTTGCAGCAGCAAGCGCCCCGCTGATATCCTCAACCATATCCTTTACAGCTGCTCTCGAAGCATCCGCAAAGTTCTCAGTGCCAAACTCGGCATATTTTTCCTGTTTGTAAGCAGCGATAATACCTCTCGAAGAGTTTACGATTGCACCCAGTCCGTCCTCATTGAAGAAGTGAACGAGGTCTTTTCCTTTTCCACCCTGTGCACCGTAGCCCGGTACCAGGATGTAGGATTTCGGCATTACCTTACGCAGCACCTTGCCCATCTCCGGGTACGTAGCGCCGACAACAGCTCCCACATAGCTGTAATCATCGCCCATGTGCTCCTCGCCCCACGCGGCAACCTGCTCGCCGACCCACTCATACAGCGGACGTCCGTCGATGATGCGGTCCTGGAACTCGCCGCTGGACGGGTTCGAGGTTTTTACCAGAACAAAGATACCTTTTTTCTCCTCTTTGCAGACCTTGATGAACGGTTTTACGCCGTCAGATCCAAGATACGGATTGACAGTTGCAAAATCCTCATGGAATCCGGCGTAGGATTTGCTTCCCACCTGCACGTGGCCGAGGTGGCCGACTGCATACGCCTCAGAAGTAGAACCGATATCGCCTCGTTTGATATCGCCGATGACAACGAGACCCTTTTCCTGGCAGTAGGAAACGGTCTTCTCATACGCTGCCATTCCCGGAACGCCGAACTGCTCATACATGGCAACCTGCGGTTTTACAGCCGGAATCAGATCGTATGTTGCGTCGACAATCGCTTTATTGAACTGCCAAACGGCCTCTGCAGCTCCTTCGAGTGTCTCTCCGTACTCGGCAAATGCCTTTTTCTGTACGTGCTCCGGCACATAGTTCAGCATCGGGTCCAGACCTACGACGATCGGTGCATTTGTTTTTTTAATGTTTGCAATCAGTTTGTTAATCATCTGCTTACTCTCCCTCTTCTGTTTTTTCTTATTAGAAATTACTCAGCTTCGTATACAATCTTGCCGCCGCATACGGTAGCCATAACTTTTCCTTTCACTTTCTTGCCGCCGAACGGAGTGTTTTTGCCCTTGGAAACAAACTCCTTCGGATCGATCACATACTCTGCTTCCGGATCGATGACAACCACATCGGCGTCCATGCCAGATGCAAGAGAACCTTTCTTGTCCAGGTGCAGGATTTTTGCCGGATTGTAGCTCATCTTCTCCGCCATCTGCATTGGGGTGATGACCTCGGTATCCACAAGTTCGGTGATGGTAAGAGCCACGCTCGTCTCCAGTCCGACGATGCCGAACGGAGCTTTCTTGAAGGACTCCTGTTTCTCGGTCAGCGCATGCGGTGCATGATCGGTGCTGATGACATCGAAGACATCGTCTTTCAGACCCTGGCGCAGTGCCTCGAGATCCTCTTTCGTACGGAGCGGCGGATTCATCTTGTAGTTGGTGTCGCCCTTTACGATGTCGTCGCTGCAGAGGGTAAAGTGATGCGGGCAGACCTCGGCGGAAATCGAAACGCCGGCCTTTCTCGCCTCACGCACCATATCCACGCTCTCTTTGGTCGAGCAGTGGCACAGATGCAGGTGTGCACCTGTCTCTGCGGCAAGTACGATATCTCTTGCAACAATCGTGTTCTCTACGGAGTTTGTGATGCCCGGCAGATGCCACTCTCTCGAGTTTGCATCCTCATTCATGCAGCCGCCGTTTACGAGGTTCTTGTCCTCGCAGTGAGCCAGCACCGGAATGTTTTTCTCTGCGGCAATCTCCATGGCCTCTTTGTAGAGCAGCGCGTTCATAACGGATTTTCCGTCCTCGCTGATCGCCGGGATGCCGGCTTTTACCATGCCCTCGATATCGGCGAGCTCTTCACCCTTCTGTCCTACTGTGATGGCGCCTGCCTGCAGTACATTAATCGGAGAAAAACGGTCTGCTTTGATCGTTACATAGTTGACGCGGTCCGGGCTGTCGATGACCGGTTTTGTATTCGGCATCGCTACCAGCGTTGTCACGCCTCCTTTTGCTGCTGCTTTCGAACCGCTTTCAATATCTTCTTTATATGTCTGCCCCGGGTCGCGGAGATGTACATGCATATCGATGATGCCAGGCATTACATAGCAGCCTTTTGCATCTATTACCTGCGCATCTTTTACGCGGATTCCTTTTTCAACCCGTGTAATAACGCCGTTTTCGATCAGAACATCACTGATTTCGTCTTTTTGGGTGGCCGGGTCGATGACCTGTCCATTTTTGATTAAGATACTCATCTTACGTTCTCTGATCCTTTCTTTTCTTCTGGCCGTCGTCCGACCATTTATTCCTTTTTATAATACACGAAATCTTTCCTGAAATAAAGAGTTTTTTCTTGACTTTTTTGATTTGCAAGATTATAATGGTCTCAATCGAGAAGATGTTGAGATGTAATACGTGGTCACTAGCTATTAGAGATTATATTAGCATTCACCTTCAATATAATCTGTAATAGCTAGTGAATTTTTTTACCAAAAGTTCACTCGCTTATGGGGGAACATATGCATTCCCACATCATGCTTATTTTTTAATTTTATGGAGGTAACTCACAATGAACAAGGGAACAGTGAAATGGTTTAACGCAGAGAAGGGCTATGGCTTCATCACAGGCGAAGACGGAAACGATGTATTCGTACATTTCTCCGCTATCCAGGGTGAAGGATTCAAAACTCTTGACGAAGGTCAGGCGGTTACTTACGATCTTACCGAGGGTGCTCGCGGAATGCAGGCTTCCAACGTTGTTAAATGCTAATTAACCATAAGCGAAAGGCCGGAGGATGTATGTCCTCCGGTTTTTTAATTTACGCGGACAACGAGCCAAAGTCCGTGCCTGCACGAGACCTTGGCGACTGCCGCGATAACTTGAGAAACTCGCGGAGCGTGTTTCTCATAGTTTTTTCTATAGCAAGACCCGAAAATAATGCAAAAAAGGCAGTGCTGCAGAGCGCGAA
>OICV01000470.1_pt1 | contig 18675 bp, 19 predicted proteins | sample 1581361 | NCBI WGS metagenome assembly OICV01 (sample SAMEA3882551, study PRJEB24775) | human gut metagenome | biome: human-associated habitat; feature: intestine environment; material: feces | place: Netherlands | collected 2009/2010 | reverse complement strand
CCATCGACCAGAAGGGCCGTTTCGAGCGTCAGGTCGCCGAGCGCAAGGCCATCGAACCCGACTGCAAGGCGCAGGTCGATTACGACTACGTCAACGCTCTGGAGTACGGTCTGCCCCCCACGGGCGGCCTCGGCTTCGGCGTGGACCGCCTCGTCATGCTGCTGACCGATAGCGCCTCCATCCGGGACGTTCTGCTGTTCCCCACGATGAAGCCGATTGAGCAGTAAATTTCCAATTTAAGCGAAACAAAGCCTGAAACTTCTTGATGTACCGAGAAGTTTCAGGCTTTTTCTTTTGACGGATTCCCAGTAAAAACTACACCATACGCCAATTTTACGCCAAACGATGCAGGATTTTGTGCAGAGCAAAAAGAGCGTTGTTCGCGTTTGCGCAGCAAAGCGGAGCAATGAAAGCCCCAGTGGGGCTTTTAAGCGACAGAATGGTCTTGCGCAGCAAGATGGAGGGGCTTCGCCCCGACAAATTACGAGAACAAGAAGATGTGTGTCGAAATGCCCCCGATCCATCTGCGGCCAAGTGCCGAACCAGACCGCATCCAGCCCCAGTTTCTGCGCAAAACAAGCTCTGAAAATTGTGCATGGTGTTTGATCCATTCCGTTTGCTACTTGAAAATTTGGAAAGAACCGACGGATTACCCCCTTCCATTTTCATAAGAGTGGTTGTATTATGAAGATACGGAATGAAAAAGGCCCAAATCCACCCGATATCTGGCTGCAAAACAGACTGTTACGAAAAAAGAGGAAACCGCTATGGAACGCAGCTTTTGTTGTCCCGGCAAGTTTTTCTTCTCAGAAAAAGGGCTGCTGCACTGGCTTCTATCCTTGTGCAACAGCCCTTTTTGTGAAAACTTTTTTCAAAATCAACTCAAAAACTGGTCAGTCCTAAGCTGACGTCCAGCGCCTGATCCACCCGCTTCTGGTCGGCGGGGGTGATCTGCCCCGCCCGCTCGCGGAGGCGGTGTTTGTCCAGCGTGCGGATCTGCTCCAGCAGCACGACGCTGTCCTTGGCAAGGCCGGTGTCCGCCGCCCGGATGTTGATGTGGGTGGGCAGACGCGCTTTGTCCAGCCGGGATGTAATGGCCGCCGCGATCACTGTAGGGCTGTGGCGGTTGCCGATCTCATTCTGCACGATGAGCACCGGCCGCACCCCGCCCTGCTCCGACCCCACCACGGGCGAAAGGTCGGCGTAAAAAACTTCTCCTCTGTGTACCTCCATGGAATCTTCCCTCCTTGCCCTTAGTATGGGCCGCAGCGGCGGCCGGTATGCACGCGGGGGCTATTCCATTGTATGCGGAGGAGGAGGTCAGGTTTCCAGCACGCAGAAGGCCAGCGCCATGCCACCCTCGTGGCTGAGGGAGAGGTGAGCGCGGAGGCCGTGCTCGGCCACCCATGCGGCGGCGGGGCCGGAGAACCGGTACGCCGGGGCCCCGCTTTCCAGCCGGACGGCCTCGATGTCCCGCAGGGCAAAGGGTTCCCGCAGCCCGGTGCCCGCCGCCTTGAGGAAGGCTTCCTTCGCGGCGAAGTCCGCTGCCGCGCTGGCGGCTTTGTGGGCTCGGCGGCTGACGTTCAGGGCGCTCTGCCGCACCGTGTCGCCGTGGTCGTTCTTGGCCTTTTTGGGGGTCTCCCGGCAACTGTCCAGCGCGAGCGCTTGCCGCTCCGCTTCGCCAAACACCCGCGCCTCAAAGGCCTCCCCGTGGGGCCCGAACAGGCTCTGCTCCATCCGTGCGATCTCGCACAGGTCACATCCGACACCAAACAGCATGGTTTTCCACTCCTTTTGGGGCGAGGCCCCGTTGTTTTCACTCAAATTTTCGGCGTTTTTTGGTTAATATGTGCAAACTGACGCCCGGAATCTTGAAGTTTGGGCGCAATTCGTGTACAATAGGACGTAGTTCTAGTGTTGCACCCAACGTCGGGTGCAGAAAATTCCGAAGGGGGTGTGCTGCGTGGGCGACGCAACTGCTATTTTTTCGATCCACGACAAAAAGGACGATGAGATCCACGCCATCGTGCAGGAAGTGTACGATGCGTTGAAAGAAAAAGGCTACAATCCGGTCAATCAGCTGGTGGGCTATATCCTCTCCGAGGACCCCACCTACATCACGACCTATAAGGGAGCCCGCTCCCTCATCCGCAAGGTCGATCGTGACGACCTGCTGCAAGCATTGCTGCGCAGTTATTTGCACGTATAAAGGGCTTTTCCACCGCTCCTTCGCTTGAGGGGGCGGTGTTTTGTCCTATCGCAGCCCTGTTGTAGGCCTGATCTAAACCCACGCAAAGCCTCGCCTCCGCCATCCTTGCCCTCTCAGTCACGGCTTCGCCGTGCCAGCTCCCCCAAAGGGGGAGCTTTTGGGGTCGGGGTCAGGTGCGCAGATACTTCACCGCCCCGCAAAGATCTGCCCTACCACCGTCTCATACTCCCAGCCCTCCCGCGCTTTGCGGAGGGGCTTTTCGAGGGCCGCAGCGCCCGCGAAGTGGGGGAGCAGGTAGAACCAATGGGCCTTCATCCGACTGACGGCGCAGCTGGGCATCCCGAAGGCGGCGGTGTAGGCGCGGTAGAGGTCGTCCACATAGCCGCGCAGCTCCTCTTTGGAGGCAGGCGGCCCGCCCTGCGCGCGGCGGAGCAGCGCCGGGTCCCCGATGAGCCCCCGCCCCACCATGATGCCGGAAAGGGTGGGGAACTGGGCTTCCAGCCCGTGCAGGGCCTCCGGGGTGGTGATGTTGCCGTTGTAGCAGACGGGCATTTGGCAGTCGGCGAGATACCGCGCAAAGGCGGCACGGTCGGCCTCGCCCCGGTAGAGCTGCTTCATCACGCGGGGGTGGATGGTCAGCTCACAGATGGGGTACTGATTATAAACGGCGAGGATCGCCCCGAACTCCTCGGCGCTCTGGACGCCCAGCCGGGTCTTGACCGACACCGGCCCCTCCACGGCGGAGAACACCGCGTCCAGAAAGGCGTCGAGCTTGGCAGGATCCCGGAGCATCCCGGCCCCCTTGCCCTTGGCGGTCACCGTGCCGGAGGGGCACCCGAAGTTCAAGTTGACCTCGGTGCAGCCCAGCTTCCGCACCTCGCCGATGAACCACCCGGCCAGCTCGCCGTCCTTGGCGAGGACCTGCGGCACCACCGGCACCCCGGCGTTCCCGGCATCTCCCAGCTCGGCCATCTTCTTTTTGATGAGGATGCGGTTCTCCGGCGGCGACAAAAAAGGCGCGTAGTATCGTGCCGGTGCACCCGCCGCGCCGAACCATTTCTGGTGCACCTGCCGCCAGATGCGGTCCGTCAGCCCCTCCATCGGGGCGGTGTAGTAGTTCATAGGGAAACCCTTTCTGCTGTCATGCGGTACATCGAGAGCAAGCAAAACAAAAAAGATTGACCGCCACAGTGTACCAATCCTGTCGGTCAATCTTTTTGACTAAGGAACGCGGAAGCTGACCCTTGCGGGCCGGCGCCTTTCTCTGTTTCTATTATACGTCGGTTCTCACGTTTTTGTCAAGCGTGGGGCCTTTTTTATTCCGCAAACAGCGGGGTGGAGAGGTAACGGTCGCCGGTGTCGGGCAGGAGGACGACGATCTTCTTGCCCGCGTTTTCGGGGCGCTTGGCCAGTTCCAGAGCGGCCCAGACGGCAGCGCCGGAGGAGATGCCCACCAGCACGCCTTCCTTGTGGCCGATGAGGCGGCCGGTGGCGAAGGCGTCCTCGTTGGCGACGGGGATGATCTCGTCGTAGACCTTGGTGTCCAGCACATCGGGGACGAAGCCCGCGCCGATGCCTTGGATCTTGTGTGCGCCCGCGGTGCCCTTGCTCAGTACGGGGGAGGAGGCGGGCTCCACAGCCACGACCTTGACGGCGGGGTTCTTGCTCTTCAGGTACTGGCCCACGCCGGTGATGGTGCCGCCGGTGCCGACGCCCGCCACGAAGATGTCCACGCCGCCGTCGGTGTCGTCCCAGATTTCAGGGCCGGTGGTCTCGATGTGGGCCTTGGGGTTGGCGGGGTTCACGAACTGGCCGGGGATGAAGGAGTTGGGGATCTCTTTTGCCAGCTCGTCGGCCTTGGCGATGGCACCCTTCATGCCCTTGGCGCCCTCGCTCAGCACCAGCTCTGCGCCGTAAGCCTTCATCAGCTGGCGGCGCTCGACGCTCATGGTCTCCGGCATGACGATGATGATGCGGTAACCCTTGGCGGCGGCCACGGCGGCCAGACCGATGCCGGTGTTGCCGGAGGTGGGCTCAATGATGACGGAACCGGGCTTGAGTTTGCCGGTGGCCTCGGCGTCGTCGATCATCTTCTTGGCGATACGGTCCTTGACGGAACCGGCCGGGTTGAAATATTCCAGCTTGGCCAGAATGGTGGCCTTCAGGTCCTGTTCTTTCTCGATGTGGGTCAGCTCCAGCAGCGGAGTGTGGCCGATCAGTTGATCTGCGGACGTGTAAATCTTGCTCATAGAAGTATCCTCCCTCTGGGGGCGCTGGACCCGGCGTCTCTGTCTATCACCCTCTAAACCAACATTGTTTGTGGGTTTGATGGTATTATAGCCCCCTTTGCCCCGCTTGTCAATGGAAAAACGCAAAAAATAGATTGAAAAGTTATTAACCCTGTTGTATAATAGGTTAACTTGAAATGAAAAGAACAATATATAACTGAAAGATAGACCAGATAAGGAGAAGCGCAATTATGATCGTATCCACCAAAGGCCGTTATGCTCTGCGCGTGATGATCGACTTAGCCGAGCATCAGACGGAGCGGTATGTTCCGCTGAAGGAGGTCGCCGCGCGGCAGGAGATCTCGGAGAAGTACCTCGAAAACATCCTGAAAGTCCTCGTGCAGAATGGCTTTCTGGAGGGCCTGCGCGGCAAGGGCGGCGGCTACCGCCTGACCCGCAGCCCGGATCAGTACACCGTAGCCGAGATCTTGGTGCTGACGGAGGGCAACCTTGCGCCGGTGAGCTGCCTTGCGCCGGGGGCTGCCTCCTGCGAGCGGATGGCAAACTGCCGCACTTACAATATGTGGAAGGGCCTGAACGAACTCATCACCAACTACTTCGGCAACATCACCATCGCGGACCTCGCCGCGCCCGAAGAAGCCGGGAACGACTACGTTATCTGACGGGAAAAGACAACGAAAAAGCCGCTGCATCGCTTAAAACGGTGCGGCGGCTTTTGCTTGCAGAAGTTATTCGCCTTGGGGCTTCACGCTGTCTTGGGTATCGTGGAGCAGGGCGTATTCGCGGATCTTTTCGAGGGTCTGCTCGCTGAGGATATGCTCGGCCTTGCAGGCGTCCTCGGCGGCGATGGCCTCGTCCACGCCCAGCTGGACGAAGAAATGGGTCAACAGCCGGTGGCGGCCATAGATGCGCTCAGCGATGGCACGGCCCGGCTCCAGCAGGGTCAGGTTGCCCTCACCGTCCACCGCGATATAGCCGTTCTCCCGCAGCTTCTTCATCGCGATGCTGACGCTGGCCTTGGTGTAGCCCAGCTCATTGACCACGTCGATGGAACGGACGCGGCCCATCCTCTGATTCAGCATCAGGATGGTTTCAAGGTAATCTTCTGCGGATTGGTGGATCTGCATGGTTGTCGGCCTCCTGCCTTAAAATTTCCGGCCCGGAGCAGAAAAACGCACATCGGTTCGGTTTGTTATAGGATACCACATTCTTCCCGATGATGCAAGCAATTCAGGGAAGTTTGCTTAATCAAACTGCTTTTTGCCCGTATAGTTTGGTGTGATTGCCTTTGGGAAAAGCGTTCCTTTATACAACCTCTCAGTCAAGTGAAATGTCAGCGACAGCGTATAAAGGGGAAGGCTGTCCTCCATACAACCTCTCCGTCACGGCTGCGCCGTGCCAGCTCCCCTAGTAGGGGAGCCCTTGGCAAAGCGATGCAGTTTGTGCTCCTTACGGCAGCAGCATGGCACACCACGAGAACGAAGCGCAGCGGCACGCCAGAGGCTCCCCTACTAGGGGAGCTGTCGAACGAAGTGAGACTGAGAGGTTGTACAGAGATGCCGCTGCTCTGCGTCAGCAACCGCTCGTCTTATACGCCTCCGGTCCGCTCTCATACAGATCGCCTCCATGGGCGTCGAGGATGACGGTGAGGGGCATATCCTCCACGGTGAGGCGGCGGACAGCCTCGCAGCCGAGGTCGGGCCACGCGATGACTTCCAGCGTCTTGACGCTCTTGGCCATCAGGGCTCCGGCCCCGCCCAGCGCGGCGAGGTAGACTGCGCCGTTGCGGCGGACAGCCTCCTTCACGGCGGCGTCCCGCTTGCCCTTGCCGATCATGACCTTGTTGCCGAGGTCCAGCAGCCGGGGACTCATGGCGTCCATCCGGCCGCTGGTGGTGGGCCCGGCAGAGCCGATGACCTCACCGGGGCGCTCCGGCGTGGGGCCCACGTAGTAGATGGCGCTGCCCTCCAGCGGGAAGGGGAGGGGTTCGCCCTTGTCCAGCGCTTCCAGCATCCGCTTGTGGGCTTGGTCGCGGGCAGTGTATACGACTCCCGACAGCAGCACCGTGTCGCCTGCCCGGAGCTTCGCCAGCTCCTCCGCGGTGCAGGGGGTGGTTAGTTTGTATTGCATAGGCTTCTCCTTTGCTTTACTCCCTCCGTCATCACTTGCGCGATGCCGGAGGGAGTTTGACCCTTCAGATCCTCGCGGTTGCTCTCCGTGTCACATGGCACGAAACATTCACGGCCACGGGCAGACCCGCCACGTGGGTGGGCATCTGCTCGATGGCAAGGCCCAGACAGGTGGTTTTGCCGCCGAAGCCCTGCGGGCCGATGCCCGTCTCGTTGACGGCGGCCAGCAGCTCCTGCTCCAAGGCGGCATAGTAGGGGTCGGGGTTGGGCACATCCAGCGGGCGGAGCAAGGCCTTTTTGGCGAGATAGGCGACCTTATCGAAGCTGCCGCCCACACCGATGCCCAGCACGATGGGCGGGCAGGGGTTCGAACCCGCCAGCGTCACGGTCTCCAGCACGAACTTCTTGAAGCCCTCCACGCCGTCGGCGGGCTTGAGCATCTGGATGCGGCTCATGTTCTCGCTGCCGAAGCCCTTGGGGGCCACCGTGATGGTGCAGCCGTCGCCGTCCACCAGATGCACGGTGATGGCGGCGGGGGTGTTGTCGCCGGTGTTGCCCCGGCGCAGGGGGTCGGCCACGATGCTCTTGCGCAGATAGCCGTCGGTGTAGCCGCGGCGGACGCCCTCGTGGATGGCGGCCTCAAAACTGCCATCGATGTGGACGTCGGTGCCCAGCTCCGCGAAGACACAGGCCATGCCAGTGTCCTGACAGATGGGCAGAGCCTTCTCCGCCGCCGCGCCGAGGTTCGACCAGAGCAGGTCGAGGGTAGTCTTGGCCAGCGGCCACGGCTCTTCCTCCCGCGCTTTGGCAAGGGCCGCTTCCACGTCCTTGGGCAGGTGGGTGTTGGCCTCGATGCAGAGCCGGGCCACGGTGCTTGTGATCTCCTGTGCGGAAATCGTCCTCATAGCGGGACTCCTCCTTTACAGCCGGGCCACGCCGGTCTCGCGGGCAGCCTTTGCCACGGCAGAGGCCACGGCCTCGGCCACGCGGGGGTCAAAGGCGCCGGGGATGATGTTCTCCTCGCTGCGGTCGTCGTCGGTGATGAGGTCGGCGATGGCGTAGGCGGCGGCCAGCTTCATCTGGTCGTTGATGTCCCGCGCCCGGACGCTCAGCGCGCCCTTGAACAGGCCGGGGAAGCACAGGACGTTGTTGACCTGATTCGGGAAGTCGCTGCGGCCGGTGGCCATGACCCGGACGCCGCCGGCCTTGGCCTCGTCGGGCATGATCTCCGGGGTGGGGTTGGCCATGGCGAAGACGATGGCGTCCTTGTTCATGGTCTTGCACAGCTCGGTGGTCAGGATGCCGGGCTTGGACACGCCGATGAAGACGTCGGCCCCGGCGAGGGCTTCCTTCAGGCCGCCTTTGATCTGGCGGGGGTTGGTCACCTCGCCCAGCCAGTTCTTGTGGGCCTCGGCGCTGTTGCAGCCCTTGTACAGGGTGCCGAACTGGTCCACGGCCACGATGTCCTTGGCACCGGCGGTCATCAGCATCTTGATGATGGCCGTGCCCGCTGCGCCGGGGCCGTTCAGGACGATGTGCACGTCCTCCATCTTCTTGCCCACCACCCGCAGTGCATTGATGAGGGCGGCGGTCACCACGATGGCGGTGCCGTGCTGGTCGTCGTGGAAAACGGGGATGTCCAGCTCCCGCTCCAAAGTCTCCTCGATCTCGAAGCACTCCGGGCTCTTGATGTCCTCCAGATTGATGCCGCCGAAGGTGGGGGCGATGGCCTTGCACGCCGCAATGACGCTGGCGGCGTCGTGGGCGTCGATGCAGATGGGGAAGGCGTCCACCCCGCCGAACTCCTTGAATAGCACGGCCTTGCCCTCCATGACGGGCAGCCCGGCTTCGGGGCCGATGTCGCCCAGACCCAGCACGGCGGTGCCGTTGGACACGACGGCCACCATGTTGCTCTTGAAGGTGTACTTGTACACGTCGTCGGGGTTTTCCTTGATCTTCCGGCAGGGCTCGGCCACGCCGGGAGTGTACGCGGTGGACAGATCGTCGCGGGTCTTGACCTCCACCTTGCTCACGATGCCCACCTTGCCGTGGTGGCTCTCGTGCATTTCGAGGGCAGCTTTGTTGTAATCCATGGGGGATTCCTCCTTCTGGTTGATGGTTGGCGTATCACCTATTATAATAGAACGCGCGGCCCGGAGAAGCAAGAGGAAATTGTCCCTCCGCCGGGCTGCGGCTTGACAAACGACGTTGGAACGATTATACTACCAATAGAGAAAGGCGCTGGCCCGCAAACGGCTAGCTCCTTACTGATGAATCAGGAATCGCAAAAAAGCGAATTGACCGTTCAGGTTGGGGAACATGAAGGCGGCCATTCGCTTTTTTTGCTGTCTTCATCTTTGTGCTCATGGGCGATCTTCCAAGTGATGTTGAACGTCGTATTCACGATATTCACCAACAACCCGGCAAACGTAAAGATCACAGCGATCAACGTCAGCATGTCGTTCAGAGCCATCGACGCATCCCTCCTTTCGGCGTAAGCGTCCGGGAGGTCATGTACTTCAAAAAAGCTGCCCTTCCGGCATCTTGCTAGGGAAAACCACAAACAAGACCCACCGAAGGAGCTCAGCCGCCTGCGTTTTGGGCACAGCGCCTTGCTGTTTTTCAACAGCAACTATAGAATAACACAGGTTTCTACAAAAAGCAACGAGGCCCCTCTCTTTGTTCAACTTGTGGAATTTTCGCGAAATTCTTTTCTTTTTCATTTTTACCCTTTATAATAAGGTCTGGCTGAAAAAATCATAGAACGGCCTTATTTCGGGCCACAGGAGGGAACCAGTTGAAACGATTTATGACGAAGGCGCTCTGCCTTCTTTGCGCCGGTGCGCTGGCGCTGACGGCGGCGGGCTGCTCGAAGTCCGGCGCGTCTTCTTCCGCTGCCAGCAGTGAGGCCGTCTCGGTCTACGGCAGCGCATCCGATTACGATTACCAGAACTTCGCCTACAGCGACGGTCTGGATGAGAACGGCTATTGGTCCGGCATCAAGGCGCTGGACTACGTCACTCTGCCGGAGGACTATGCGGCCATCCCGCTGAAAAAGGCGGATATCGAGCCTACCGAGGAGGACATCCAGTCTCAGATCGAGTCGGTGCTCAGCCAGAACACCACCACCCGGCAGGTCACCGACCGCGCCGCGGCTGACGGCGACACCGTCAACATCGACTACGCGGGCACCGTGGATGGCGTGGCCTTCACGGGCGGCACCTACAGCGGCTACAGCCTGACGCTGGGCAGCGGCAGCTTCATCGACGGCTTCGAAGACCAGATCGTCGGCCACAAGCCCGGCGAGACCTTCGATGTCAACGTCACCTTCCCGGACGGCTACAGCGACTCCACCGACGCCGACGGCAACGCGGTGGTCCTGAGCAATAAGAAGGCCGTCTTCTCGGTCACCCTGAACTACATCAGCGAGGAGATCCTGCCGGAGCTGACCGACGCATGGGTGGAGGAACACTTCGGCACCTCCGATGACGTCCACACCGTCGAGGATCTGCGGGCCGAATTCCGGCAGATGCTGTACCAGAACAACCTCAACACCGCCGTCATGGACTACCTGCTGGCCAACTCTACCTTCAAGGACGAGCTGCCCAAGGAGATCACGGATTATCAGGTCAACCAGTGCCTGAACTACTACTACACCATGGCCAACCACTATGGCTACGACCTCGACAGCTTCCTGCAGACTGCCGCTGGATACGACTCCGCCGATGCTCTGCTGGAAAACATGAGCGACAGCATCACCCAGTACGCCCGCGAGGCCCTGCTCTATCAGGCCGTGGCCGAGGCGATGGACATCACCCCCACGCAGGAGCAGATCGATACCTACTCCACCTACACCGAGACCTACGGTGCCAATTACTGCACCATGGTTGCCCTCATGGACGCCGTCTCCGACGCCCTGACGACTGGGGCACAGGTGGCGTAAAAATAACACCAAAGGCTGTTGTCAACTTCCTTCACAGCTTGCCGTTAGGCCAAGGCTCCCTCCCAGAGGGAGCTGGCACGGCGAAACCGTGACGGAGGGAGTTGGCAGCGGCTTTTTTGTTTTCATTTGCAAACTTTTTGTGAATTTCCCTCCTGTCACCGTTCAACCTATTGACATCGCAGGTTGTTTGGAGTATATTCTTAGCAGTCGAACGAATAGAGTGCTAAAAATGAAATAGCACGTCTGCCGAACGGCTGCTAACACAACAACACGGTACGAATGGAGGTCGATTCTATGAATACCAATCAATATACCCAGAAGACGCTGGAAGCCCTTCAGGCCGCGCAGCAGCTGGCCGTGGAGTACCAGCACAACGCCTTGGAGCCGGAGCATCTGCTCCACGCCCTTGCATCGCAGGAGCAGGGCCTCATCCCCCAGCTTTTGCAGAAGCTGAACGTGGACCCCGGCAGCTTTGCCGCCGCCGCGGCCGAAAAGCTCGCGGCGCTGCCCCGTGTGTCCGGCTCCGGCCGTGACCCGGACAAGGTTTATATCTCCCAAGCCACCGATAAGGTGTTGAGCGCCGCCGCCCGCGAGGCCAAGGCGATGAAGGATGACTACGTCAGCGTCGAGCATGTCTTCCTCGGCTTGCTGGATGAGCCTACCCAGAACACCACTGAGCTGTTCCGCGCCTTCAACATCAAGAAGGATGCGTTCTTGCAGCAGCTCACTGCGGTGCGTGGCAACCAGCGCGTGACCAACGACAACCCGGAGGATACCTACAATGCCCTCCAGAAATACGGTCAGGACCTTGTGGACTTGGCCCGCAAGCAGAAGCTGGACCCGGTCATCGGACGCGATCAGGAGATCCGGAACGTCATCCGTATCCTGTCCCGTAAGACCAAGAACAACCCCTGCCTGATCGGTGAGCCCGGCGTCGGCAAGACCGCCATCGCCGAGGGTCTGGCCGAACGGATCGTCCGGGGCGATGTGCCCGAAAACCTGAAGGACCGCACCGTGTTCAGCTTGGACATGGGCGCGCTGGTGGCCGGTGCCAAGTACCGCGGCGAGTTCGAGGAGCGCCTGAAGAGCGTTCTGAACGAGGTGAAGAAGAGCGAGGGCAAGATCATCCTCTTCATCGATGAGCTGCACACCATCGTGGGCGCGGGCAAGACCGACGGCGCCATGGATGCGGGCAACCTGCTCAAGCCTATGCTGGCCCGCGGTGAGCTGCACTGCATCGGCGCCACCACGCTGGACGAGTACCACAAGTATATCGAGAAGGACCCCGCGCTGGAGCGCCGCTTCCAGCCCGTTCAGGTGGACGAACCCACCGTCGAGGATACCATCTCCATCCTGCGCGGCCTGAAGGAGCGCTATGAGGTCTTCCACGGCGTCAAGATCAGCGATAATGCGTTGATCGCTGCCGCTACCCTCTCCGACCGCTATATCACCGACCGCTTCCTCCCCGATAAGGCCATCGACCTTGTGGATGAAGCCTGTGCCATGATCAAGACCGAGATGGACAGTATGCCCAGCGAGATGGACGACCTCGCCCACCGGATCACCCAGCTCCAGATCGAGCAGGTCAGCCTGAAAAAGGAGACCGATGCCCTGAGCCAGAGCCGTCTGAAGGAACTGGAAAAGGAACTGGCCGAATTGCAGGATAAGTTCCGCAGCATGAAGGCAAAGTGGGAGAACGAGAAAAACGCCATTGGCAAGGTGCAGACTCTGCGCGAGCAGATCGAGCAGACCAACGCCGCCATCGAGAAAGCCCAGCGCGAGTACGACCTGAACAAGGCCGCCGAGCTGAAGTACGGCAAGCTGCCCGAATTGCAGAAGCAGCTGGAAGCCGAGGAGAAGTTGGCCAACGAGAAGAAGGAGGACAGCCTCCTGCGGGACCGCGTCACCGACGAGGAAATCGCCCGCATCGTGGCCCGCTGGACCGGCATCCCGGTGGAAAAGCTCGTCGAGGGCGAGCGGGAGAAGCTGCTCCATCTGGACGATGTGCTCCATAAGCGGGTCATCGGTCAGGACGAGGCCGTCACCAAGGTCAGCGAGGCCATCCTGCGCAGCCGCGCCGGCATCGCCAACCCCAACCGCCCCATTGGCAGCTTTCTCTTCCTCGGCCCCACCGGCGTCGGCAAGACCGAGCTGGCCAAAGCGCTGGCTCAGGCTCTGTTCGACGATGAGCGGAACATGGTCCGTATCGATATGACCGAGTATATGGAGAAGTTTAGCGTCAGCCGCCTGATCGGCGCGCCTCCGGGATACGTCGGTTATGAGGAAGGCGGCCAGCTCACCGAGGCCGTCCGCCGCAAACCCTACAGCGTCGTGCTGTTCGATGAGGTGGAAAAGGCCCACCCGGACGTCTTCAACATCCTGCTTCAGGTGCTGGACGATGGCCGCATCACCGATAGTCAGGGCCGCACCGTGGACTTCAAGAACACGGTCATCATCCTGACGTCCAACCTCGGCAGTGACATCATCCTGAACGACCTCGAAAAATCTCGCGCGGGCGGCTCCAATGAGCTGAGCTTTGAGGCCCGCCAGCAGATCGACGCCCTGCTCAAGTCCAAGTTCCGCCCGGAGTTCCTCAACCGTCTGGATGAGATCGTCTACTATAAGAGCCTGACCAAGGACGAGATGCGGAAGATCGTCGATCTCCAGTTGGACGACCTGCGTCACCGGATGGACGAGGGCAAGCACCTCAAGCTCGACGTGACCACTGCCGCGAAGGACTTCATCATTGATTCTGCCTACGACAGCGTCTATGGTGCCCGCCCCATCAAGCGGTTCATCCAGAGCCGGGTCGAGACCCTCATCGCCAAGGCCATCATCAAGGGCGGCTACACCGAGGGCGCGACCCTCACCGTCGATTACGACGGCACCGCCCTTGTGCTCAAATAAACACGTTGATTTTACCGCTTTTGTACCCTTCCGCCGCCCGTAACGCTTGCGCGGGGGTGCAGAATATGGTATGATAGGCGTTGAACAAAGTGCTTTTCATCGTCGAGAGCAACGGTGGAGAGCACTTTTTCATAAGGAACCAAACCTCTCAGTCAAAGCCTCCGGCTTTGCCAGCTCCCCTAGTAGGAGAGCCTCTGGCGTGTCGGTAGAGTTTGCGCTGGACGAAGGAAGCCCAAGCAGTCAGCAGGGCTGGCCCGGTCTGCCAAGGGCTCCCCTATTAGGGGAGCTGGCGGGCGCAAGCCCGACTGAGAGGTTATTATTTTAATTAGGAGTGTGATTTCCCTTTATTATGGACGATGGCAGTATGACGCTTTGGGTGACACTGGTGATTCTGGTGGCCTTCTCCGCCTTTTTCTCCGCATCCGAGACCGCTTTTTCCTCCTTGAATCAGATCCGCCTCAAGAGCCGCGCCGACGACGGCGACCGCACAGCCGCCCGCGTATTGGCGATGTCGGAACAGTATGATAAGCTGCTCTCCACCATCCTCATCGGCAACAATATCGTGAACATCGCCGCCGCTTCCATCGGCACCATCATTTTCACCAAAATGCTGGGTGCAGAGCGGGGCGCTACGGTGTCCACTATGGTGCTGACCATCGTGGTGCTGATCTTTGGCGAGGTGACACCCAAGAGCCTTGCCAAGGAGATGCCGGAAACGATAGCCACCGCAGTTGCGCCGGTGCTCAGCCTGCTGATGCTGGTGCTTACCCCGCTGACATGGCTGTTCAGCCAGTGGAAACGGCTGCTGAGCCATTTTGTTCACAGCAGCGAGAGCGACACCATCACCGAGGGTGAGCTGATGACCATGGTCAGCGAGGCCGAAAATGACGGCGAGCTGACCGACCGGGAGAGCGAGCTGATCCGCTCCGCCATCGAGTTCGATGACGTGGAGGTGGAGGAGATCCTGACCCCTCGTGTGGATGTGGTGGCCGTGGCGGACGACATCTCCCTTGAGGAGCTGGCCCAGACCTTCGCGGAATCGGGCTACTCCCGTCTGCCGGTCTACCATGGCACCATCGACAATATCATCGGCGTGGTCCATGAAAAGGACTTTTACATTGCCCGCCTGAAAAAGGCGACGAAGATCGAAGATCTCGTGGCTCCGACCCTGTATACCACCGGCTCCACCCAGATCTCTCAGCTCCTGCGCACCCTGCGGGAGCAGCATCACCATATGGCCGTCGTCGTGGATGAGTACGGCGGCACCGAGGGCATCATCACGCTGGAAGATATCCTCGAAGAGCTGGTGGGTGAGATCTGGGATGAGCACGATGAGGTCACCGAGGACTTCCGCAAACAGTCGGACGGCAGCTGGCTCGTCTCCGGCTCTGCCAGTGTGGACGACCTCTTCGAGACGCTGGATCTGCCCGAAGATGAGGACATCGACTCCAACACCGTCAACGGCCTCGTGCAGGAAAAGACCTGCCACCTGCCCAAAGTCGGCGATCACTTCTCCCTCGGCGAGTACGACGGCGTCGTGACCCGTACCGCCCGCCGCCGCGTCACCGAGGTCCGCCTCACCCCCGCCGACCCCGCCGTCGTGCCCGACTCGCCTGACGAAAAGGAAAAGCGCTTTCCCCGTCTGTCGCAAAATCGGTAACAGCCAATAAACCAACACCCCCGGCACTGGAAATGCAGTGCCGGGGGTGTTCTTTGTGTTCTGAAAGTCTTCCCTATCGTAAGCACGTTGGTTCAGATTGAGCTTATGATAGGCGATTGCCTTTGTTTAGCAGGTGCCTTCGGCAGGGGATTGCTGCGCCAACTCCATAAACGCCTTCATCTGGGGCGTGAGCCACTTATCTTTGTGGTAGAACAGTTGGCGCCGCATGGTCACGGTGCAGTCGGGGACGTTCAGGCGGGCAACACGCCCGGCGGCGAGGGCGTCCCGGACGATGTATTCCGGCAGGAAGGAGAGCCCCAGCCCCCGCTCGACCATCTGGCACAGCAGCGCGGCGCTGCCCAGTTCCAAGTAGGGCTTGATGGACAGTTGATGCGCTTCCAGTACCTGATCGAGGGCGTCGCGGTAGCTCATGCCCCGCTCGGTGAGCAGAAACTCCTGCCGGGCCAGCTCCTCCAGCGTGACGGCGTCCTTTGCCGCCAGCGGGTGCCCGGCGGGGGCCACGAAGCAGATGGATTCCGGTATATCCAGCGCTCGCACGATGCTGGGCTGCACCAGCGGCTCGTCCAGCGTGTAGGCGAGGTCCACTTGGTTGGTGCCCAGCCATTGCATCATCTCGTCCGCCGTGGCCGAGTGGAGCACCAGCTCCACCTGCGGACAAAGCGCGTGGTAACGCTGTAAAAGGTCGGGCAGGAAGGCGCTGCACAGGGAGTCCGCCAGTGCGATGCGCAGGGTGCCGCCCACCTGCCGGGCGGGCTGAAGCGCGGCCTTGGCCTGTTCGGAGGTCGCCAGCAGGGTCCGAGCGTAGGATAAAAAGGTCTGCCCGGCGTCGGTCAGGCGGACGGTCTTGCCCACCCGGTCGAACAGCGGAGTCTCCAATTCGGCCTCCAACTGCGCGATCTGCGCCGACACCGCCGACTGCGAGTAGCCCAGCTCCCGCGCAGCGCGGGAAAAGCTGCGCAGCTCCGCGATATGGAGAAATGTGTTGATGATTCGCAGCTCCATGGTGTCTCCTTTGGCTCAACGGCGGGAAATGTCGGTCACGGTCAGGGTGTCGTCATCCACCTTGAAGTGGACTTCCAGCCCTGCAAACTCCATGCCGTACACCCGCTCCGGGTCGTGCTGGTAGGAGGGCCGGGGGTCGTTTTCCAGCACTCCCCGCAGCCCGTCCCGCTCGGCGGCGGGCACCTGCGCCCAGACCTCCTCCGGGCAGACGACCTCGACGTGGTGGAACTGGGTCTGGGCCGTAAAGCCCGCCGCAGCATCCGGGTGGCAGTCGGCGTAGGGGATGTAGGGTTTGATGTCGTAGATGGGGGTGCCGTCCATCAGGTCAGCCCCCCGCACCAGCAGCACCGGCCCTACCTCCGGCCGCATCTCGATGCCCTCCAGCTTCACGCTGGAAAGGCCCAAGGGGTTGGGCCGGAAGGGCGAGCGGGTGGCGAACACGCCCATCCGGGTGTTGCCGCCCAAGCGGGGCGGGCGCACCGTCGGCGACCACGTATCCCGCACCGCGCCCGAAAACTGCCACACCAGCCAGATGTGGCTGAAATCTTCCAGCCCGCGCACCGCGTCGGCGCTGCGGTACTCCGGTGTGAAGATGACCTCGCCCCGGAGGCTGTCCACCAGCCCGCTCTGCCGCGGGATACCGAATTTGGTGGGAAAGGCGGTGCGGATGTGGGCAATGACCTTCAGCGTCATGGCTTCGTTGGATTTCTGGTTCATGGCAGACAGTCTCCTTGTTGGAAAAAAGTTCTTGACAATGGGGAAAAGCAGTAGTATAATACAACTAAAGATTGTGATGCGTTCGAGCTGTCCAAAACGGAAAGGAGATATGCTATGACAGACGGCGCACAAATTGCTTATTATATCTGGAATCGGGACCTGAAACTGAGCCATGTGGCGAAGGTGCTTGGCATCAGCACCTCCACGCTGAAAAACAAGCTCAGCGGCAGGACGGACTTCAAGGTGAGCGAGGCGGATACCCTCTCGTCGCTCTTGGGGCTGACCCCGGCTCAGCGGGACCTGTGCTTTTTCTGCGGCGGGCGGAGGTGAGCGGCATGACGGAAGATCAGCGCGCCAAGACCAAGCTGGCGCTGCGCCGCTACGGCACTCGCCAGTGGGCTTGCAGCCCGGCCAACGTGGGCTGGCGGCGGGCCATTGAGCGGACGATGGATTACTACCAGCAGACCGACCCCACCCGCGCCGACCTGATGCGGCTGCGCTACTTCGAGCGCCGCACCGAGGACGACACCATTGAGCGGCTCCACATCGGCCGCAGCACCTACCAGAAGGCCCAGACCGACCTGCTCAGCACGGTGGCGGTCTACGCCGCGCAGTACGGCGCGTTATAAGCAGACGGAAAAGGACTCCCGGCGCTTCGGCTCCGGGAGTCCTGCTTTCACTGTTCTTTTTTCTGCGGGTGGTTGCAGCGCTCGTGGCACGCGGAGCAGTTGCCGCCGCAGCCCTTGCCCTCCCAGCCGTCATGCCGGGAGATCCAGATGACCGCGTAGGTGAACAGCGCTGCTAAGACCAGAACCGTGATGATTCCGCGAATGGACAGCATCGATAAGACCTCTCTTTTGCGCCAGTAGGCACATTTTTAGTATACACCATTTTCCGCAAAAGAGCAACTGCCCCGCCCGGCAAAAAAATTTGCCGGAATCGAAATTTGGGGCTTGCAAAACCCTTTGCACTGTGGTATAATCTCCTTGTTCCGATTCGGAGGATTAGCTCAGCTGGTTAGAGCACCTGCATCACACGCAGGGGGTCTGGGGTTCGAGTCCCTAATTCTCCACCAAACAGTTCGTACTCGAACCCGATTCTCTATGAGAAAGGGTTCGGGTACGTTTTTTGTTTACAGGAAGTTCTGAGAAGGCACTACTCGGAACAGTGAGCAGGAACGAACAAAGGCAGGGTATCACCATGGCGGTGGTATCCTGCCTTTTGCTTTGCGGAATCAAGTTCGCTTTGTGCGAACTTGGTCGTCCCCCTATATGGCGCGTTTGGGGGTAGTCGCTGCGTACGTGCGTACCGGGAGCCTGTACACCTCTGACAAGGTGTAACACACTAGACTTTGTGCCAAAGTCTGTGTGCCAAGGGGCCAAGCCCCTTAGAATCCCTGCGGAGCGTGTACGCACGTACGCAGAAAAATGGAAAAATTTCACTATATCGGGGTGTTCTTTCATTGGAGAGTATGGTATACTCGGCTTAGTTCAACAAATAAGAATTTGGCGAGGTGATTTACATGAAAAAGAGCACATCAAGAATCGTCGGTTTGGTAATGCTGATTATAGCTGTTGCATTTATAATGTTTGCGGTGAACCATCCAGAAATGAGTTTTCCTTGGAACAATACCATTACTTGGTTACTGTATGGTTTGTATGTTCTTGTGACAGTCGTGCTACTTATTGCACCTAAAATGAAGAAGTAAACAATTCCAGTTTGCTGTACTCGTTCCTAGCAGGGTTTGGGGCAGGCACGCCCCAACAAGAAGCTGTCCCAAAGTGGCAAGAATTTTCAAGAATTGAAAATTTGTGGCCACGGGACGATTCTTGCTCTCA
>OICV01000469.1_pt1 | contig 18695 bp, 20 predicted proteins | sample 1581361 | NCBI WGS metagenome assembly OICV01 (sample SAMEA3882551, study PRJEB24775) | human gut metagenome | biome: human-associated habitat; feature: intestine environment; material: feces | place: Netherlands | collected 2009/2010 | reverse complement strand
TAGATTTTTACTCTATCAACTTTTATTTTTAATTTATAATATCTATAATTGTTTTTTCTGTTACTTTCTTTTCTCCTATTTTAAATATTTTAATTAGTTCCTCTTCTGCTTGTTTTGCTTTTTCTTCATCGCTTGCATATATTGTTACTAACTTATCACCTATTTTTACATAATCACCTGTTTTTTTATTTAAAATTAATCCTACATTTAGCTCTATTTTATCTTTTTTTGTTTTTCTTCCTGCACCCAAATTGCAAGCTATTTTTCCTACTTCTTCTGCATTAATTTCTTGTATATATCCTTCTGAAATAGAAGCTACTTCTTTTTCTACTTTTGCTTTTTCAAATTTTTTTACATCTTTAATATAATCTATATTTCCACCTTGATTTTGTACGAGTTCTATAAATTTATTATATGCTTTACCATTTCTTATATTTTCTGATAGAATTTCTTTATTAGTTTCTATGTTTTCTCCTTTTCCTGCAAGTTTTACCATATATGCTCCAAGTTCTAATACAACTTCTTTTAAATCTTCTGGCATTTTCCCATTTAAAAATTCTATTGCTTCTATTATTTCTAAGCTATTTCCTACAGCAAATCCAAGTGGTTCATTCATATTCGTAATTATACATACTGTTTCTCTTTCTGCCAATGTGCCTATTTTAATCATAGTATCAGAAAGTTCTTTGGCAGATTTTATATCTTTCATAAATGCTCCATAACCACAAGTTACATCTAAAACAATTTTGTTTGCACCACTTGCAATTTTTTTGCTCATAATACTAGAAGCAATTAGTGGTATGCTTTCTGTGCAAGCAATTGTATCTCTTAAAGCATATATTTTTTTATCTGCTGGCGCCAAATTAAGGGTTTGTGTAATTAAACTTATTCCTATATTCTTTACATTATTAATAAACTCTTTTTCAGAAATCTCTGTATTATACCCAGGAATCGATTCAATTTTATCTGCAGTACCACCAGTAAAGCCTAATCCTCTTCCCGACATTTTAGCCACAGGAATTCCTAATGAAGCTATTAATGGAGCTAAAATTATAGTTACTTTGTCGCCTACTCCTCCTGTACTATGTTTATCTACTACATTTCTTCCAAGCTCTGATAAATCTAAAATATCACCAGAATTTGCCATTGCCATGGTCATATCTTTTATTTCTCTATAATTCATTCCATTTATATATATTGCCATAAGCAAAGCTGAAGCTTGGTAATCTTCTATTCTTCCTGATGTATAATTATTAATAAAATAATTTATTTCATCCGTTTCCAGTTCTTTTCCATCTCTTTTTTTAGCAATAATATCTATAATATCCATAACTAAATCTCCATATTTTAATCTACAAAATGTTTTATAAATGTCTTTCTATGTATTGGGCAAGGCCCATATTCTTTAAGTGCTTCTATGTGCATTTTTGTACCATATCCTTTGTTTTTTGCAAAACCATATTGTGGATAAATTTCATCCCATTCTCTCATAATTCTATCCCTTGTAACTTTTGCAAGAATTGAAGCTGCTGAAATACTATAGCATTTTGCATCTCCTTTTATTATAGAATCATATTTTATGTTGCAAGTATCTATTCCATTTAATGCATCTACCAAAATTAATTCTGGTTTTGTTTCTAATCCTTTTATTGCTTCTGTAACTCCTTTTTTTGTTGCATTAAGAATATTAAGTTCATCAATATCTTGTTTGTCTATTATTGCAACAGACCAACTTAAAGCATTTTCTATAATTTCATCATATAATTTTTCCCTCTTTTTTTCTGAAACCTTTTTAGAGTCATTTATACCTTCTATCATCGAATCTTCTGGCATTATTACACATCCTATAACAACTGGTCCAGCTAAAGGGCCTCTTCCAGCTTCATCAATCCCTGCTATATATTTTATTCCATCTTCATGAAATTTAAGTTCTATTTTCTTTAGTTCTTTTAATCTTTCTTCTTCTTTTTCCTTCATATTTCCTCCATTATTCAACTGCTAATTTATTAATATCTGTTAATGAATATAATATGTCATCATCATTTTCATATCCTTCTAAATAATATACTTCTTCTGTTTTATAGTCTATCGCAAAAGTTTGCTTTTCATTTTTTGTATCTATTTGTAAATTATTTAATTCTTCTTTATCCAAAACTTTTATCATTCCATTATTTTCTATATTTATTTTTTTTAAGTCTTCTTCTGAAATTTCTTTACCTATATAATCACTTGTATCATTTAATTTATTTTTTTCATTTATAACCTTTACCTTTGCTTGTATTTGTAACATTGTCGTACTTAAATTTTTTAGTCTTTGATCATAAAAATTATTTTTTATATAAAATCCAGCTGTTACTGTTAATACTATTATCGTTAATATTATTACTATTAATTTAAGATTTAAAAATCCTTTTTTCTTCATATTTCCCTCCAATTTTTCTTATTATATATTCTTTTTTTCATTATTACAATAAAGAACTACACATTTTTCACAGTTTTTTCACAAAACTATTGTATCTTTTAATTAGTTTAGTATAAGATATTACAAATGGAGGTAATTATATGGAAGAAAACAATCAAAATACTACAGAAAACAAGAAGTTTAATGTTCCTAAAAATAATGGTAATTTTAAAGAAAAAGGAAAAGTTAGTTTTGGAAAAGGGGTCTTAATTCCATTTTGCTCTGGAGTTATAGGTGCCGCTCTAGTTGTTGGTACCTGCTTTGGTATTCCAACAATTAGAAATAATATCCTAGGTTTAACATCAAAATCAAAAGATACTACTGTTCAGTCTGTAGGAACTCGGTAATTTAGTTTCTTTATCAAACTACTCTGATACAGCTACAAATGTAGCTTCTAAAGTATTACCATCAATAGTTGGAATTAAAGTTTCATATACTGTAAATTCTATATTTAGTGGTTCACAAGCAGCTTCTGCAGAAGGTTCAGGAATTATTATTAGCGACGATGGCTATATCCTAACTAATAACCATGTTATTGGCTCTAATGATTCTTCTTATTATCAAGTTTCAGAAGCAAATAAAATAACAGTAACTTTATATAATGATACTACAGAATATGAAGCAAAAGTTATTGGAACCGATTCTCAAACAGACTTAGCAGTTATTAAAATAGACAAGAAAAATTTAACACCTGCAGAATTAGGAAATTCTAGTAATATCGTAGTTGGTGAATTTGCTATGGCTATTGGTAACCCTCTTGGAATGCAAAGCTCTGTAACTTCTGGTATTATAAGTGCTGTTAATAGAACTATTACTAGTACAGATGGTAATACTTACAATTTAATTCAAACAGATGCTGCCATAAATTCTGGTAACAGTGGTGGAGCTTTAGTAAATGGAGAAGGAAAAGTTATTGGTATAAATACATTAAAATTAAATGGTACTGGTGTTGAAGGTATGGGCTTTGCAATTCCTATCGATTCTGCAAAACCTATATTCGAGCAACTAATTTCAGATGGTAAAGTTGTAAGACCTTATATTGGTTTAACTGGTAGAGATTTAAATGAGCAAACAGCCAAAGCAAATAAATTAGTAGAAGGTGTTTACGTAGTTTCTGTTGAACCTTTCTGCGCCGCTGAAAAAGCTGGAATAAAGCCAGGTGATGTTATTATCGAGATTCAAGGAAAATCTATAAAAACAATGGATGAATTAAATAGTATAAAAAACACTTATAAAATTGGTGATGAAATCACTCTAAAAGTAAACAGAGATGGAAAAGAAGTGGAATGTAAAGTGGTATTACAAGAACAACCTTCATCAAATAATTAGTTATATTTTTCAAACATATCACTTTAAGTTCACAGAATGAACAAATTTAATTGTTATATTATAGGAGAAGTCAGTAATACTTATTACTCCAATTACTGGCTGTATGTTTAAAAACATCCCCTTTTATTTTCAAAGAAGCACTTAAAAGTGCTTCTTTTTTATTTACTACCTAAGATATTATTAAAATTGCATTTTATATAAAATCTTAGGTACTCTTTTTTATTTTTAAAAAAACAACAATAATAAATATTGTTGTTTTTAAAATGTTATTATATCTGTTACATCTGTATTACTAGAATTTCCATATGCATATATAACATATACATTGTTTGCTTCACCTATAAAGAAATTTGAAATATTTTCTACTTCATATCTATCACTTCTTAAATCTCTTGTGTAAACATCATATCCTAATTGTTGTAATGCTTTAGCTTCTTCTTGTTTTCCTTGTATTTGTTTCTTTATTTTTTCTTGTACTACAGCTTTGTCTAAATTTTTAATTTTCATAACTTCTGAAAATTCTACTTTTTTCATTTCTTTAACATTATAGCAATATGTTTGTATAATTACTCTTTGTGGATTATTTCCTTCTTTTAAAGTTGATCTTATTATTATTGATAAAATATTATTGTTTAAACAAGCTTCATAGTCAACTGAATATATAGATTTATTCGCTCCTCCATTTAATATACTTTCTGCTTTATCTTTAAAAACTTTTTTTATATCTTCGTTATAGGACTTTACTTCTTCAGAATCTATATTAATAATTGGTATTTTTACATTTATTTCATAATTTCCTGAATTCACTTCATTCTTTTCATATTCTGTATATATATAATCTTTATCTTCTAGTATTTTTTTTGCCTCTTCTGATGTGTTGCTATTTTTAAATGTGTTTTTAAATATGTTATCAAAATTATCTGCTAAATTCACATTAGATATTGTATTATTATTTTCCGAATTTTCACCTGTATTTTTATTATCTAAAGCTTTTGGATTCATTACATAATACAATGCTTCTACAATGGCAATTATACATACAATAATTATGAGAACAAAGCAAAAAATTTGGCTTTTAGGTATCTTTACTTTTCTCATATTTACTCCTTTTTATAAATTTCTATCTAATTATAACATTTAGGTATATAATTTTCAACTTTTTTAAGTACATATATTGTTTGAAAACATTGACTATTATGCTATAATAATATAATATTATATATATTGTATAAATACATAAATTTTCGATAAAGGAGAACTTAATTAATGATTTGTTCAGAATGTAAAAAGAATACTGCAATCATATTCATAAATTCAACAGATAAAGATGGAAAAGAATCTTTAAAGGGTTTATGTTTCGATTGTGCAAAGAAAAAAGGAATTGATCCATTAGATGTTATAGCAAAACAAAATAACATCTTAAAAAATAATATGTCTAACCAATTAGAATCTCTTTTTAAAGATTTATCCAAAAATTTAAATTTAGAATCTTTAAATTTAGTTAATCTAGGCATAGACCCAAATGATATTGATGAAGATTCTATGGATAAAAATAGTATTCCTTTAGATTCATTATTTGCAGGACTTATCACTCCTAATAACAATAATAATGATAACGAATCTGATTCTAATAATTCTAAGCAACAAAAAAAATCTTCTAAAACAAAGAAAAAGAAGAAAAAGTTTTTGGATTCATATGGTACTAATTTAACTCAAAAAGCAAAAAATAATGAATTAGATAATGTAATTGGTAGAAGTAAAGAAATCGAAAGAATGATTCAAATTTTAAATAGAAGATCTAAAAACAATCCTTGCTTAATTGGTGAACCTGGTGTTGGTAAAACTGCTTTAGCACAAGGATTAGCTATAAAAATAGCTAACAAAGAAGTTCCACCTAAATTATTGGATAAAGAAATTTATTTAATTGACATGACTGCTTTAATTGCTGGAACTCAATTTAGAGGTCAATTTGAATCTAGAATTAAATCTTTAGTAGATGAATGTAAAGATTTAGGAAATATTATATTAGTTATAGATGAAATTCACAATATTATTGGTGGTGGAGATGCAGATCATTCTATGAATGCAGCAAATATATTAAAACCTTCTTTAGCTAATGGTGAACTTCAATTAATTGGTACTACTACATTAAAAGAATATAGAAAATATATATAAAAAGATTCTGCTTTAGAAAGAAGATTCCAACCTATAATTGTGCAAGAGCCTAGTATTCAAGATTCTGTAGAAATATTAGAAGGTATTAAACAATACTACGAAAAATTCCATGGTGTGAAGATTTCTAAAGATGTAATTGAAAAAGTTGTTACTATGTCTGAAAAATACATTCATGACAGATTTTTACCAGATAAAGCTGTTGATATCTTAGATGAAGCTTGTTCTAGAATAAACCTAAATAATAAGGATTTATTTAAATTACAAGTTTTAGAAAAAAGATTAAACGAAATTAAAGAAGAACAAGAAGAAATAGCAGCAGAAAGTGCAAAATCTACTAGCGAAGCAGATTCCAACCAAGATTATGAAAAAGCTGCTAAATTAAAAGCTACAGAATGTTCTATAAATCAAGAAATTGAAGAAATAAAAGATAATTTAACTATTCCAAATTTAACTATACAAGATATAGCTCAAGTTATAGAAAGTTGGACAAAAATTCCAGTTACAAAAATAACAGAAGCAGAAACAGAAAAATTATTAAATTTAGAAAAGAACCTTCATAATAGAATAATTGGTCAAAATGAGGCTGTAAATAGCGTTGCACGTGCTATAAGAAGAAATCGTGCAGGCTTAAAAAGTACAAAAAGACCACCTTCTTTTATCTTTGTTGGTCCTACAGGTGTTGGAAAAACGGAGCTTGCTAAATCGCTAGCATACGAAATGTTTGGCAACGAAGAAATGATTATAAGAGTAGATATGTCTGAATATATGGAAAGTAACTCTACTTCTAAATTAATTGGTTCACCTCCAGGTTATGTTGGTTATGACGATGCTGGTCAATTAACAGAAAAAGTAAAAAGACAGCCATATTCAATTGTTCTTTTTGATGAAATAGAAAAAGCTCATCCAGATGTATTTAATCTATTACTACAAATTTTAGATGATGGTAGACTTACAGATTCACAAGGCAATACAGTAAGTTTTGAAAATACAATTATTATAATGACTTCAAATGTTGGCTCTAATGTTAATGTAAATTCTATTGGATTTAATTCTTCAAAAACATTTAATAAAGAAAAAATAGAATCTAGCCTTAGAGAAACATTTAGACCTGAGTTTTTAAATAGAGTTGATGAAATTGTTATTTTTGATAGCTTAACAGAAAATGAATTAATTCAAATTGTAGATATAATGCTTGCAGATACTAATAGAGCTCTTGAAGATAAAAATATTAGTTTAATAGTTAGCGATAATGCAAAAAAATATTTGATGCATAAAGGAACAGATTTAAAATATGGAGCTAGACCTTTAAGAAGAGCTATTCAACGTTATATTGAAGATGAACTATCTGAAAAAGTCTTAAGACAAGAAATAGTTAATGGAAATACTATAAAAGTAAATTTAGAAAATGATGAATTAACATTCACAATATTATAATTGTATTAATGGAGGATTATTAATGAAAAAAATTGCTAAACACATTCCTAATATATTAACAATATTTAGATTTATACTTATACCATTTATTGTATTAAATTTAGCTAATGATAAATACTTAGTAGCATTTGTAATATTCACGGTTTCTGGTTTAACCGATATATTAGATGGTTTTATTGCCAGAAAGTTTAATTTTATAACCAATTTTGGAAAACTAATTGACCCTTTAGCAGATAAATGCACACAAATAATAACTTTAGCTACTTTAGCTTTAAAAAATATTATTCCAATGTGGATAATAATTATTGTTATTTTAAAAGAATTTATTATGGTTGCAGGTGCATCTTTCTTATATGGTAAAGAATTAGTTGTCTCAAGCAAATGGTATGGAAAGCTTGCTACAGTTTTATTTTATATAGCTATTGTATGTTCACTATTTATTAAAGAATTCAACTTTACATTTGACTTTAGCTTATATATATACTACTTAGCATTAATTTCTACAATATTCTCTTTACTTATGTATATAAAAGCTTTTTATGTACAAGGTTATTTAAAAAAGGAAAGCTTAAAAATAAATGAGCAATTTATAGACAAAACTAAAGACAGTTCTAAAAAATAGAACTGTCTTTTATTTTATTCAAAATCTTCTATTATACTATTTAAGTTTTCTATTCCAAATACTTTTACTCCTGATTTTAAATTTATTCTATCTGTTTCTGGTAAATATTCTGTGGAAATCCCTGTATTTTGATATACTTCTTCTGCTCCATCATTAAGCACTCTATAAATAATAATATTACTATTTTCATCTTTTATAATATAATGCTCATTACATTGTCCTTCCTCTTCCTTTTTTAATATAATTTCATTATTTAAAAACTTCTCTATGTTATAATCTGGATATAATTTTTCCATTTCTTCTTTATTTTTATTTACCATATCATTAGTAACTGTTTTTATTTCTTCTGCAGTATGACCACATTCTTTATAATATTTTTTAATTATTAATTTTGCATTTGGAGAAATTTTTGTTTCTATTTCACTTGCTTCTATTTCATTAATTTTATCTTCTTCATTTTTGTATTCATAAACACATTCATCTGTTATTTTGTTTTCCGCTTTTGCTATCTTATCATATTTTATATTTTCATAAACTACAGCAGTTGTTATTATAAGTAAAATTATTGTACATATCGAAATTATAGCTATTTTAAATTTATTCATATAAATCCCTGCCTTTTAACTGTTTAGTACTATTATGTAAGTTTTTTAGTAAATTTATACAAATATAACTATTTTATCTACTCTTTAAATGTACTTTAGTTATAATTTCACTTCTATTTGTTATTTTTATTTGTATTTCCCCATTTTCGTCCGTTCTAAAAATCTTGACTCCCATCTTTTCTAAATTTTCTATAGTCTTAAAATTCGGATGCCCAAATTTATTATTCTTCCCGACTCCTATTAAAGCTATTTTAGGTCTTACTTTATTTATAAACGGTGTAATAGACGAGGTTTTAGAACCATGATGTGCTATTTTTATAATATCTGCATTTAGTATATTTAAATTGTCACTGTATTTGCTTAAAATTGCCTTCTCAGCTATTTCTTCTATATCACCTGTACATAACATTGATTTATCCTTAAAATTCAATTTACATACCAAAGAATTGTTATTTAATATATTTTCTTTAATTATATTTGATGTATCTGGCCATAAAATATCTATAGTTGTATCTTTATCTACTTTTATTTTTTGACCAGTTTCTACAACATAAAGTTTTATTTTTTTCTTTTCCATTATTTTAATAAATTCTTCATAATTTTGTGAAGTTTCAAATTGTTTTCCTATTATTACTTTTTCTACTTTTAGTTCATTTAATATTGTTAATATTCCTCCCACATGGTCTGAATCAAAATGTGAAATTATAACATAGTCTAATTTATTAATTTTTTTCTTTAATAAGTGTGGTAATAGCGTATTTTTTCCAACGTCAAAGTCAGAATTAAACTCACTCCCTCCTCCATCTATTAATATTTTTTTATTAGTATTTGTAACAATTAATGTAGCATCTCCTTGACCTACATCTATAAAATCTATATAACAATTTTCTAAATTATTAGTACTTAATATTCTTAAGACTGTAATAATAGTAATAATTATAACAATGGCTTTTCCATATTTTTTTATAAAGTGCTTTATTTTATAAATATAATCTCTTCTTATCATATAGTATAAGTAAATATTTATAACATAGTAAATTATAATTTGAATGATGCTTGGAATTATGCAATAGATTTTAGAAATGTTCATATTAGCGAAAAGTTTAACTATATTTATTGTAATTTCTATAATAGGCTCTACTAATCCGAATATTTTCAGAGGACATATCATAATAAAAAATCCAATAATTGTTATTATAGATGAAAGCGGAATAATAAATAAATTTGAAAACAAAAATGTTAATGAAATTGTTCCAAAAATATATAATATAATTGGAAAAATAAAAATTTGTGCAGAAATAGAACTAATTATTATATTTAAAATATATCGTATAATGTTATTCCCTATTATTTCATTTATTTTTTTTATACAAGGACTACCTAAAATAATTATTCCTAAAAAGCCGAAATATGATAGTAATACGCTTAAGCTATTAATCGAATGTGGATTGTTTAATAAAATTATAAGTAATGAAATACCTAAACTATTTGCAATGTCATATCTTTTAAATGAAAGACTTGCAATTAAGCTTATTATACACATAATACATGCTCTAATTATTGATGGTGTTAATCCGGTAAGGAACATAAATTGAATTAATATAATTATACAAGAGATATTAAGTATTCTTTTATGAGCTTTTAATATTTTAGATATAATCGTAATTCCAATAATAATGTTGGAAACTTGTCCACCAGATACCGAAAGAATATGGTATAAATTACTGTTTAAAAAATCTTCTTTTATATCATCACTTAGTTCATCTGTATCCCCTAAAATCATAGCTATAATTAATTTCTCATTTTCTTCTTTTTCTATTACCTTGCAAATATTATCTTTTAATTTTTTCTTTAGTTTAGATGTATATAGTAATATTTTATTTATCTTTTCTCTTTTTATAATTGTATATTTATTAGTTTCTAGTGTACCATATATGTTAATTGTTTTTAAATATTCTTTATAGTTAAAGCCTCTTTCGTTTCTATCTATCTCTGGTTCTAAAAATTTTGCATCAATAAATATCATATCTCCATAGTTTATATTACTTCCCTTTTTTACACGCATATACAAATGTGTATTATTTCTTTTTTTATTTCTACTATTAACAATTTTAATTTTATAGGAATCTTTATATTTGCTTTCTTGTTTCTCACTAACAACCAAAGCATTTTCTTTAATTTCTTCTGCTTCCTTATATAAATTATTATATTTATTTTCTAATTCATTTGTATAATAATATCCCAAACTTATACTACATATAATTAATATAGCTGTGTATCTTCTAAAAAATTTTCTCAGAAATCTAAAATACTTTTTATTTATATTTTTTATACAAATATAAAAACAAGTCAAGCTAAATATAAACAAAAAGAAGATTATATCTTTTAAATATAATCCCCCTAATATACCTATAATATATGAAATTAATAATATTATAATTGGCCTTTTCAAATTTCCTCTTTTCTTTTTGCCCCATTATAACACTCTTGTAGCTTTTTTATAATTTTTTAAATAATAGCTATCTGATAATGATGTTATTACAACTCCCTTTTTTGGATTTGCAGCATGTATAAAACTATTATTTCCAACAAATATTCCAACATGCCCTATTGGACTACCTGCTTGTGAAAAAAATACCATATCTCCTAGCTGTAGATCCTCTTTTTTTATCGTTCTTCCTACATTAGATTGAGCTGTAGCTGAATGTGCCAAATTTATACCAAACTTTTTATATACATATTTAGTAAATCCTGAGCAGTCAAATGAATTTGGTCCTTCTGCACCATAAACATATGATTTTCCTAATAGAGTTTTTGCATATTGTACAACTTCTTGACCTTTATTGCTTACACTAGCTGTAGTAGCTTCTTTATTTTCTACATTTGGTAAATTTACAGCTCTATGCTCTCTTGTTTCATCTGTTCTATTAGTTTCTTTAACTTGTTTATCTGATATATATTCATTTGAAACATATCCTATAGTTCCTTTTTCTGTCTTTATTTTTGCCCATCCATTTTCTACATTCTCTATAGTAACTTTTGCATTTCTTGTTAATGTTGTTATAATTTTACTAGAAGTGTTAGCTCCCTCTCTAACATTTACACTACTTGCACTAATAAATCCTACTTTTGACTCTTGACTTTCTACCTTCTCTTCCGGTTTTGTTTCTACTGGTTCAACTGGTTTTGTATCTTCTGGTCGTATCTCTACTAGTTTTCCCATTCTTAGCCATCCTGAGCATAAGTCTGTACTTACAAACACCCATCCATTTGCTTCATCTTCTACAGTAACTATTGAATCTTTCGTTAATATTTCAACTGTTTCTGTATTTATTAAAGGTAATATCTTAATTTGTGTATCCTCTAATAATTTATATTGTTTTCCTAAAATTTCTTCATTATTTGGTAATTCTACAGAATTATTTGTAATTATATTATTTTGAACAGTATTATTTGATACAGTATTTTCTTGTGAAGATGTTATTTCGTTTGATACATTATCAACAGTAACATTAGTATTTTCTTCTAGATTATTTTTGCTAGAAGAGTTCTCTTTCACTTCTCCACTTACTTTTATGTAGTCAGCATAGACATATCCTGTATTGTCTTTATATTTTACTTTATACCAATCGCCTTCTTTAGAAAGTACTTCTACTTTATTATCAACTGAAAGTAATGTTACAAGACCTGATTCTAAATTAGGTCCTTTACGTAATTTAACTGTTTCTCCTGTAATTACTCCCTTTGTTGATGCATTTGAAACAACTGTCATTATAGTTAAATTAACGATAATTATTAAAGCTATTATTAATCTCTTTTTATGCATTCTTATTCTTCTCCTTAGAAATATGATTTATATTTTTTCTATTTCCTGGGTATTAGTATATAATGAATCCACTAAAAAGTCAATTAGTTTGCTTTCATTAAATTTTCTATAAATATAGCACATCTATTAGCTGCCATTTTTAAATATTTATTAAAATCAATTTGATTATTTTCATTTGGACTATCCGAAATTGATCTAATAATAATAAATGGCGTATCTGATAAATAGGCAGTTTGAGCAATTGCTGCTCCCTCCATTTCTACGCAATCTGCATCAAATTTTGTACGTATCTTTTCTTTCATCTTTCTACTTGTACAAAATATATCTCCTGTTGCAATTGTTCCTATTACGCATTTATATAAATTTTCCTTCATATTTTTTATAACATATTCACATCTTTTTATTAATTTAGAATTACTTTCTAATTTTACACCAATATTACTTATATATCCTTTTTCATGTCCGAATGCTGTTATATCAAAATCATGTTGCAATACATATTTACCTATTACAATGTCACCGTAATCAATTTCGTCATTTATACTTCCTGCTGAACCAATATTTATAATATAAGATATATCAAATTTATCTATCATTATTTGTGTAGTTCTTGCTGCATTTACTTTTCCTACACCACATTTTACTAATACTATTTTTTGATTTTGAATTTTTCCTTCAAAGAATTTTAAATTAAAAATATCTACTTCTTTTACATTTACCATTTTATTTTTTATTGCTTCCATTTCTTCTGGCATAGCAGCAATAATTCCAACATATCTTTCCATGGCTTTACCTCCTTTTTTAGGATTATAACATACAAAAAAAGAAATTGCATTTGAAAATACAATTTCTTTTTTAAAAGCATTTAACTATGCTAATTCTATAACAGCTCCAGCTGCTGAGAATTTTTCTTTAATTTCTTCTGCTTCTTCTTTAGAAGCTCCTTCTTTAACTGTTTTTGGTGCTCCGTCTACTAATTCTTTAGCTTCTTTTAATCCTAATCCTGTTACATCTCTAACAACTTTGATTACTTGGATTTTGTTAGCTCCAACATCTTTTAATACAACATCAAAAGATGATTTTTCTTCAGCTGCTCCTGCAGCTGCTCCTGCTGCTGGTGCAGCTGCTGCTACTGCAGATACTCCATATTTTTCTTCAATTCCTTTTACTAATTCTGATAATTCAACAACTGTTAAACCATCGATTTTTTCTAATAATTCTTCAATTATAGTCATTTTTACTTCCTCCTATTTTTTATAATTGTGGTTTAAGTCCACTACTCTAATTTTTTATTAATTATTCATTAGTTTCTTTTTGAACTCTAACTTGATCTAATGCAACTGCAAGTTTTGAAATATTTCCAAGTAAAGCACCTGCAAGCATAGATATAAGTGTTTCTCTTGATGGTAATTTTGCAAGAGTGATTAATTCTTCTGCTGTCATTACTTTTCCATCAATAACTCCACCTTTTATTTTATATGTTTCGTTATTCTTTGCATATTCATAAACTGCTTTTAAAGGTTCTAAGTAATCTCCACTAGAAAGAACTACAGCTGTAGGTCCTACTAATAAATCTTCTAATCCTTCTATTTTAGCTTCTTCTAAAGCTCTTCTTGTAATATTGTTTTTAATAACTTTATATTCAGAATCAGCTTTTCTTAAATTAGCTCTTAATCCTGTAACATCTTCTACAGATATTCCTCTATAGTCTGTTAATAATACTAATTTTGATTCTTTAATTTTTTCTGATAATGCTGATACTTCTGATTGTTTTCTTTCGATAGCTTTTTGATTTGCCATTTTAGTATTCACCTCCTAAAAAATATTCCTAATCCTTATAGCCAAATCGTTGAGGCATAAAGATTAGGAAAGTCCGTACCTTTGCCTCGGTAGGACTTACTACTTGCCTACTTTCTTTGGCTTATATAAAATTATTTTTGATTAACATAAATGCTAGGTCCCATTGTTTTTGCAACCGCAACACTTCTTATATATTGTCCTTTTGCAGCAGCTGGTTTTGCTTTAATTATAGCATCGATAACTGTTTTATAGTTTTCTTCTAGTTTTTCAACTCCAAATGAAACCTTTCCAAATCCAAGGTGAATAATATTAGTTTTGTCTAATCTATATTCAACTTTTCCTGATTTAATTTCTTGTATAGCTTTTGCTACATCCATAGTAACTGTTCCAGATTTTGGATTTGGCATTAATCCTTTTGGTCCTAAAATCTTTCCTAGTCTACCTACAACACCCATCATGTTTGGTGTAGCTACTATAACATCGTAATCAAACCAATTTTCTTTTTCTATTTTTGGTATTAATTCTTCTGCTCCAACAAAATCTGCTCCAGCTTCTTCAGCTTCTTTAGCTTTGTCACCTTTTGCAAATACAAGAACTTTTAAAGTTTTACCTGTTCCGTTTGGAAGTACAACAGTACCTCTAACTTGTTGTTCTGCATGTTTAGAATCAACACCTAATTTTACATGTAACTCAACTGTTTCATCAAAATTTGCTTTAGGCATTTTTTCTAATAATTCTAAAGCTTCTTTAGCTTCATATAATTTACCTTTTTCAATAAGCTTTGCAGCTTCTTGATATTTCTTACCTTTTTTCATTTTTACCTCCTATGGTTCTAACGAATTTTCATTCTCCCAATATTATTACTAATCTACAACTACAACTCCCATACTACGAGCTGTTCCTTTTACCATACTCATAGCAGCTTCTACTGATGCTGCATTTAAGTCTTCCATTTTTTGTTCTGCTATAGCTTTAACTTGTTCTGTTGTTATTTTTGCTACTTTATCTTTATTTGGTTTTCCAGAACCTTTTTCTATTTTTAATGCTTTTTTAATAAGTACAGCAACTGGTGGAACTTTTGTTATGAAAGTGAATGATTTATCTTTATATACTGTTATAACAACTGGTATGATCATTCCAGGTTGATTTGCAGTTCTATCATTAAATTCTTTAACAAATTGCATAATATTAACACCACTTGAACCTAAAGCTGGACCTACTGGTGGAGCTGGAGTAGCTTTACCAGCTTCAATTTGTAATTTTATAACATTTACAACTTCTTTCTCTGCCATCTTAAATTGCACCTCCTTTAATGATTTTAATTGTTTTTATGTATCTTATATCGAAATTAAAAATTCCAATATTATACTTTTTGTACTTGTGAAAACTCTAGTTCTACTGGAGTTTCTCTTCCAAACATAGAAACTAACACTTTAACTTTATGTTTCTCTTTGTTTATTTCTTGTACAACTCCTACAAAGTTTTCTAATGGTCCATTTAATATTTTTACAGAATCATTAACTTCATAGTCAACATTTACTTCTGTTAGTTCAAATCCCATCTTTCTTATTTCTTCTTCTGTAAGAGGAATCGGATCGGTCCCTGAACCAACAAAACCTGTAACACCTCTAGTATTTCTTACTATATACCAAGATTCTTCTGTTACAATCATTTTTACTAAAACATATCCAGGAAAAACTTTCTTCAAGTTTGTCTTTCTTTTTCCATCTTTTATTTCTATTTGTTCTTCCATAGGAACTACTATATCAAAAATATATTCTTCTAGCTCTCTATTCTTTACTGTTTTTTCTAAATCTGTTTTAACTTTGTTTTCGTAACCAGAATAAGTATGTACAACATACCATTTAGGTTGAATGTCATTTTCTTGAGACATATTTGGCCTCCTTGCTAAAGTTTTATTCTACTGTATTTTGTGTAGATTCTAAATTATTAGTGATTACATTTTCAGATAACAAATTTTCTTCTGAATTCATAGTAGTGTTAGAGTCTTGCATAACAATAGAATTTTGTAAACTTTCTATTCCTTTTACCTCTAATTTACTTAATCCCTCAAAAGCTAAGTCTAAAACAATTACAACTGCTGCAACAACAAAAACTATTGCTATTACAGAAGCAGTACTACTTAAAAGTTCTTTACCTGTAGGCCACTTAACTTTTTTTAACTCTGATTTATAATCTTTCCAAAAATGTTTCTTTGTTTTATCCTCATTAGCATTTGTCTTTTTCTTATCTTTGGCCATTTTCTTTCCTCCTTAAAAACAGCTTATTTTGTTTCTTTGTGTTTTGTATGCTTTTTACAAAATTTACAATATTTAGCTATTTCTAATCTTTCGGTATTATTTCTCTTGTTTTTAAATGTAGTATAATTTCTTCTCTTACAATCTGTGCATTCTAAGATGATCATTTCTCTTGCTCCTTTTGCTGCCACTATAATACACCTCCGTTACTTATATTTCTTTGAAACGATGTGAGCCATGTAATATCTCATACATACGCTTGAATATTTTATCATGTTTTTTTCAATAAGTCAACAATATTAATAGATTTATTATTGTTTTTTTGTTCTTTTTTTGTTCTTTTTGTTTTTGTTTTTCTGTACTGAAAATCCAAATTTACCTATCTTTTTTCCCAAAGGATAATATCCACCATTCGCATATGCAATTAATTCACACTTTGATATATCAAAAGCACCATTTTCATCTATATATTTTTCGTCTGCATCTATAGATAAGACTTCTGCTACAAACATATCATGTGAACCTAGTGGTACTATATCTTTTACCTTACACTCTATTGCTACTGGGCTTTCTTTTATCAAAGGACATCTTACAAATTGTGCTTTTTCTTTGTGCAAGTTCATTTCTTTAAATTTATCATATTGGGCACCAGTTCGTACTCCACACCAGTCTGTTGCATATGTAAGTTTTTTATTGGTTAAATTTATTACAAATTCATTATTTTCTTTAATTAACTTATATGAATATCTTGTTGGTCTTACAGATATATATACCATCGCTGGATTTGTATTCAATATACCTGTCCATGCAACCGTTATTATATTACTATTTTGCATATCGCCACAAGTTACCATTACTGCTGGTAAAGGATATTCAAAAGTTCCTGCTTTCCATATATTTCTTCCCATTTCATTTCCTCACTTTAAATAAATTCTAAAACAAAAAAAGAAATTACAAATTAAACAAAATTTAATCTCTAATTTCTTTTCTTATTTAAATATAAATAAAAAAATCTAGCGAAAGCCTATCTTCCCAACAAGGTAACTCGTAAGTATTTTCGGCACATTAGAGCTTGACTTCTGTGTTCGGTATGGGTACAGGTATTTCCTCTATGTATCTTCACTAGAAATTCTTCGTATGCTTCTTTCTTTTTTAGCACACTCAAAAATACATAGAATAAAACTTCTTCCTAGAGCTTAATTTGTGGTTAAGCCCTCGATCTATTAGTATTGGTCAGCTTAATACATTACTGTACTTACACCCCCAACCTATCTACCATGTAGTCTTCATGGGATCTTACTTGCTTACGCAATGGGATATCTTATCTTAAGGTGGGCTTCACACTTAGATGCTTTCAGCGTTTATCCCTTCCATACTTAGCTACTCAGCCGTGCCACTGGTGTGACAACTGATACACCATCGGTATGTCCATCCTGGTCCTCTCGTACTAAGGACAGCTCCCTTCAAATATCCTACGCCTGCGACAGATAAGGACCGAACTGTCTCACGACGTTCTGAACCCAGCTCGCGTACCGCTTTAATGGGCGAACAGCCCAACCCTTGGAACCGACTTCAGCTCCAGGATGCGATGAGCCGACATCGAGGTGCCAAACCTCCCCGTCGATGTGAACTCTTGGGGGAGATAAGCCTGTTATCCCCAGGGTAACTTTTGTCCGTTGAGCGACGGCATTTCCACTCACTACCGCCGGATCACTAAGACCTACTTTCGTATCTGGTCGACTTGTCAGTCTCTCAGTTAAGCTTCCTTCTGCCTTTGCACTCTTTCGCGCGATTTCTGTCCGCGCTGAGGAAACCTTTGCGCGCCTCCGTTACTCTTTTGGAGGCGACCGCCCCAGTCAAACTGCCCGCCTGACATTGTCCCCTAGCCAGTTCATGACTACAGGTTAGAATTCCAATAACTTAAGGGTGGTATCCCAACGTCTGCTCCACAAATGCTGGCGCACTTGCTTCTTTGCATCCCACCTATCCTGTACATAAATTATCGAAACCCAGTATCAAGCTACAGTAAAGCTCCATGGGGTCTTTCTGTCTTGTCGCAGGTAACTAGCATCTTCACTAGTACTACAATTTCGCCGAGTACATTGTCGAGACAGCGCCCAAATCATTACGCCTTTCGTGCGGGTCAGAACTTACCTGACAAGGAATTTCGCTACCTTAGGACCGT
>OICV01000453.1_pt1 | contig 19064 bp, 15 predicted proteins | sample 1581361 | NCBI WGS metagenome assembly OICV01 (sample SAMEA3882551, study PRJEB24775) | human gut metagenome | biome: human-associated habitat; feature: intestine environment; material: feces | place: Netherlands | collected 2009/2010 | reverse complement strand
ATTTAAAGAAACAAGTTGAGATTCTTAGTTCACCCGAGGATGCTGGCTTCGAGATCATCGGTGAAAGCGAACCGATGCAGGCTATTTTCGCTACGGTCGATAAATTAAAGAATACGGATGCCAATATATTAATCTTGGGGGAGAATGGAACCGGTAAAGATTTAGTTGCCCGCGCCTTATATCATCAATCTCCGCGTTCGGGGAATCTTTTCGTCGGGATCGATGTGGGCTCTATTCCGGAACAACTTTTCGAGAGTGAATTATTCGGCTATGAGAATTGATGAGAAACAATTCAATGGATCTATTATCGGAGAAATTACTGCTGAAATAACAGATTCTGTTGCTTTGATTGCAGATTTAACAGGAAATCGTGGCGGTGTTTATTATGAAGCCGGAATTGCCAGAGGACTACAGTTGTGTAATCATCCAATCAAATTAATTTTAACTTGTAAACAAAGTTTTTTTGATAGTGAAAGAGTTCATTTTGATGTAAGTGGTGACAACATTGTTCTTTATGCAAACGATGACGATTTGAAACAAAAACTTGCAAAAAGATTACAGGCTGTTTTGAGCAAGGAGGCTGAAGCATGAGCCAATTAGATGAACTGATTGCGGAGTTTTGCCCAAACGGTGTGGAATATAAAACGATTGATGAAATAGCAGTGGATATATATAGAGGTTCTTGTATTAAAAGGGATCAGGTAACTGAGGAAGGAATACCATGTGTGCGTTATGGAGAAATTTATACAACGTACGGTGTCTGGTTCGAAGAATGCAAGTCTCATACAAAATTGGAGTATGTAAAATCGCCAAAGTATTTTGAACATGGAGATATTTTATTTGCAATAACTGGAGAAAGTGTTGAAGATATTGCAAAGTGTTGTGCATATATAGGAAATGAGAAATGTTTAGCGGGTGGAGATATAGTTGTACTGAAACATAAAGAAGATCCCAAATACATAAGTTATGCTTTATCCACAGTAGATGCACAAAGACAGAAAAGTTCTGGAAAGGTAAAAAGTAAAGTTGTTCATTCTAGCGTCCCATCAATTAAAGCCATTAAGCTTCCTGTACCTCCTCTGGAGGTACAACGTGAAATAGTCCATATTTTGGACTCTTTCACGTTACTTACAGCCGAGCTTACAGCCGAGCTTACAGCTCGGAAGAAACAGTATGAATTTTATCGAAACAAGATGTTGACTTTTGATTCTCAAGAGGGAAAAGCATCTGAAATTACTTGGAGAACACTTGCTGAAATTGCAGACATTTCAACTGGCTCGAGTAACACTGATGATGCGATTGAAGATGGTGTGTATCCTTTCTATGTGCGTTCACAGGAGCCTTTAAAGAAAAATGATTATGAATATGATGAAGAGGCTATTATTACTGCAGGTGATGGCGTGGGAGTTGGAAAAGTTTTTCATTATGTAAACGGTAAGTATGCGCTGCATCAAAGAGCTTATCGTATTCATCCTGTATCTACAAAACTGTCAGGACGGTATTTGTATCATTATTTTATAACCAAATTTCCTAGTTATATAGGGAAGCAAATGTATCAAGGCTCAGTACCATCAATTCGTAGACCAATGCTAAATTCATTTGAGATTGCTATCCCAGCACTAGAAATACAGAAAAAAATAGTTGCTGTTCTTGATAATTTTGACACCATCTGCACCGATCTAAATATCGGTCTCCCTGCAGAAATCGAGGCTCGCCAAAAACAATATGAATATTATCGAGATTTGCTATTGACATTTGCAGAAAAAGGAAATACCGTCTTGACGGACGGACGGACCGATCGATCGGTAGAATTAGGCGCAATTAAGCTTGTCCAGTATGTGTTTGGGTATGCTTATTTGACGTTGAATCAGATTTCTGATAATTGTGATCGACAAAGAAAACCTGTTACTAAAGGAAAAAGAACAACTGGAAAGTATCCGTATTATGGTGCATCAGGTGTTGTTGATTATGTTTCAGAATATATCTTTGATGGTGATTATTTATTGGTATCAGAGGACGGAGCAAATCTTTTGGCAAGAAGTACACCAATTGCATTTTCTATCAGTGGAAAAACATGGGTTAATAATCATGCACATGTTTTGAAGTTTACTTCATATGAACTCAGGAAATATGTAGAAAATTATTTAAACTCAATTGACTTAAGTAAATATATTTCAGGGGGAGCACAGCCAAAACTGAATCAAGATAATTTGAATAAAATAACAATACCGATACCAAATATAGAAAGAGTTAAGTATGTAGTCTCAATCCTTGACCGCTTCGATACCCTCTGCAATGACCTTTCCACTGGTCTACCAGCAGAAATCGAAACGCGCCAAAAGCAGTACGAATATTACCGAGATAAATTATTATCGTTTGAGAAAATACAAAAGTAAGGGAGGCGATATATGTGCCATTTTTCAACATTGTTGCAGCAACAAATGAAAATACAGTAGTCACAGAATATGAGCCAGAAAAGGCGCGCTCAGAGAGTTATCAGTCTGAGGCAGAACTAGAGAAAGAATTTATTCGTTTGCTCTGTGAGCAGGGCTATGAATATCTGCATATTCATAACGAAAAAGATTTGATTGCAAATTTGCGTACTCAGCTTGAAAAACTGAATGATTATCAATTTTCTGATGATGAGTGGAAACATTTTTTCTCAGATACGCTTGCAAACTCGAATGAGGGCGTTGTGGAAAAGACCAGAAAGATTCAGGAAGACAATGTGCAAGTCTTGAAGCGTGATAACGGTTTGACGAAAAACATTACTCTGATTGACAAAAAGAATATTCATAACAATTCTTTGCAGGTTATCAACCAGTATGTCGTCGGCAAGGCTGATGGAGCAAAATATGACAATCGCTATGATGTGACTGTGCTAGTGAATGGGTTTCCTTTGGTGCATATTGAGTTAAAACGCAGAGGAGTTGCGATTCGTGAGGCATTCAATCAGATTGATCGCTATCAGCGAGAGAGCTTTTGGGCAGGATCTGGTTTGTTTGAGTATGTGCAGATTTTTGTGATTTCCAATGGCACAAATACAAAATATTATTCGAACACTACCAGAAAGAATGCAGAAAAGGAGCATGAGAAGAAAGGCTCTAGCAAGACAAAAACTAGCAATAGCTTTGAGTTTACCTGTTTTTGGGCAGATACCAAGAATCGAGTGATTCCTGATCTTGTTGATTTTACAAAGACATTTTTCGCAAAGCATACTATTTTGAATATTCTTACGAGGTACTGTGTCTTTACGTCTGAGAATATGTTGATGGTAATGCGTCCATATCAGATTACAGCTACGGAGCGAATTCTAAATCGCATTGAAGTTGCAAATAATTATAAGAAGTATGGCAGTATTGAGGGCGGTGGTTATATCTGGCATACGACAGGTTCTGGAAAAACGCTGACTTCCTTTAAGACGGCGCGGCTTGCCTCTAAGCTTCCATATATTGATAAGGTATTGTTTGTGGTTGACCGTAAGGATCTGGATTATCAGACGATGAAGGAGTATGATCGTTTTGAGAAGGGTGCAGCTAACAGCAATACGTCTACTGTGATTTTGAAACGACAATTGGAAAATCCAGATGTGAAAATCATTATCACAACGATTCAGAAATTGGCGACTTTTATTAAGAAAAATCCGGGACATGAGGTGTATGGTAAGCATGTCGTTATCATTTTTGACGAGTGCCATCGCAGTCAATTTGGAGATATGCACACGGCTATTGTAAAGAATTTTAAGAAATATCATCTGTTTGGCTTTACTGGAACACCGATTTTTCCAGTCAACTCCGGCAGGGCGAAGAATCCAGAATTTTATACAACAGCTCAAACTTTTGGCGATCAGCTTCATAGCTATACGATTGTGGATGCAATTAATGATAAAAATGTCCTTCCGTTTCGTGTGGATTACATCAAGACAATGGATATTGATGAGGAAATTACAGATGAGATGGTCTGGGACATTAACCGAGAAAAAGTTATGATGGCTCCTGAGCGTATTCAACTTGTGACACAGTACATACTAGAACATTTTGATCAGAAAACGTATCGCGGTGATAAAACATATATTTATAATACACTGATGAATATTGAAGAGGTAGCATCTGCCAAGCGTGGTGAAGTGGAGGAAATCAAGCAGAAGTAGCGTGTCAGCGGATTTAATTCTATCTTTGCGGTATCAAGTGTACCGATGGCTAAGCTGTATTATCAGGAGTTTAAAAGGCAGATGAAGGCAGATCCAACCAAGAAATTGCGTATTGCAACGATATTCAGCTATGGTGTGAATGAGGAAGAATCGGATGGAATTTTGGATGAAGAGAATTCTGAAGATACTTCTGCACTAGATCAGCCATCAAGAGAGTTTTTGGAGGATGCGATTCAGGATTATAATGAAATGTTTCATACAAACTATGATACATCCAGTGACAAGTTCCAAAACTACTACAAGGACGTATCACTTCGTATGAAGAATAAAGAATTGGATCTTTTGATTGTTGTCAATATGTTTTTGACAGGTTTTGACGCGACTACAATGAATACGCTGTGGGTGGATAAGAATTTAAAGATGCATGGCTTGATTCAGGCATTCTCCCGTACCAATCGTATTTTAAATTCAATTAAGACGTTCGGAAATGTTGTTTGTTTTCGAAATTTACAAAAACGAGTGGACAGCGCAATTTCTCTGTTTGGAGATAAGAATGCAGGAGGAATTGTTTTACTGCAAAGCTTCAAAGATTATTACTATGGTTATGAATCTGTTGACGGAAAGCCAATGCCAGGCTATGTAGAGTTGATGGAAGAACTGAATGAAAAGTTTCCATTGTCAGATCCGCAGATTATCGGAGAACAAAATCAGAAGGAATTTATCGCTCTGTTTGGCGCAATTTTGCGTATGCGAAATCTGTTGTTGTCTTTTGATGATTTCAAGGACAAGGAGCTAATTTCAGAGCGTGATTTACAAGATTATCTTGGCCGCTATCAAGATCTGCGTGAAGAGTGGGGACGAAAGCGCAAGGAAAGAGCAGATATTACAGATGATGTGGTATTTGAAATTGAATTGATTCGTCAGGTGGAAATCAATATTGATTATATATTGATGTTGGTAAAGAAATACCACGATACCCACTGCGAGGATAAAGAAGTATTGATTACGATTAATAAGGCGATCAGTGCAAGTCCGGAGCTTCGCAGTAAGAAGCAGCTGATTGAGAATTTTATTTCAGGTATCAATGATGTGGATGATGTGATGGCTGAGTGGCATGATTATGTGGTAGAGCAGCGAGAGCGAGAACTGCAGGAAATTATTGCAACAGAAAAGCTCAATCCGCAGGCAGCACGCAAATTTATGGATAATGCGTTTCGAGACGGAGAAATCAAGACGGCAGGAACAGATATTGATAAGCTTATGCCACCGATTTCCCGTTTTGGTGGTGGTGGTCGAGAAAAGAAAAAACAAACAATTATTGATAAGTTGAAAGCGTTCTTTGAGAAGTATTTTGGTCTTGGTGGTGCATCGAACTTTGCTGAGCCTGAGAAAAAAATAGTATCTTACAATATGGACAGTCAGACTTTGGCTCCTATCGCTGCAGAACCAGAATTGAATTATGGAAGAAAAGAATGATATAATGATCATTAAACTAGGAGGACCCTTATGAAAAAATTTCGTTTTGCCATTTTAGGAGCAGGTCATATTGCAAGGCAGTTTTGTGATGCCGTATCGAGAATTGATGGATGCGAGGTATGTGCAGTTGCCAGTAAAAGTCTTGCGCGAGCAGAAAATTTTGCAAAAGAGAATGGTGTTGAAAGCTATTATGATGATTATGAGATGTTATTGGAGAAGGAAAAACCAGATTGTGCATATATTGCGGTGACAACAAATGATCATTATCGCTTGAGTGTGCTCTGCGTAAATCATAGCGTACCAGTTTTGTGTGAGAAAGCGATGTTTCAAAATTCAGAGGAAGCGAAGAACTTGTATACGCTAGCGAGTGAGAAAAAGATTTTTGTCATGGAAGCTTTGTGGAGTCGGTATCTTCCTGCTGTGCAACAGGCAAAAAGATGGGTGGAACAAGAAAAGATCGGAACGCCAACCGTTTTGCAGTGTAATATTGGATTTGTAGCGCCAGATGACAAAGAAAATCGGTATTTTAATCCAAAGTTGGGAGGTGGCGCGACAAAGGATATCACGGTCTATGCATATGAAATCACGACGTTTATTTTAAATCAAGCAATTAAAAATATATCCGTGTCGGCAACTTGGAGCGATACAGGTGTCGATGTTACAGACCATGTTGCCATTTGCTTTGAAGATACATTTGCTGATTTGCTGACAAGCTTTGTTGCACAGTTAGAGGAGCAGATGGTAATTTATGGCCGATTTGGAAAAATCGTTCTTCCACATCCTCACTATGCATCAGAGGCATATTTGTATGGAAATGATGGGGAATTAAAAGAGCATTTTGTGGATCAAGAAACGAAAAATGGTTTCGTCTATGAGATTCAAGATGCAATTCGCTGTATTCAAGCTGGAAAATTGGAAAGTGATGTTGTGCCGTGGAAGGATACACTGGCATGTGCAAAGTTGTTTGACAAGATCAATGCGTCTTGCGATGAAAAAGCATTGAAAACGATCGAAGATATTGAAGCAGTGCCAGAGGAAACAAGAGCGGAATTATGAAAATGAATATCTGGAATCCGTGGCATGGATGTAACAAATACAGCGAAGGCTGTGATCACTGCTATATGTACTATTTAGATGCACAGAGGGATCAAGATGGAAGTTCGATATATAAAACCAAAACGAATTTTAATCTTCCCTTAAAGAAAACACGTCAGGGAATCTACAAAATACCGTCTGGAACAATGCTGCATGTATGCATGACGTCTGATTTTTTTCTGGAAGAAGCAGATGTCTGGCGTAATGAAATATGGGATATGATTCGGATTCGTTCGGATGTTTCTTTTTGGATTCAGACCAAAAGAGCTGGGCGAATCCAGCAGTGTCTTCCGTTCGATTGGAATGATGGCTGGGAGAATGTAATACTTTGTGTCACGACGGAAAATCAAAAAAGAGCCGATGAAAGATTGCCGATATTACTTGATATTCCTGCAAAACACAAGGCTTTTATGATTGCACCGATTTTATCTGAGGTGCATGTTGAATCTTATCTTGCAACAAAGCAATTTGAACAAGTTCTTTGTGATGGAGAAAACTATGACGGAAATCGTCCCTGCCGATATGAGTGGGTAAAATCGCTACATGATCAGTGTGAAAAGGAAAATGTTCGATTTGACTTTATCGGAACAGGCAATGTATTTGTTAAAGATGGAAAAGTTTATCGTATACCGAAAGCATACCAAAGTGTACAGGCAAAGCGTTCTGGTTTGTCGTATCCGTCTGGAGAGACCGATGTTCCAATACAGCCGCGATGCAAAACTTGTAAAAGAATATATAGTTGTAATGGATGCCATTGGTGTGGAAAATGTGGAGGAAAATGAAGTAAAGTTGTGAAAATATAAGATCTTGACAAGTATTTAGCTTAACTGATATGATTTGTTCAAGAATCAATGTTTACATCTGGAACTGGGTCTTGCATTTGATCCACCAAAGTCTTTGAAAGAGAAAGTCAAGGTTCATATCTATTTTTATCTATTAGATTTATGAAAACAATTTGGTCTTGACATCCCTCTCTTTTTTGCTAAAATCCCAATTAGCTCATAGAGCGAGTCATTCAAAAAAAATGACAAGATGGATAAGGCAGCAGGGTGAGATACCTGTTAATCTTATCCAGCTTTTTTTGTTTAACTAGTTAGACTGAATTTTTTGAAGCAAAGCTTCTTGCAAAATTTGAGAGAAATTTAAACCCATTGAGCACGCTGCTTCATTCAGCCATTCAGGAATTGTTAATGTCTTTTTTACAGCTTTATTGTTATACATTTTTCTATACTTTAAAGTGTCGCAGGCAATAAAATTTATAAAATCATTTCCAGAGACGGAAAGAGTAGAGAGAGCAGAGGGAGTTGGAATTGTACGACCGTCTTTTTCATATCCATATAAAACGAGGGAAAGAGCGTCCTCAGCCATTTCAATTCCATCCTCTAAATTATCACCGCAAGTATAGCAACCTTCTAAATCAGGAAAAATAATAGAATAGGAACCGTCTTCTTCGGGTGTAAAAATTGCTGGATATGCATATTTTGCCATAGAGAAACCTCCTTAAAAATTATAAGTAGAAGGGTTGGGACTTTTATTTAAGCCCCGCATCCTTTAGAATGTTGTTCAATGTTCCAATAGGAATTTCAGCTTTGTGTCTAGGAACTGCAAATTGTTTTTGCGTTAATGGGCTGAACCACATATCATGGCGGCTACCATTGCGAACAATTTCACAGTTGTTTTTCTTCAAAAGCTTTAGTAATTCTTGTGTTTTCATTGATCCTCCCTTCTACAATATTATTATAACACGTGTAAACACGTGCGCCAAGTAGAAACCTAATATTTTTTACGATAGTTTGGTGTCAATGGTGCGCCTACTAAAACTATCCAAAGTAAAGTCCCACCCTATTAAATGATGAGACTCACTGCAAACTCTTCCTCAGCAATTTGCGCGATGCGCAGTAACTATATACGCAGGCGATAATCTCTGCGATCCAGAATGCATACCAGGCATAGCGAATACCGACTGTTTTCAGTAATAGAAGGAGACATGGAATTAGCAGTACAAATTGGCGAATCGCTGAGCTAACCATATCGATAATACCATTTCCAAGTCCAGAGGCGAAGTAACCGCATAGGATTGTCGTAGCGGCAAATGCGAAGGAGATAGAAATAATTCGAAGAGCAGTAGCAGTGACAGCATCAAAGGAACTGCCATGGTGTATAGTAACGGGCGAATTGGCATAGTTGCCAGTTTATTTTGTCTGTTCATTTGACCTCCTGCGGCAAAAAAATAAGCGTGAAATCTGTGAGGATAAGCTGTTTCCTCATGATTTCACGCTTAAAAAGCCGGCTTTGTTTTTTGATTTTGCGATTATTATAATGAAAAAAGCAAGCACATTTTGATTTTGCGATGGCCATCTCATTTACAAAAGTCGGGCGGGAAAGCCAAGAAACTTTTTGCAATTATCGGACAGTGATGTCGAATTTTGTCGAAATGTTGTACAGGCAACTGCTCGTTTTGTGCTTGTGTCCTTGTGTGTTGTATGATATACTGTTTATATCAGTAAAGAACATATATTCATATTCGCAGTTAAAGGAGGGCACATATGCATACGGTACAGCTTCTGTTAAAAACATCTAAATACGAACGCCATGAAATCGATCGTCGTTTTCATGCATTGGCACATTTGCATAATGTATGTGTAAAGCATGCCCGTAAATGCATGATACGCCTTCAGCACGATAAGCGATATGCAGAACTCAGACAGTTATACAATGAGCTGGTGAAAAAAGAAAAAATGTCGAAAGAGGAGAAATCGCAAAAGAAAAAATTGGCAAAGCAATTAGCAGCTTGCCGTACAGAACAGGGACTGTCAAAAGCCTCTTTGGAACACTATATAAAAGTCTGTGGAAAGCAATTTTCAAAACTTCTTTCTTCTCAGCAGGTACAGGCAGAAGCAGATCGTGTATGGTGCGGTGTCGAGAGATGTCTGTTTGGAAATGGAAAAGAGCTTCATTTTAAGAAATTGATGGACTTTGATACGATTGGTGGAAAGTCAAATAAAAATGGTGCTCGTTTTGATCTGGATGCAATGTATGTCAATTGGCTTGGACTTTCTCTAAAATGTTATCTTCCAAAATCAGAAAACAGTCTTAGTTATGTATGGGAATCACTGAAAGGAAAAATCAGTTATTGTAATATAAAACGGCTTATGTTTTCTAGTGGATGGCGATACTATGCAGAGATTGTTGTAAGTGGGGCTGCACCGACAAGAGTTTCAATTGGAACATCTACAATGGGAATTGATCCGGGTGTTTCAACAATAGCCGGTGTTTCAGAAGATGCCTGTGTATTGGAAGAACTGGCTCCGAATGCAATCCAGTATGAGAAAAAAATTCAAAAGATTTCTCAGAGGATGGATCGCTCCAGAAGAATCAGTAACCCAAATAAGTATAACGAAGATGGAACTATCAATCGTTCTAATCGTGATCCATGGAAATACTCCAAAAACTATGTAAAAATGTGCCGACTGTTAAAATCATTGTATCGAAAAAAGCATGCTTATATCGTTGACAGTCACAGAAAACTGTGTAATAAGCTGATAACAATTGCTAGGTATTTTCCAGTGGAAAAGATGCACTTTCAAGCGCTTCAAAAGAGGGCAAAAGAAACCAAACGGCAGGAAAAGAAAACAGAAGTTAAGCAGAAAGATGGCACTGTAAAGGTGATTCAGAAATATAAACGAAAAAAACGTTTTGGAAGATCCATCAACCGCCGTGCACCTGCAAGATTTCTGCTAGAATTGAAAAGAAAAGCGGAGGCAGTTGGAGGTGTCTATGCAGAAGTAGATACAAAGGAATTTAAGGCAAGCCAATATAACCATGTAACGGATACTTATGAAAAGATTCCGTTGTCACAAAGAGAAAAGGAGATTGGAAAGCGAAAGGTACAAAGAGATTTATATTCGGCATTTTTAATTCGAAATGCAGATTTGGATTTTAAACATCCCGACAGAGAAAAATGTGAGTATGAATTTGAATATTTTGCAAACTTGCAGGATCAGTTGATTTTAAAAATGAAGGAAAGTGGATTGTCGATGAGACAATGTTTTGGATTTTAAGAACATACATAAGGCTTCGGCATAGGTCTTTTGCTGAGAAAGTAGTACACGACGTATGAAATCCCATCAGCATAAATCCTGAACACGGTGGCTATAATTCAGTCTATACGGTTGGATGATGCTGCCAGAATCTAAGGAATCCCACGGTTTTAACCGTGGGAGTATGTCAAGTTCTCGATTTCAAAACCTTTCTTTTGTTCTTCGCAGAAAAGCGATGCTTTCTCTAAAATCAATGTTTCCAATGATTTGACTTGATCGTCTTCTTCTTCATGATAAAACCATCCTGGACGAATACTTGTATTAACCTCTGCCGGATACCAGATAAGCTCCTTCTCATCCTTTATCAGCTCATAGCTTCCCAAATCCTGATCTGACGCACGGACAATGCGCTCTCTAAACTGCGTATCATCCTGCTTTTGGCTGTTTTCCTGAATCTGGTCCGCACACATGAATACAGGTATTGGGCTGCTGTCTTCTTATAACTTCATCTTGCCTTTCCCTTCTTTTTCTTTTCTTCATACATGATCTTGTCTGCCTTTTCAAGCACCATTGGAATTGAAAGCTCGTCTGTACATAACACAAGCTGGCATCCAACCGACATATCAATTGCGAACTTATTTTTTCCCTGTGCATTATACATGGCAATCTCTTTTTGCACAGTCTCCATCAATTCAATGGCACGCGTTTCATCGCCAATCATCATGAGTGCAAATTCATCACCGCCAAGGCGTCCTGCTATACCATGTACTCCGGCAGCTTTCTTTAAAATATCTGCACAGGCACAAATTGCAATATCTCCTGCTGCGTGGCCATAATTATCATTGATTTGTTTTAATCCATCCATATCAGCAAACAGAATAATTGCTTTTCTATTTTTATAAATACGATTCATTTTCATTGCCTGTTCCATAAAGCCACGGCGATTTTTAATCTGAGTCAGCTCATCTCGCTCTGACACAAAATTTAAAATTTCATTTTTGCTTCGAAGCTCCTCAAGCAAAAGCTCTCGCTCTCGCTGAACAGACAAACGCTTTTTTTCTGTGTGATACGCCATCAGCGCATTTGCCATTTGAATACTGATCAAATAGACCATATCCACTTCCTCTGGCGTAATCTCAACACTTAATACACCATACTGCGTTGAGCCAGACTGAAGGCAAAATACACTCGGCTGGTGCTGATAGCGTACACTTCCTTCCTCAGAAAATCCACATTCTTCTAAAGAGACCTCATTTTTATATTCATCAAATACCTCTACGCGTTCTCCATCCTGACGCGCAACAAGATAAATCGTATTTGGAAATTCCCAGCCCTTTTCTATATTATATTCAACTGGGTTTCTAAAAACATAAAGCAGCGCCGTTTTAACGCCAAAAAAGGACATTGGCGTTAATGCATTTTTAAGAAATTTCTCACGATCCTGCAATGCAATAAGCATGTTTCTGGAGATCATAGGAACCATCCATGTTTTTTGACGATATACTGTATTTCTTTGTTTTTCATAGACAAATTTTTGCCCCATGTTTTCAATTTGATCAAAACCTGAAAACTGCTTGCATGTACAGCCACATGATTCACGAACACATACCTTCGCTGGTATCACAATATTTTTCCCATGACCGCTTCGCGCCAGCTCCAATGCACTATAAACAGCCATATATCCTGACCGTTCAGAATCCTGATGAATTGTCGTGATTGGCACTGGCACGTGACGAATACGCTCCCAGTCATCAAAGCCGGTAACAGCAATATCATGTCCAATATGAAGTCCGCGCTTTTCACATTCCTGATAAGCAGTCAGCGCCATAACATCATTTGCACATACTATTGCCTGAAGATTAGGGATTCGATCTAACAGTGCATTTACCTGTTTCTGTACACACTCTGAGAAATCACCTGTTTCAATGCGGCTTTCATCCATTGGCAGATCATATTTTTTCATAACATCTAAAAATGCTCTTTTTCGCTGGCAGGCATCTGTATTTCCAGACGGTCCTGCCAAAAAAGCGAAATTATGATACCCATGGTCACGCACTAAATGCTCCACTAATTCATACATTCCGTTATAATTATCGACAATAATAGAAGTCCAATTAGGTCTGTCGGTCTGCTCATTTATGAGCACACATGGAACATTGCGAAAATATTCAAGATACTGCTTTCCGTAATCACTCTTCATAAAAATGCTCATCATGCCATATGTCATAATTAAGACATCTGCTTTGACGTATCTCGCATAATCATAAATTGCACTTTTTTGATAATCCCATCCTATGGATGTATCAGGTGGATACAGCTGCGCTGTATAAGGACTGCTCACATTCATAAAATACATTATCTGCACATCGCACTCCTTTGATGCCTGATCAATTCCCTTCATAATTTTGACTGCGTGCGGTGAGTTAGCATTGCCAATCACAACTCCTATTTTACAGCGCTCCTGCATTTTATCCCTCCTTTTTTAATCCAATAGTCTTATTTCTATAAAAATCAAGATTTACTTCATCATTTCTGCCTCTTTTTTTGCCTTTTCCACAGCTTCCACAAGATTATCCCCAGCACGCTCCATCGCATCAAAGACTTCCTTTTGCTCATCTTTATGTCCTGCTGCCGTGCTTGTTCCTGTCAAAATGGCTGTGTGCTCATCTGGTGTGAAGTCTTCTTCATCCTGCACATCAATCGCGAAAGTGAGAGGATCTAGCTTACTCAATTCTCTTGCGATAAAATGTGCAAATAAAAATGAGCCATACTCGTTTGTGTGTGTCATATCTCCCGGATGGAAATAGACACGGCTAGCCTCTTTTCCATTTTTCTTGATCAGGTCTGCCGCATATTTATGAAGGTCAATGACAGGCACACCAGTCTCTTCTCCTACCTCAAAAACAGCCTGTGCATGCTCTGCTAAAAGATCATTGTAGGTGCCGTCATCCTTCCAAGTATTGCGCGCAAGCGGTGTCACAAGAATCGGGACTCCGCACAGTCCACGAATCTCATTTACATAATTCATCAAATTTTCTTTATAACCTGTCTGTGCCTGCAGATGTGCCAGTTTCTGATCGTTGTGGCCAAACTGAAACAAGCAAACATCGCCCGGACGAATATACTTCTTTACGATATCGTAGTGTCCCTCATTGCGAAAGGTTTCTGTGGTAAGTCCGCTGTGCGCCTGATTATCAATGGCTGTACTTCCTCCGATAAAATATGCAAGGCACTGTCCCCATGAACTGTAGCATCCACCCGGCATATATGGCTTTGGACAAGTCTGATCAGTAACTGTGGAATCTCCTGCCAGATAGATTGCTGGAATTTTTGTCTTTGCAGAAAGCTTCTCTGCTGCCATGCCAACACTCTTTAATTTCGTCAAATCCTCACATGCCACTGAAAAGCCAATCTTTGTGATCGTCATGCAATCGCTGTGAAAACGCGGGATCATCTCACCAAAATGCAGATAAAGTGTTCCCTCAATCACCTCTCCTGCCTTTCTTTTTCCAAGACGCAATAGCTGCTTTCTTCCTGCAAATACAAATAGCTGCTCTATTTCTTGGGCAGTCTCTATTTTATATGTGATGTAATAAATGCCCTCGCCATCTGCATCAGCATAGTAATCAGCTACCTGCAATCCCTGTGCGTTTTCGCTTCCCTCACTGCCTTCCTCAAAGCCGTCACCAAGCTCAGGAATATAGTCTGCCGCCTTAGTATCTAGCGTATGTATCATAATCGTTATCTCTCCTCTTATTTTCATATTTCACAGCATCTTGACCGTTTTCACCCGAATTAAAATACTATGATTTGTGTGTTTTTCATAATTTTGTCTTTATCATACACGCTTTTATGCGGAATTGCAACCATAATAATAAAAAAGGCAAACATCAATCTTTTCTGTCACTTTTCCTAAAAAACATTTACGATATGTATCGTATTGTAAGATACACATCTTGCTTTTTACACATAGAAGTGTTATTATAATCCTTATAAAAAGAAAAGGAGATACATGAGATGAATTCAGGGGTAAGCTATTCTTTATTTTACGACATACTACTCAATCTCAGAGGATATTACCATAGCTATGGGCGTATTGATGATTCAAATGCAAAACTTGATGAAATAACAAAATTGATTGCAATTAGTTACAGTATGGCGAAGAAGGGAAAAAAATTAGATATCGCATACGTTAGAACAATTGCTGAAAATATGCAAGACAAGTCTTTTGGCATTGCATCCTCTATTCGATATATTTTTGAAGAAGAATCAAAGGATAAAATGTTTCTTAATTCTGATGGTACTAATATTTTTGGAGCAAATGCATCGTTAAATATTCAACCCACAGAGGATGATTTAGCAGAAAAAATCATTAGTGAAATAGAAAAAATTGATTTTCTTAATTTAATTAAATCTAAAAAATATCAGGATTTTGACATAATAAATGAATGCTTTGGACATTTTGTAAGGGAAAACTTTAGAAATAACAAAGAAGATGCACAGTATATGACACCATATGAAATATCCGAACCAATGTTAGAAATACTATTTAATGACATGGCTAAGGATGGGTACTTTACAAAAGAAACTCTTGAAAACTTTGTAATAATGGATCCAACATGCGGCGTTGGTACTTTGTTAATTGAAAGTTCCAATCACTTTACTAGGTTTTTAGAAAAAAACTATAAACAATATGCATCTTCTTTAATCTCAAGATTTCGAACAAATGGAATTGTTGGGCAGGATAAGGTTGATCGAATGGTCAGATTGTCTAAAATCAATGCATTGCTTTTAGGATCTAATATTTCAAATATAAATATTGGAAACAGTATAACGGGTGAGAGCAGCATTGATAAATATAGTTCACGCGCAGATGTAATATTTACAAATCCTCCCTTCGGTGCAGAACATGAAATCGGATTACTTAATTTAGAGAAATATCCGATTTTGCAAAAGTTAAATATCGCAGAAGGAAGTGTTAATTCTGAATTGCTAATGCTAGACAGATGTATTGGATTACTAAAAGATAACGGATATCTTGTAATTGTTTTACCAGATTCAGTATTTGCTTCAAAAGGAATGAACTCTTTATATCGGGATGAAATACTAAAAACAATGCAAGTTCGAGGTGTTATTGAGTTACCTTCCGTAACATTTGCACAGGCTGGTACCAGAACAAATACTTGCATATTTTATTTGCAGAAGAAGAAACCTTTGCAAACTTCCAAGTTCTTTATGGCATCATGTAAAGAATTGGGATATGTAGTAAAAGAAAAAATGGGTGTTCCTGTCAAAATCAGCAAAGGACAAAATCAGATGGAAATTATTGCTAGGGCATTAGTTCATGATAATAAAAAGAACACTATTGTTTCAGAAACACCATCAATAACCAATATTAGCAAAGAGGATTTGACAGATAATATTTTAAAACCCGGTTTTTATTCTGCCGAAAGAATACAAACTATTGAAAAACTGTCAAATACTTCATCGGACATTGAAATAAAGAAATTATCAGAATTGGTTGATTTTGTTACAAAAAGCAGAAAGGGATTTATGGTATCCGATAAAATCAAACATATTAGCGTATTACATATAAATCCTGATTGTACAATAAATTTTGACGAAGTTGAACAATTTGAACCAATATCAAAAGGACGTTCTTGTCAGGATGGCGACCTGATTTTTTCAAAATTGAATCCTAGCATTCCTAGAATGGCTATTGTTCCCAAAAAAGAATATTCAATGGTTTGTTCTAATGAATTTGAGATAATGAGAACAAAAGGGGAAATAGATGCTTATACTTTATGTTTCCTTCTTAGAACAGAAAATGTTCAAAATCAGATTGAACATCTAACCTCAGGTACATCATCTTCTCATAGCAGAATTAAACAGGAACAGCTAGCAGAAATCATGATACCCGTACCCAAAAGTAAACAGAAGATGTTAGAATATAAACAAGCAAATGAACAGATAAAAAAATCAATTGATATGATATATGAAGCCAAAAATAATATAAAAAAGCAATTAAAGTTACTATCAGGTATATAAAAAAATGAGGCTGTAAAAAAACTTTCGTTTTTTTCACAGCCTCTTAAAAATTCAAAAAACACTGATTACCACTTCGTCATTTATCACTTCGGCTTTGAAAATCAACTCTGAACCCGATACATTTTCAAGTGGGATCTGGATTGGAGGCAATTCGCCATAACGATTGCTTCCATGTCTTGCAAATGTTTCGTTAGTTTTATTTCGAGGTGGAAATAATTGAAAATTCACATCATGCCTAATTGCACTATCATTAAATTTTGGATAACCTTTTACATTCATCCATTCAATGTATCGATCACGTAGGATAGGGTGGCTATTTAAATCAAGCTGCCAGATTCTAATTCGACAGTTGTTATCTGGATTTAAATCAATTGAAGTCAGATAGAGCATACGATATCGCAAAAATTGTTCCATTTTTGCAACATTATTTGCACTAAAATCCCATCGCGGAGCAGTTTTGCCTTTTTTATCAAGAGAACCAATAAAATTTGCACTTTTTACTTCTGAACCATCGCACAAATCATCTCCTTTTCCTCGCATTCCTTGTCCTGAAATCTGAGTTTGAAGTGATACCAAATGTTGTGCAATGTAACCAGTATCAATAATAAATGACTGAGCAGTCAACGTTCCCCAGTGAGACAGCATTTTCCTTTGATTTACAATCTGCTCTTCTATTAATATTCTGGCTAATTCCTTTCTTTGTTCACGAGACAATAATTTTAAAGCATATGTAGCAATTCGTACTCTGTCTTGAATAGTAACTTCATCAATAGTAAGCATTGAAGTGGCTTTCTCTAATAATCCATTTACTTCATCTGCTGGTGTATTGTGATTTATTAACGAAGATAATAATTCGCAATAAGCTAAAATTCGTTCTTCCAAACCAATCTTCCTCCTTTACGTATCACTGGGACTATCCCAGTGATACACCATAATGTCCCCAACCTAACTTTACACGTTTCGCGATTACGCAACGACAATCTTCTTAAAGTTCTTCTTGCCCTTCTTAATTACGAGTCCTTCTGCCGGGATCTCATTTGCTGCAAAGCTCATGCGGATATCTGTTACCTTCTCATCGTTTACACTGACACCACCCTGCTCTACTGCACGGCGCGCCTCTGAACGTGACTTAGCAAGACCTGCCTTTACAAGAAGGCTTAAGATATCAAGCTTCTCGCCTTCACCTTCTGCAAAATCAGCTGCGCTAAGCTCAACTGCCGGGATCTCTGCTGCATTTCCTGCACCAAACAATGCCTTTGCTGCGCTCTCAGCCTTCTTTGCTTCTTCCTCACCGTGAACAAGCTTTGTCAGCTCAAATGCCAAGATTTCCTTTGCCTTATTTAACTGGCTTCCTTCCCACTTATCCATCTCATCGATCTGCTCAAGCGGAAGGAATGTCAGCATACGAATACACTTTAATACGTCAGCATCTGCAACGTTTCTCCAGTACTGGTAGAAATCGTATGGGCTTGTCTTCTCTGGATCCAGCCATACAGCACCTGAAACAGTCTTACCCATCTTCTTACCCTCGGAGTTTAACAGCAGCGTGATGGTCATTGCACCTGCGTCCTCTCCCAGCTTACGACGGATCAGCTCGGTACCTCCTAACATGTTGGACCACTGGTCATCACCACCAAACTGAAGATTGCAGCCGTATTTCTGGAACAGCATATAGAAGTCGTAGCTCTGCATAATCATGTAGTTGAACTCTAAGAAGCTTAATCCACGCTCCATTCTCTGCTTGTAGCACTCAGCTGTCAGCATTCTGTTTACGCTAAAATGCGGTCCAACCTCTCTGAGTACATCAATATAGTTTAAATTTAACAGCCAGTCTGCATTATTAACAAGCAGTGCCTTGCCATCAGAGAAATCAATAAAACGTGCCATCTGCTTCTTGAAGCACTCTACATTATGCTCGATTGTCTCCTTTGTCATCATCTTTCTCATATCGGTCTTTCCAGACGGATCTCCGATCATTGCTGTACCGCCGCCAATCAGTGCAATCGGCTTGTTTCCTGCCATCTGAAGTCTCTTCATTAAGCACAGTGCCATGAAGTGACCTACATGAAGGCTGTCTGCTGTCGGGTCGAATCCGATGTAAAATACAGCCTTTCCATTATTAACGAGATCGCGGATACGCTCCTCATCTGTTACCTGGGCAATCAGCCCTCTTGCTACTAATTCTTCGTAAACCTGCATGATTTTTTCTCCTTTTCTGCGCTTTTATTACTTTCGCCTGAGAACTTTTCTATTTA
>OICV01000435.1_pt1 | contig 19345 bp, 16 predicted proteins | sample 1581361 | NCBI WGS metagenome assembly OICV01 (sample SAMEA3882551, study PRJEB24775) | human gut metagenome | biome: human-associated habitat; feature: intestine environment; material: feces | place: Netherlands | collected 2009/2010 | reverse complement strand
ACATCAAGGAGCTGGGCAAGCAGCTGAAAAAGATCGGTATGCTGGTGGTGCAGGATCAGGTCTGGGGGCGTGTGACCGCCAACCGTAATGCCGGTAAAGCCACCCGCTACTATATGGACGAGTTCCATCTGCTTTTGAAAGAAGAGCAGACAGCGGCCTACAGCGTGGAAATCTGGAAGCGATTCCGTAAATGGGGCGGTATTCCCACCGGCATCACCCAGAATGTGAAAGACCTGCTTTCTTCCCGCGAAGTGACGAACATTTTTGAAAACAGCGACTTCATTTATATGCTGAATCAGGCAGCCGGTGACCGTCAGATTCTGGCGGATCAGCTGAACATCAGCCCGCACCAGCTGTCCTATGTGACCCACTCCGGCGAAGGCGAAGGATTGCTGTTCTACGGAAATGTGATTTTGCCGTTCGTTGATCGTTTCCCGACCGATCTGGAACTGTACCGGATTATGACGACCAAATTAACCGAAGTACAGGAAGCAAAGGAGGCGTAAGCAATGGCTGGCAAGAAAAATCCGAATCTCGGAGACAAGCTGCGGCAGGAGCGCGAGGGTGCGGAGAACACCCTTCGCGATTCCAGAAACAAAGCCACCGATAGCAGTACGGGAGACAGCAGCAAGAAAAAAGCGGAACATCGAAGGCAGATTCGTCACGAGGCCGATCTTGCCAAGATGCGCAGCAAGAAGCTGAAATCGGAGCAGGAGGTAAAGGCGAAGAAGAAGAATGCAGCCGCTTCCGGGAAAAAGGGCGGAAAGCCAAAGAAGCCGGGGAATCTTGCGGCAGATGCGCTTTCAACCAAAGCACATCAGAGTGTGCGTAATGCCGACCAGGATAATAATTCCGGTGTAGAGGCAGCGCATTTTACCGAAGGCTCAGTGGAAGGTGCAGCCCGTGCTGGTTCCCGGTTCCAATATGGTCGAAAGCTGCGGCAGTACAAAAAGCTGGAGCGGTTGGAGAAAAAGGCAGATAAAGATGCCGTGGATTCCGTCTTTGCGGAACGCATGAAGTCTGATCCGCAGGCTGGCTCGAACTTCTTTTCCAGATGGCGGCAGAAGCAGGCTATCAAAAAAGAGTATGCCGCTGCTAAGGCAGGTGCGGCCGCTGCGGAGAACACAGCAGCTGGCACAGCCAAAGCTGCGCAGGGGACTGCCAGTATGACGGAAAAGGCATTTCAGTTTGTGCAGAGCCACTCGCATATCATCATTGGCATCGCAGCCGTGGGACTGCTTGTTTTGGTGATTGCCGGGTCAGTATCGTCCTGCTCTGTCTTGATCAATGGCGGCGGCAATGTGGTGCTGGGAACTTCCTACACGGCAGAAGATGAAGATTTGAAAGGCGTGGAGACGGATTATACCAAGTTGGAGGATAAACTTCGTAAACAAATTGACCGTATTGAAACCGACCATCCGGGCTATGACGAGTATCGCTACAATTTGGCAGAGATCGGTCACAATCCCTATGAGCTTGCATCTCTGCTGACCGTAGAATTTGAAAACTATACGAGAAGCCAGGTACAGGCGCGGCTCCAGAGTATCTTTGAAGCGCAGTATGAGCTGAAGTTGGAGGAAAAGGTAGAAATCCGGACGAGGAAAGAAACCCGTGTGGGCTATCGCTACAATCCAATCACTGGAACCGGACACACCTACACCTATCAGGTAACGGTACAGTATGAGTATAAAATCCTCAATGTAACGCTGCTCAATAGGGGCGTGGACTATGTTGCCAGAAATTCTGGTCTTACAGAAGACCAGCTGCAACGCTACGAAGTCACATTGGAATGCCGGGGCAATCGGGATGACTTGTTTGCAGGCATCGCTTTTGCAACGCCGGACGGCGCGGGTTCCAGCGGAGAATATCAGGATTACGACATTCCGGGCGAAGCTCTGACGGATGAAAAATTCCGAAAGATGATTACCGAAGCAGAGAAATATCTCGGTTATCCCTATGTCTGGGGCGGCAGCTCGCCGAGCACGAGCTTTGATTGTTCCGGCTTTGTCAGCTGGGTCATCAACCACTGCGGCAATGGCTGGAATGTAGGCAGACAGACGGCCAATGGTCTGATGGGAAAATGCGACATTATCCCGAAAAGTGAGGCAAAGCCCGGAGACCTGATCTTCTTCCAGAAAACCTACAACACCAGCGGAGCGTCCCATGTGGGCATTTATGTCGGCAACGGGATGATGATTCACTGCGGCAACCCAATTTCCTATGCTTCCATTGAGACGAGCTACTGGAGACAGCATTACTACTGTATGGGAAGAATTCGATAAAACAGGGCGATTATTCGCCCGGAAAGGACACGATATGAGTTTGAAACTGGAAAAGATTGCTGCGGAGCGTGAGAAAGCCCGTAGAAAACGCGATGAGTGGGAGGAGCGCAGAAAGGAATGGGACAGAAAGTACCACGAGCAGGAAAACAGCGAAATCTGTGAAATGGTACATGCCCAGAGCCTGACCCCGGAACAGCTGGCAGTCATCATTCAGATGGCTCAGGCTGCGGTTCCCAACCCGGAGAACCTGAAACTGGATGAGAAAGAAACGGAGGATATGGAATGAAAAAGATGATGGCAATGCTGCTTGCCAGCGTGATGGCGGCAGGAACCTTTACGACTACTGCATTTGCCTATACGGGCGATGCTGTGCAGGAGAACACGGCTGTCAGTACCGCTGCACAGGAGACGGATGCGGTAGGAAGTGCAAATGCAGGGAAAACAGACAGTGATAGCAGCATCGAAATCGACCCGGACATGCAGGTGCTGCCGGATGGCTATGAAGTCGCTACGGATGCGGATGGGAACCTGATCGTTACGGTGGGCGGCAAGGAATACAACATCGGCAGCGAAAAGTCCCAAAAGCAGACTGGTACGGTGGTGCCTGGTATCACCAGCCTGCATTTCCGTTCCGGTCCCGGTATGGATCAGGAGATTATCGGGTATCTGCATTCCGGCGATACAGTGGAGATTGTCGAAAAATGCGGTGACTGGTATAAGGTAAACTTCAACGGCAAAACCGGGTATGCACATGGGAAGTACCTGAGTGTCACGGATTCTGCAAAAGACAGCAGCATGTTCAGTGAAGATGCGCTGAAGCTGTTTCTGGATCTGATGCAGAGCGGAATGTCATCCGAGGATGAGACGGAATCCAGTACAGCTTTGACTCCGGAAGGAAATATGACGCTGGTGGACGATATCGGTGAGGAAGAAGATAAATTCAGCCAGCAGTTCATCACGCTGGTGACAAAGGCGGGCAACACCTTCTATCTGATCATTGACCGCGATAAAGACGGCAACCAGAATGTGCATTTTCTGAATATGGTGGATGAGGCCGATCTGCTTGCTCTGATGGATGAAGAGGAAGCTGCCAAGTATCAGGAGAAGGAGCCGGAAGTCACGGAACCTGCGGAAACTGAAAAAACGCAGGAGACGGAACCTGCACCGGAAGAGCAAAAAACAGAGAACGAGCAGAAGAAAGCGTCTCCGCTTCCGATGATTATGCTGCTTCTGTTTGTGATTGGTGCTGCCGGTGTCGGCGGCTATCTCTATATCAAGATGAGGGGCATAAAGCCTGCATCAAAGAAAAATCAGCCGGACCCGGATGCGGATTATCACGATGAGGATGAAGACGCGCTCCAGCTGCCGGAGGATGACGGTGACGAGGACGAAGAAGTGGATGTCAACGAGGATTACGAAGCAGAATCGGACGATGAACCTGTCTGATTAACGCAGCGTTGACCGGTGGGGCGGCTGAGAAGCCGTCCCTTTTACATAGCCAAATGGTTTGTGGGTGAACTATTTGGAGCTATGAAGCTATGGAATCTGTAGGCGATATCTGATAAAATAGAAAGTAAGAACAGCTTAACAACTCGGAATTTTGTGGAGGCACATCAATGGAAACGATTTACGAAAAGTATATGGCACTTCCCATAGATAAGGGACTTTTATGTTTAGAATATGGAGATATTGCAGACCCGTATTTTTGCTATCCCGTCAACGCAAAGCCAATCGGATTTGAAGGATGTATTCTGTATTGCTTTTTGCCGGAATATGGAGAAATGGTATTTGCCTGCAATCCAGAAAGTTGTGTAGACCAAAATGTATATCCATTAGCGGCAAATTTTGAAGATTTTATCCGTTTAATCTTGGCTTGTGGTACTGCTAACCCATTGGAGCAAATCGTTTGGATGGATAAAAATAAATTTGAAGAACACATGGCAAACGAAGAAAAAATACTGACCGATGAGCAGAGGACAGCGGCACAACAGCTACAGCGGGCATTAAGTTTGTTACCAATAGAAAATCCGTTTGAATATGTCAAATCCATTCAAAAAGATTTTGATGGTAGTAAAATACAATACAGTGATGAATACTATGAAGTTACCGGCATAGAGAACCCTAAAGGAACTAACACCCAAGATAAGCATTTAGTTGAATTTGAACCTGTCGTTTTTGAATTTAACCGCAAACAAGATAGCGACTAACAACTTTCAGTTTGTAGACCTAAAACAGAATACCGTTCCTTACATAGCAGTCATGCGCTTCGGTGCCTGGCTGCTAATTTTTTTGCGAAAGGAGCAGTATCGAATGAAGCTTGTATTAGCGGAAAAGCCCTCGGTTGCCATGAGTCTCTCGAAAGTGATCGGGGCAGATCAGCGCGGGGACGGTTATATGGAGGGCAATGGCTACCTTGTCAGTTGGTGTGTGGGGCATCTGGTGGAACTCTCCCAGCCGGAAGCCTACGATGAAAAGTATGCCAGGTGGAAGTATGATGATCTTCCAATTTTGCCAGAACATTGGCAGTATCAGGTGTCCGCCAGCACGAAAAAGCAGTTTGGAATCCTGAAAAAGCTCATGCAGCGGAAAGATGTGGAGAGTCTGATCTGTGCAACCGACGCAGGGCGCGAGGGAGAACTGATTTTCCGACTGGTTTACCATCAGTGCGGCTGCAAAAAGCCGGTGGAACGCCTTTGGATCTCCTCGATGGAGGACAGTGCGATCAGGGAAGGATTTCAGAAGCTCAGACCGGGAACAGAATATGATGCCTTATATGAGGCGGCTTTATGCCGGGAGCGTGCCGACTGGATTGTCGGAATCAACGCCACCCGGCTTTTTTCATGTCTGTATGGGCAGACCCTGAATGTGGGGCGCGTGATGACACCAACGCTTGCGATGGTGGTCATGCGGGATGCAGCAATCCGGGCTTTCAAGCCAGAGCCGTTCTACTCGGCAGAATTGAAATTCCGGGATTTTCAAGCAAGTGGTGAGCGGATGAAAGAAAAAGCAGAAGCAGAAAAACTGGTGGCAGAGTGCTGTCAGGCAGGTAGTGCCATCATTACTAAGGTGGAGCAGAAAGAAAAATCAGAGAAGCCCCCGGCATTGTTTGATCTGACCTCGCTTCAGAGAGCAGCAAACCGGCAGTTGGGATTCACTGCCCAGCAGACCTTGGATTACACGCAGGCTCTGTACGAGAAGAAACTCGTGACCTATCCCCGTACCGACAGCCGGTATCTGACGGATGATATGGCACCGCTTGTGCCGGAACTTGTTTCCGTGATTCAGCAGAGCTTTCAGATTCAGCCAGATGCACCGGCACCGGTGAATGCAGCACAGGTCATCAATTCCAAGAAAGTCACCGATCACCATGCCATAATCCCTACAAAAACAGCGGCGGGTTATGACATTTCCTCTCTTCCCAGTGGAGAACAGGCGATTCTTACCATGCTGGCGGTGCGGCTGATTTGTGCAGTCGGAACACCTTATCGCTATGCAGAAACCATAGTGGAAACAGAATGCGCCGGTCAGAAGTTCCGTACAAAAGGCAAAACAGTCACGGATATGGGCTGGAGGCAATATGCAGGAAAGCCGGTTGAAGATGCTGAGAAGAATGCGGAGGCGGGTGATCTTCCGGAGCTTTCGGAAGGCATGACATTGGAACTTGCCGGTGTCGATCTGAAAGAGGGCAAGACCAGCCCACCTAAGAGATTTACCGAAGATCTTCTGCTTTCAGCGATGGAGAGTGCCAGTTCGGATGAATTCCCGGCTGGTGTAGAGCGAAAAGGCATCGGCACACCAGCCACACGCGCTGCCATCATCGAAAAACTGGTACAGAAAGGGTTTATCGAGCGCAGGGGCGATAAGAAGACGAAATACCTTTGCTCTACGGACAAGGGAAATGCACTGGTGACGGTGGTGCCGGAACAGATTCAGTCCCCATCCATGACGGCAGACTGGGAGGAAAAACTGCTGAAAATAGAACACGGCGAGTATGACAGCGATGCCTTTATGGGTGAAATCAGCAGCATGGTCAGCGGACTTGTAAAAACCTACGAGGCTGTGAAAGGTGCCGATGTTCTGATGCAGCCGGAACGCAAAGTCATTGGTTCCTGCCCCGCCTGCGGCGGTGATGTCTGTGAAACGGCAAAGGGATGGTTTTGCAGGGATAAGGGCTGTAGATTTGCGCTCTGGAAGGAAAACAGGTTCTTTCAGACACTGGGAAAACAGATGACAGAGGAACTGGCAAAGCAACTGGTAAATCAGGGAAAAGCACGGCTTACCCATTGCTATTCCAGGAAGTCTGGACGTTACTATGACACAACCGTTCGTGTAGAGGCCGGCGAGGACGGTGCAGCAGCATTTAAGCTGGAGTTTGGAGGTAAAAAATGAGCATGAAAATGATGAATGCAGCTTATTTGGTGGATAATGCTGCGCTGCTTTCCTTGCAGGAAAAGCAGGACGGCGTGGAATTCCATTGCTTTGATATGGACAGCAAGGTGCAGACCACCGAGGGACACATTGGCTGGGATGTGTTGGATAAACAGCCGTCTTCTACGCTGGAAGAAAGCGCAAGGGTGGTAGCACTTCAGAAGATTCCCCAGCTTGACGGTCTTGCCGTTGCGCCGGTAGCTCCGGAGATGCTGGAGCAGGTACGCGGCGGCAGAAAGGTTCTCTGGCAGATGAAAAAGGCTGATCCTGAGCTGGAGAATGCAAAAAATATCCGGTTTATCACCAGCAACTACGAGGATCGGTTCAAAATTCCGGATGGCAGTGCAGTGGAGATCGAGTATCCGAACCGGAAGTTCTCAGCTCGCTGCGAATATATGGACGAATATCATTTGCGCCTGGGGTATGATGTTTTGCACATCTGTCAGCTGGCAGAAATGCTGGAACGCGGCGGTGGTACATGCCGCCCGGAGCCGCTGATTACGGAAGAACGCAGTGCATGGGATTTGGGAAGCAAGGGCTTTCTTGCCATTCAGACCTGTGAGGACGGTTACGACTATACCTTATATCATAAGGACTTTACGGAAATTGACGGTGGACAGATCGACAACCCGGAAATCAGCATGAATGCAGCCAGAGACCAGATTCTTTCGGATTATGGGTTCGGTGGCCGCACCATGACGCGGATTGACTATGATGAACTTTGTGATCGTGCAGAGGAAGCGGAAAACAGCAGACGGGAATCTGTGCTGGGTAAACTCTCGGATTTGTCTTCCAGAACGGATACGCCGGTGAAAGCTGCCAAGGCGAAGGAGGCAGAGCGATGAAATACAAGCTTACGAAGGCAGAGCAGGAAACCGTCATCAATTTTGATAATGAACTGGAAACCGCCAGCATTTATACCCATGACAGCCGCCTGATTAAGAAGCTTCGGGAACTGCGAAAACAGTATCCGGAGCAGTTTATTTTGGAGCACCGGGAGCATGGGTCGGTCACTTATACGATTCCGAAACGCTGCGTCGGTATCCGACCGCCTTATAGTGAAAAGCGGCGGGAACAGCAGCGGCAGGAAGCAAAGGAAAACGGCCTGCCGTTTATGGAGAAGGGAGAAATGAACGATGGCAAGAATTGAAAAATGGGATGAAGTGCATGGAACGCAGGCACCGGACGAAAGAATGATGGCATTTCTCGACAGTACTACCGACCAGTATGCGATTTTGCAGCTTCGCCGCAGCGAGGATACGGTATATGAACGCTTTTCGTCTATGCGCGAACTGGAACGGATGGGGCTGGAGCCGGATATTGACCATTATGAAGTGGTTTATACGGCTCCGCTGCTTCCCTACAAGGATCAGAATACGATGTTGGAGGAACTGTATGCGAAATTCAATGTTTCCCGTCCTGATGATTTTACTGGGCATAGTCTTTCTGTGTCTGACATCGTGGCTTTACGGCAGAATGGTGCTGTAAGCTGTCACTATGTGGATTCCATCGGCTTCCAGGAACTACCCGGATTTTTGAAACCGGAGAATTACCTGAAAGCCGCTGAAATGGCAATGGAAGACGATTACGGTATGATTGACGGCGTAATCAATAACGGAAAGAAGGAAGAACCGACGGAGAAAGCATCGGTTCTGGATCAGCTGAAGGAAAAGCAGGAGGCGGTGCCGCCTGCATCGCCTCGCAGGTGCTGCGAAGAAAAGGAGTTATAAATGCGTTTTACGGATGACGAATGGATGCTCATGATGCTTTACAGCCCTGGCACACGGATAGGGCTGATTGCAGAGCTTCAAAAGATGCAGAAAAGTCTGACGGGCAGGGACAGGAATCTGCGCAGGTGGACGGCCTCGCTGCTTGCGAAACTGGCAGAGATGACGGATGCAGAATATGAGGCACTGGATTTGTATCCGGACGAATAAAGGAGAGGAGGAAAAAGACAGATGATGACGAAAACGGCTTATTATATGCAGATGGCACAGGAAGCTGCGGCACAGATCACTGGCAGCAAAGAACAGTGGACAGCGTTTCTGACCACATCCGCGCGGCTTTATAAGTATCCCTTTGCGGAGCAGCTGATGATCTATAAGCAGAGACCAGAAGCAACGGCCTGTGCAGAGTACGATCTCTGGAATGACCGGATGAATCGCTATGTAAAGCGTGGCTCCAAGGGCATTGCTCTTTTGGATATGCGCGGGGAGCAGCCGAAATTGCGGTATGTATTTGATGTGGCAGATACCGGAGAACGGAAGAATTCCCGCCCGGTACAGCTCTGGAAAATGAACGCGGAGCATGAGCAGCCGATCATTCGGGCACTGGATGCAGCGTTTGATGTTCCTGCCGGTGCCGGGTCTCTGGAGAATCATATCATGGAAGCGGCAGAACGCCTTGCAAGGGATTACTGGGAGGAAAACCGCAGGCAGATTAGTGACATCGTTGCAGATTCCTATCTGGAAGGATATGATGAACTCAACATCGGAGCTTCCTTTAAGAGAGCTGTCGCTGTCAGCATCGCATATTCCGTCTTTACCCGGACGGTGGGCAATGCAGATGACTATTTTGAACACGAGGATTTTCTGGACATCTTTGATTTTAATACGCAGGCTGCCGCCAATGTGCTGGGAACTGCGGTCAGCGAAATGTCCAGCCAGATCTTCCGGGAAATTGAACGCACGATCCGAACCTATGAAAGAGACAAGCAGGCAGAAAGGAGCCAAAACTATGATGGAGTTGAATTACACGAAGAACGGCGATTACCTGATTCCGGACATCCAGTTGTCGGTGCAGGAACAGAAGCCCCTGGGCAAGTACGGGAGGATGCGCAGAGCATTCCTGCAGGAGAACAACACGCTGCTGTACAATCACCTGATCCTGACCGAGAAACTGTACCCGCACCTGTGGGAGATTCAGGAGACCGCGACCGCACGGATGGAGCAGATGATGGCGGAACTTCTGAAAGCGAATCCGGCACCGGACAAGAAATCGAACCAGATGGCCTGGGTGCAGCACATGAACATGCTGAAAGCGCAGGCAGAGGAAGTCATTCTGACGGAACTTATCAACAGCTAAATTTTATGAGCCTGTTTCAGTCCGAAGCAGAGCAGATTCAGAAAATTGATGCGGCGGCAGAAAATGCAGCCAGAGAAGCGGAGAGCGAAAAGCCCTCCGCTTTTGTCATTTCTGAGGATGAAATCGACCGGATGCTGCGGACAGGCTCCAATTTTGAGGGCGGAAAAATCCGTATTTATGCGCTGTATCAGCAGCAAGGGGACGCAAAAGAACGAGCTGCATTTCTGAAAGCGGAATATGGTATCGGTGGTCACAGTTATACCTTTATGGATGGCAGTCGCGGTTTTGCGGATTATGACGGGAAAGGCATTCTGCTTCGCAATTATGGTCATGACCGGGAAGTACGCCTCACATGGTCGGCGGTGGATAAGCGGTTAGACCGGCTTGTGGAAAATGGTCAGTACCTGACTGCTCTGGAAATGGAAGAGTATCGAAAGCTGGAGCAGGAATACGGCGCGCCGCTTCCTATGCCGACTGCTGCCCATGTCTTTCCTCCAACGCCACCGGAACACTACGATACCGGAAATGAGCATGTGGACAACATGCTGAATACGGCTGCGGATGTCTATGCCCGGAGTGAACTGGCGGCACCCCAGCGTTTTACCGTGATGGAGACAGACGATGGCTATGCGGTCTGGGATGATATTCAGGACGGCATTCATGTAGAGCCGGATGGTGTCAGCGAAGAGTTTACCAGCGAATGGGAGGCAGAGACCTACCGTCAGCAACTGATTAAAAAAGTCCAGGAACGGGAGGCCAAAGACTGGCTCTATGTTGAGCAGAGTAAACAGAATTTGCAGCAGGACATTCCATTCCCGGATGTGGAATCCGAAGAAGCACTGGAATCGGTTCACGCAGAGGCAGATCCTCTGGTGCTGGAAATGCAGGAACACGCCAGAGAACTTGCCAGAGAGTCAGGCTATGCACCGAATGAACGATTTGTGGTCACGATGACCGGCGAGAATTTCCCGGATTCTAAGGATGCGTTTGCCATCTGGGATTATGTTAAAGAAGAGTATTACGGATATTCGGACGGAAAAGTGCAGACATTTGCCGATTATGTGAGTGCGTCAGAGGCGTTGCAGGAGATTTGCGGCAGGAATATGGAGGCTGAAAAAGAGCCTGCGACTGTGCAGCCAGAACCGGCAGCTCCGGTGCAGCCGGATTATCGTGTCGGTGATACGCTGTATCTGGACGGAAAGGCATTTACGATTGAAAAAGTCGGGCTTTTCGATGTGGAGCTTCGGGACCCGGATTCCGTGTATCCGATCTTCCGCTCGGAAAGCAAAGAAAATCTGGCAAGACTTTTGGGGCATGAGGAAAATGTTCACCTGCATAATCTGGTGGTTGATCTGAATCCCGGCAGAGAAAAGCAAAGTGAAGAACAGCATTTGACTATCCCGGAGACAGAACCGGAGAGCACTCATGCAGAAAACTACCGCATCAACAGCTTTCATCTCGGTGAAGGCAGCCCAAAGCAGAAATTCCGTGCCAACATGGATGCCATCTATATGCTGAAAACCTTGGAAAACCAGCACAGGGATGCGACACCGGAGGAACAGGAAACGCTGGCCAATTATGTCGGCTGGGGCGGGCTGGCAGATGCCTTTGACGCAGAGAAAACTGCCTGGACAGGCGAATATAAGGAGCTGAAAGCAGCTCTTACGGAAGAAGAATATGCCGCAGCCAGAGCTTCGACTCTGAATGCGCACTACACCAGCCCTACCGTGATCCGTGCAATCTATGAAGCATTGGACGGTATGGGATTTGAGAAAGGCAATATTCTGGAACCGTCGATGGGTGTCGGCAACTTCTTCGGTATGCTGCCGGATTCCATGCTGGGAAGCAGACTGTATGGTGTGGAACTGGATTCCATCACCGGGCGCATTGCGCAGAAATTGTATCCGCAGGCAGAAATCAAGGTGGCAGGCTTTGAAACCACCGACCGGCGCGACTTCTATGATCTGGCCGTGGGCAATGTGCCATTTGGCAACTACCGTGTCAGCGATAAACCCTATGATAAGCTCGGTTTTTCTATCCACAACTATTTCTTTGCCAAGGCATTGGATCAGGTTCGTCCCGGTGGCATCGTGGCCTTTGTTACCAGCCGCTATACGATGGATTCCAAGAATCCGGACGCACGAAAGTATCTGGCGCAGCGGGCAGAACTGCTGGGAGCCATCCGACTTCCCAATAACGCATTCCGTGCCAATGCCGGTACAGATGTAGTGTCGGATATCATTTTCCTGCAAAAGAGAGACCATCCCATTGATATCGAACCGGATTGGGTGCATCTGGGGCTGACTTCGGAGGGCATTACCCTTAACAGCTACTTTGTTGACCACCCGGAAATGGTGCTGGGTGAGATTACAACGGAAAGCACCCAGTACGGCAAGGAAGAATGTACAGTCATTCCGATTCCGGATGCAGATCTGGGAGACCAGCTGCATGAGGCTGTGCAGCATATCGGCGGCCACTATGAAGCGCAGGAGCTGGCACCGGAGGAAGAACTGTCCTTGCAGGGCGAAACCATTCCGGCAGACCCCAATGTAAAGAACTTCTCCTATGCAGTAGTGGATGGGGATGTCTACTTCCGTGAGAACAGCATCATGCGGAAAGCTGACCTTTCTGCGACGGCCACCGGCAGGATCAAGGGCATGGTGGAGCTTCGCACCATCGTGCAGGAACTGATTGACTACCAGCTGAACGATTATCCGGAGGACGCGATTGCCCAGAAACAGCGGGAACTGAATGTAGCCTATGACCGATTCGCCGATCAATATGGGCTTATCAATTCCCGTGCAAATGCACAGGCTTTTTCGGAAGATTCGTCTTATTATCTGCTCTGCTCTCTGGAAAATGTGGATGAAAACGGCAGGCTGGAATCCAAGGCAGATATGTTCACCAAACGGACGATTCGACCGGAACGGGCTGTTACCAGCGTAGATACTCCGGCAGAAGCTCTGGCAATCTCTATCGGAGAGCGCGGCAGAGTGGATTTGCCCTATATGTCGGAGCTTTTAGGTACACCGGGAGAATATGAAAAAATCCGGCAGGAACTGCATGGCGTCATTTTCAAAGACCCGATGACGCAGGGCGGCGAGGAAACCGGCTGGGTGACGGCTGATGAATATCTGTCTGGCAATGTCCGGGAAAAGCTCCGCGTGGCAGAACTGGCTGCGGCCTCTGACCATGCCTTTGCGGTAAATACGGAATATCTGAGAAAGGCGCAGCCGAAAGACCTGGACGCTTCAGAGATTGATGTGCGCCTTGGTGCTACATGGGTCAATCGGGATTATATCCAGCAGTTTATGGAAGAAACCTTTGAACCGCCGTTTTACCTGCGCCGGAACATCGAAGTGAAATTCTCTCCCATGACGGCAGAGTGGCAGATCACCGGCAAGAGTACACCGAGCCGGAATGATGTCCATGCCTATATGACCTACGGCACCAGCCGTGCCAACGCCTACCGGATTCTGGAGGATACGCTGAATCTGCGGGATATCCGTATCTACGATACCGTGGAGGATGCAGACGGTAAGCAGAAGCGGGTTCTGAATAAAAAGGAGACCACCCTTGCTCAGCAGAAACAGCAGGCCATTAAGGATGCGTTCCAGAACTGGGTGTGGAAAGACCCTTATCGCCGTGCGGAACTTGTGGGAAAGTATAACGAGCTGTTCAACAGTACTCGTCCCCGTGAGTACGATGGCTCCCACATCCGCTTTGGCGGCATGAATCCGGAGATCCGGCTGCGGGAACACCAGCAGAATGCCATTGCTCATGTGCTGTACGGCGGCAATACGCTGCTGGCCCACGAGGTAGGGGCAGGTAAGACCTTCGAGATGGCCGCTTCTGCTATGGAGGCAAAACGGCTGGGACTGTGCCAGAAATCCATGTTTGTCGTTCCGAATCATTTGACCCTTCAGTGGGCAAACGAGTTCTTGCGCCTGTATCCGAGTGCAAAACTGCTGGTGGCAAGCAAAAAGGACTTTGAAACCGCTCGCAGAAAGAAGTTCTGCGCACGAATTGCCACTGGTGATTACGATGCGGTCATCATCGGGCATTCCCAGTTTGAGAAAATCCCGGTGTCCGCAGAACGGCAGGAGCGAATTTTGGCTGCCCAGATTGATGAAATCGAAAACGCCATTGCTGAGATGAAATCCCAGAATGGCGAACGTTTCTCCATCAAACAGATGGAAAAGACCCGGAAAGGATTGGAGGCGAGATTGGAGAAACTCCGGGCAACCGACCGAAAGGACGATGTGATTACCTTTGAGCAGCTGGGCGTAGACCGGCTGTTTGTAGACGAGGCACACGCGTTTAAGAACCTGTTCCTCTACACAAAAATGCGCAATGTCGCGGGCTTGTCCACATCGGAAGCGCAGAAATCTTCGGATATGTTTATGAAGTGCCAGTATATGGACGAGCTGACTGGCGGGCGCGGCATCATTTTTGCGACCGGCACCCCGGTCAGCAACAGCATGACGGAGCTTTATACCATGATGCGGTATCTCCAGTACGGCACGTTGCAGCAGAAAGGGCTGACCCATTTCGACAGCTGGGCTTCTACCTTTGGTGAGACCACCACGGCCATTGAGCTGGCACCGGAAGGAACCGGATACCGGGCAAGAACAAGATTTGCAAAATTCTTCAACCTGCCGGAGCTGATGAATATGTTCAAGGAAGTGGCAGATATCAAGACTTCCGATCAGCTGCATCTGCCGGTGCCGGAGGCAAAGTTTGAAACCGTGGTGGTGCAGCCTTCAGAGCATCAGCAGGCGATGGTGGCGGAGCTTTCGGAACGGGCGGCGGCTGTGCATTCCGGTGTGGTAGACCCATCGGTCGATAATATGCTGAAAATCACATCTGATGGCAGAAAGCTGGGGCTGGATCAGCGGCTGATGAATCCGCTCCTTCCGGATGACCCCAACAGCAAGCTCAACGCCTGTGTGCGGAATGTGCTTCGGATTTATGAGGAAGGACAGTCGGATAAGCTGACCCAGTTACTGTTCTGCGACCTCAGCACGCCGAAGAACGATGGAACCTTCAATGTCTATGAGGACATCCGTGCCAAACTCATCCAGTCCGGCGTACCAGAAGAAGAAATCGCATTTATCCATGATGCTGATACCGAGGCAAAAAAGAAGGATTTGTTTGCCAAAGTCCGTACCGGACAGGTGCGGGTGTTGTTAGGTTCGACACAGAAGATGGGCGCAGGCACGAACGTGCAGGACAGGCTGGTGGCTGTGCATCATCTGGATGTGGGCTGGCGGCCTGCGGACATGACCCAGCGAAATGGCCGTATCATCCGTCAGGGAAACCGAAATAAAGAGGTGCAGGTTTATCAGTATGTGACGGAAGGAACCTTTGATGCCTACCTCTATCAGACACTGGAGAATAAGCAGAAGTTTATCAGTCAGATCATGACCAGCAAATCTCCGGTTCGTTCCTGTGATGATGTGGATGAGCAGGCACTTTCCTATGCGGAGATCAAGGCACTTTGTGCAGGAGACCCGCAGATCAAGGAAAAAATGGACTTGGATGTAGATGTTGCAAGGCTGAAAGTATTGAAGGCAGACCATCAGAGTCAGCAGTACCGATTGGAGGATAAGCTGATGAAATATTTTCCTGCGGAGATTGAGAAAACGCAGGGGTTCATCAAGGGCTTTCAGTCGGATATCCGGACGGTGGCGGCACATCCACTGCCGGAAGAGGGGTTCTGCGGCATGGAGGTGAATGGCGCGCGATTTACTGAAAAAGCCGAGGCCGGTGAAGCAATCCTCGCAATCTGTAAAGCCAATCAGAGTCTGGAGCCGGTGCCGCTTGGCAGTTACCGTGGTTTCAAGATGGAACTGGCATTTGACAGCTTCCAGAAAGAGTATCAGGTGTTGCTGAAAGGCGAGATGACCCACCGGGTACCCATCGGCACCAGTGCTGCGGGCAATATCCAGCGTCTGGACAATGCTCTTGCTGGGATTCCTGCAAGGCTGGAAAAAGCGGAACAGCAGCTGGACAATCTTAGGAGCCAACAGGAAGCGGCGCAGGCAGAGCTTGGAAAGCCGTTTCCCCAGGAGGCAGAACTGGCAGAGAAGAGCGCAAGACTGGCAGAACTGGACGCACTTCTGAATATGGATGACCGTGGAAATGATGATCCTGACCGTGAGAATACAACAGAAAAGCCGTCTGTCCTGGCAGAGCTGCATGACCGTGCAGGGCGCATTCCGCCGATGACACATCGGGATGATGAGGAGGTGGCACTATGAGTGTTCGGGAACACTGGATCAATGTCCGGGTAAACCCGGAAGAGCTGGCGAGGATTCGTGAAAAGCAGAAGGAATTGGGGATTCGCAATACCGGTGCCTATATGAGAAAAATGGCAATGGACGGGTACTGCGTAAATCTTGATTTGTCAGATGTGGCGCAGGTATCCACCCTTCTTCGCCGATGCAGCGACAACCTGAACCAGTACGCAAAACGCGCCAATGAATCCGGAAGCATCTATGCGGAGGATATCCGGGATTTGCAGAAGCGGCTGGATGAACTCTGGGAGATGCAGAAGCTGATCCTGAAGAGGCTTTCTGGTATTCGCTGACAGCGCAAATGTGCGGGATTTCTACTGCACATGGCACAGATGAAACTGTCTGTGCCGTTACATATTTTTTTGCAGCTCTTTCTGTTGACATCGTGGTGTTTGGCAAGCGGGTACGGTAAAATGAAGATGAAAAGAAAAACGAAGGGGTGAAATCCATGAAAATCATATGTTTTTTGTTGAAGCTGGGGCTGAAAGTTCTGTTGCTGCCGGTTGCGTTTCTGCTGCGATTTCTGTGCTTTATCTGGAATCTGTTGATACAGCTATCCCTGTGGGTGCTTTCGCCGGTCATGCTGTTCGTTCTTGGCTGCGGCATCTATTCGGTGGTTCGGGCGAGCTGGACGGATGTGTTCCTGCTGACTCTGATTGAGATGGGGCTGTTCGCAGCTGCGGTTGGTGCGGGCAGCATCATGGAACTGATGGAGCGGCTGTGCGAGCGTGTAGAGGATGTTTTGACAATTTGAGTTCAGGAGGGATTAGATGGATATTCAGTTTATGAAAGATTATTATGATTTACGGTACGAGGAAACAGATGGAGAGAATCATTTTGTGGAAGAGACTGCTTATCAGGAAAAACAGTCTGAGCAATCGAAGATGGAAGACCAGCTGATGGAAATGGTGGGCGGCAGCGAATCTAATGTGTGGAAGCTATACGAAAGCATCATGTGCATCTATTTCGACATGGAAGAAATCATCAAGCAGGCCGTTTATTTGCAGGGAGCTTATGATCGGGAACGGATGTTAAAATGAGAATAGTGAATTGGTAAGAGCTGCCTTCGGGTAGCTCTTTTTAGATGGAGGAATATGAAAAATGGCGGCTACAAGACTGATTGCGCTGCATATCAATAAAGGAAAGACGGTAGCGCAGTGTCTGGCTGACCGTACTGATTATTCTGAGAATGCAGCAAAGACGGAAGATGGAAAATATATCAGCGCGTATGCCTGTGACGCAAAGACCTGTGATGAAGAATTTCTGCTTTCCAAACGACAGTATGAGCATATCACGGGAAGAACCCAGGCGCATGATGTGATTGCATATCAGATTCGGCAATCCTTTAAGCCCGGAGAAATCACGCCGGAGGAGGCGAACAAGGTTGGGTATGAGACAGCCATGCGATTCACCAAGGGAAAACACGCCTTTATTGTGGCTACCCATGTTGATCGTGCGCACATTCATAACCACATTATTTTTAATTCGACTACATTAGACAGCACCAGAAAATTCCGAGATTTTCGCTTATCCGGTCTTGCACTGGCAAGGCTCAGTGATATCGTCTGCCTGGAACACCAGTTGTCGGTCATTATCCGGAAGCCCTATGGAGAGCGGCAGAAGAGAACGGAATACCCGGAGAAAAAATCGCAGCGAGATGAAATCTGCGAGGCCATTGATGTAGCATTGGCAAGAAAACCAAAAGACTTCCGGGAACTGATTGGAATTTTGCAGGAAGCAGGATACGAGTATAAAGATGGAAAACAGCCTGCACTGCGGGGAAAAGGCCACGCCAGATTTGCTCGTTTCCGCTCTCTTGGTAAAGGATATTCGGTTGAAGAACTCTGCGAAGTGATTGCTGGAAATGCGGTTCATAAAAGCAAATTTGTAGAGAAAAACCGCACAAGCGCACGGTCGTCACAGGTGCATCAGAAGGCGGAGCTGTCGTTCCTTATAGATGTCCGTGCCAAAATGCAAGCAGGCAAAGGTGCGGGATATGCGCGATGGGCGAAAGTCTTTAATCTGAAGCAGATGGCAAAAGCTATGATGTTCATGGAAGAGCATGGAATCAAGAGTTATGCAGAGCTGAAGGAAAAGGCAGATGGAATTTCTGAAAAATGTGATGCGCTGCTGGAATCTGTAAAAGCAGATGAGGCACGGATGTCGGAAGTGTCGGTGCTGCGGAAGCATCTAATCAATTATGCCAAGACAAAAGATGTTTTTGCCGCGTATAAAGCATCCGGTTACAATCGGGAGTTCTATGAAGCCCATCGGGATACGCTGGCCTTACGCAGCGCAGCGAAAAAGGCATTTGATGCCTATAAGAAAGAGAACGGCTCTGACAAGAAGCTCCCGCGCATCAGCGAGCTGAACGCAGAGTATGCAATGCTTCTGGAACGAAAGAAAAGCTCTTATGCAGAGTACCGCAAGACCAAATCGGAAATGCAGGATTGGCTTGTGGCGCAGAAGATTGTGCAGGAAATCCTGAAAGAGGATGAGCAGAAAAAAGAGCAGCTGCATGAGCAGGAAGTGCGGCAGGAAGAAGAAAATAGACAGAGTAGTCGATGATGGAAAGTCCGGTGCAGTGTGGGTGTAATGCTCGTTCTGCACCGGGCTTTTTTCTTTGGCAGGAACTGCCGTTGAAGCATCCGGAACGGATGCGCAGCCCGATGCCGCAGGCAGCGTTCTATGGGGATTGGGGAGTTTTCCCAACAAGCAGAAAATCGCTTTCGTGTCACGAAAGCCCTGCTTGCAGAAGAGTGGGTTCTAAAAAAATCGTTCAAAATTTGGAAGAACTTTCGATTGATTTTGTTCGTTTCTTGGAGTAGAATATAAATGAGAAATTTTAACTTGCTGCGAGTGACTTTAGACATCGAAAAAGAGGTTCCGTATGGATTTCATGACGATTAAGCAGGCTTCTGAAAAATGGGGCATCTGCACAAGGAGAGTACAGACATTATGCACGGAAGGGCGAATTGATGGTGCCGAGCGTTTAGGCCATCAGTGGGTCATTCCTATTAACGCCGAAAAGCCGAAGGATGCCAGAATCAAAAGCGGCAGATACATTAAAACGAAATCCGGAAATGGAGAGAAATCTTTGTTTCCGGATTTTCTTGTTTTCAGAACGATATGTCAAAGTGTACCAGACCGGAATATATTAGAATAAGAATAGATTAAAGAAGCTGTCAGTATGGCTTATGATATAAAAAGACTGCCGAGCGAAGCGAGTGTAGATCACGATCATGAAGCATC